>Ga0213870_1000381_pt1 | contig 21861 bp, 15 predicted proteins | sample WICALVC2017_Meta_FD_160119 | JGI IMG/M metagenome (GOLD analysis project Ga0213870, IMG submission 160119) | Freshwater microbial communities from subterranean cave lake in Wind Cave National Park, South Dakota, United States - WICALVC2017 | ecosystem: Environmental > Aquatic > Deep subsurface >... | reverse complement strand
ATTGGCAGACTGGTTGCTAACACCCATACGGCCGCAAAAATATCCTCACAATGCACGCAAGGCGCATTTACAGTAGCCAACAATATCCTTGTATCGCTGGCCAATGATGGCAATGCTAGTGCCGTAAATGCGATAGCTGGGGTCCAATATCCTAATCTGACACGATTATTGGCGGAGGTCACGGGAACGGGGACGACGACGATAGTAACCGGTGCTCCCCCTGCAAATGAAGATAGCCCTATGAATAATCCTAACATCTCTATTACAGCCGGAAACTGTACGACTCAATTAGATATAGATTATATAGCCTTCATCACTCCTTTCGGGGAGTCAATTGGTTTTGCGTCTGCTTATCATGAACCCGTTGGGGGCACGGCTTGTGGGAAGGGATCTTTTTATTATATAACTGCAGTCACAACGTTTGGCAATGCGACATTCCAATCGCAGTCTGCTTTCTTTAAATGTCCGAGTTGATATAATATGGCAATTGTCCTCAATAATGGGTGCTCTAATGTGTGAATGAGAGAGAGAGGTTATGATGAAAAAAATAGCAAACATGAGACGGTTTTTGTTCTTTTTTGCCATTTCGGCATCAATAATGTCGGGGCAAAATCTGTTTTCAGCCACGCCTGTTGTTGGAGATTATACCTATATTCCTCCTTTTTTAGGTGTTTCTGCAAATCCCAATATACTTCTTATCTTGGATAACTCAGGCTCTATGTCTACTTGTGCGTACCCACATCCAAAAACAGTAGGGTCTACAGGGTGTACAAGATTATTAGATGGTAATGGTTCATCTCCATACGGCTATGACAAAACAAAACAATATTCAGGTTATTTTGAAGAAGATATGTGCTATGAATATTTTCGAGATCCAAATACGTCGACTTTTCTGGCGACCATTCGGCAGGCTCAGTCTCGGTTTCAATTCCCTGTCCAAAAAGCAGTCGGGGCATCCTGCAGTGCCGACAAGCCTTGGGATGGCACCTTCTTAAATTGGCTTACGATGCGACGGATTGACATTGCCAAGAAGGTCTTAACGGGTGGAATGTGTAGTACGACCCGTACAGGGGACGGAACCACTTGTAAGATGTTGCAGGGGCAAGTACTCGGTACCTTCAGCGGTGTAGGTCTCCTCCACAAACGGGCTGATTTGACTGGTGTGTCGCCTTATACTGGAGTCCGTTGCATTCTAGTCGGCAATGGATTCTTCTCTGTTTACGATAGTCCGACGTTTGGTGAAAAAAATTCTAGGAATATGTGCACTGGAAAATCCATTGCTGGTTTTCGAATTCGGGTGGTTACCGGTGACAATAATCAGTCTGGAGTCATTCAAGAAATTGGGAATCGGGCTCGATTTGGCCTCATGCAGTTTAATACTTCAGACGAAGGTGGGAAGGTCGTAAAAACCGTGGGTGATTCGATTATTAATATTGTTAATGAAATTGATGGCGTTGTTCCTTCTACATTGACTCCGCTTGCGGAATCATTGTATGAGGCCGCTCGGTACTTTGCTCAAATTGAGCCTGGATTTGGTCCTGCAAATGGAGACTATGCTGTTGGTCTGGCAAGCGATCCTTACAGACAGAATAACGAGTGGATAAGATGTTGCCAATCGTTTGTCCTGCTCTTTACCGATGGACAACCCACGTCGGACATAACGATTCCAAAGCCATTACAAGATATACCCAATACAGGGATGGCGCACAAAATGGCTGAACATAATAAAACTGGGCATGACGATCTCTGTTCTAGTTATTACGGGGGGTGTGGTTTCCTGTCTTCACATTTCTTAGATGAGGTGGCATATTGGGCGCATACGACAGATCTTCGTCCTGATGTGGCCGGGGACAAAATTGATGTACTGGCCGAAACCTCTACCAAAAATGAGGGAGGCAATCTTGACGGAAAGCAAACCTTAAATATTTATACTTTTCTAGCCTTTGAGAAGGGAGATGGTCCTAATATATTAAAAGATGCCGCAAAGGTTGGAGGCTTTATTGATGAGAATGAGGATGGTAAAATAAACGCCGAATCAGATTGGGATGCAAAAATAAATATGGATGAGCCTTTTGAAGATAAAAATGATAACAAAAAATATGACGTAAATGAACCCTATACTGATTCGAACAAAAACGGTCAATACAATTTTGCAAGAGATCCCGTTCCAGATGGGGTGCCTGACACTTATTTCTCGGGTGGAGATGCCTACTCAATGCGCAAGAATATGCTTGCGGCCTTTAATGACATGATACAAAAAAGTGCGGCAGGAACGGCTCTTTCTTTCTTGGCATCATCTTCTACGGGAGAGGGCGCAATTTATCAGTCTTACTTTTCTCCTCAGTCAGAAGATGCTAGCGCAATCTCATGGGTTGGACATATTCAAGCACTTTTCTTAGACAATCATGGCAATATTCGGGAAGATACGGACGGGTCCGGAAGTCTTACATTAAGCGACGACAAGATTGTACGAACTTCTTTTGATACAGTCCTTAACCGTACAGTTATACAGCGATGTTCTTCAGATAAGTCTGGACAGATCGCAACCAGTACTTGTAGCAATCCTAATGAGAATCTTACATTGCAAGATCTGTCGCCGTTGTGGGACGGGGGAAAACTTTTGGCAAAGCGAAGCGCCTCTGACCGAAAGATATGGACATGGATTGATGGTCTTGATCCTGATGGAAAAGTGGACTCCTCAGAAGTGATTCTCTTTGACGAAAGCAATACAGGAAAGTTGGAGCCCTATCTCGCGACAGGGAATTCGGATATCAGTAGGAAGACTATTCAGTTTATTCGAGGTGAACCTGTGCAGAACTTCCGTAACCGTGAGGGCAAAGTCGAAGTCAATGCTACCAGTGCGAATACTTGGAAATTGGGCGATATCATAAACTCGGATCCTATTTCTGTGAGTAGCCCGAAAGAGTTGTTTAACCTTCATTACAAAGATGCCACATATCCCGAGTTTCTTAAGAAGTATAAGCAAAGACGCCACATGATTTATGTGGGTGCAAATGATGGAATGTTACATGCATTTAATGGGGGATTCTTCCATGCGGGAGATGATATCTCTACTAAGGATGACCCTGTTACAGCAAAAGATGAGGGCAAAAAAGAGTATGGGTATTTTACAACTAAATACGAAGGTGAGGGGCCGACTACGGAGGATTATCCTTTAGGGCGTGAGATGTGGGGGTTTATTCCCCAAGAACTTCTGCCGCATTTGCAATGGATCACAGATGCAAACTACGATAAAAGAAAGCACGTTTTTTATGTGGATGGTTCTCCACGTGTAACCGATGCTAGAATATTCAAGGCTGATGATATCCACCCCAATGGATGGGGAACCATTTTGATTGCAAGTATGAGAATGGGGGGGGGGCTTTTCCCTGTTGATTTAAATAATAATGGCACCACAACAGATAAAGGTGAAGACAGATTTCGTTCTGCCTATTTCGCATTTGACATTACCGATCCTGAACAAGACTTTAACAAAAATGGAAATAAATTTATGTGGTCATTTCAAGACGATGATTTGGGTTTTACGACAAGCTGGCCTGCTATCGTTAGAACCCATAAGGGCGATAACATTACGGATGCTAATACAGACAAATGGTATGCCGTTGTGGGTTCTGGCCCATTGTCTTATGAAGGAGAACGGTATGCATCAAGCACGAACAAAAAAAATAGATTTTCCTCTACGACCAGTGAATATGGGCATGTTTTTTTCATTGATTTAGAAAATGGAACCCTGGCTGGTAAACGAAAAATAGGCACTGAACGATATGCCTTTATGGGGGATCCCATTGCGGTAGATTTAATGAAGGACTATCGTGTAGATGGCATCTACATTGGAAATAATTATATTGATAATCTAGCGACAAGTTCAGACGTGCCTCCTATATGGGGTGAGAAGCGCGGAAAGTTATATCGTATTCTGACTGACATTGAGCAAAAGTATGGTGGGAAGCCTGAAAATTATAATCAACCTGGAGAGTGGAAAGATTCTGTCGTTGTTGACGCCGCTAGGCCTGTTCTTGTTCAGCCCACGGTTACGAAAGATGAAAATGGGGACCCATGGGTTTTATTTGGAACGGGGCGATTATTCTCTGCAGGCTTAAACAGCGATCACCGAGATAAATCTGTACAGGCATTATATGGTGTCAGGGAAGCACACAAAAACGGATGCTGGGATAAGGATAAGGACGAATGGAAGCTCTCCTCTGCCTGTAATACGGCTGCTGGTACCGATTTCTTTCAAACAAAAGACATTGCTGTAAGCAATACCGCTATCAGCAGAGGGAACTGCGACATTGATTGTAATGACGAAAAAGAAGGAAATGGAAAAGCTTTTGATATACCACAGATGCTTGAGGATAAAGACAAGGGGGGATGGGTTTTCGAGCTTCGTCCGGGGGAACGGATGCTGAGTAGAATAACATTGCTCGCGGGCGCGGTAACAGTCCCTACCTATCTTCCAACTGTGCAAGGAGATGTGTGCAAGGTTGAAGGAAAGTCAACCCTTTATGCCCTTTCATACAACACAGGCGCCGCTTTTTTCTCACTTAAAAATGAAATCGGCGCGTTTGGACTACTGAATCCTAACAATAATATACCTCATCAGGATTCGTTCTATGACAAAAATGGTGTAAAGGTTGGGGCCAACGCGGATGGAAGCAACGTTGGAACAATATTGAATAATATTGATCTTGGATCGGGGATAGCTTCTGAGGTGGTGTTGGTGGCGAACGAGGGAACTGTTACTGGTAAGGCACAAACAAGTACTGGGAATATCGTGCAGATGGTGATCAATCTGAATCCTCGTAAAGAGGGATCTAAGCTATTTTTGGAAAAAACAGAATGATCCCAGCTCATAAAGGGCGTCTGATTGGACTGATTGCCCTCTTGATCGTATTGGTTTTTTTCTTAACACGGCAGGAGAAAGCATCAGAAAAAGCCCAAGAAAAGGCAGTAGGCAATAGCATCCCTATCGAAAATCAACAGAAAACGGAGGCAAATTCAGATGCCCCGTCTCAAACCCACAACACTGCTTCTCTTAATAGCAAGGGTGAGAATACTAAACCTGTTATTCAATCTATTCAGTTCTCACCCATTCCTGTCTCTGCTGGAGAAACACTGCGTGTGGAAGTGGTATCCTACGATCAAGACGATGATTTTGTGCAACTGCGCTACGAATGGCGTGTAAATGGAATACCGATTATTGGAAACGACATGAACACCCTTGATGGCGATCAGGTTCACAGTGGCGATCAGATTCTGGTTTATGTAACCCCTTCTGATCTTCATGCAACCGGAGACCCTATCCCCTCCCCGCTCGTCACAGTTTTAAATCTCGCTCCAGAAATTGTTTCACTCCCTCCCAATGAAGACAGCAATGGGCGGTACACCTACCAAGTAGAGGCAAAAGACAAGGATGGAGACACGCTTACTTATAGCCTTTTAAGAGCACCCCCGGGAATGGAAATTGGAACAACGACTGGACTTGTTCAATGGGCGGTTGTTCCTGCGACTGAAAGCCAATCAAGCGTTGCCGTAGAAGTGACCGATGGCAAGGGTGGAAAAGTCATTCAGCAATTTAGGCTTAAAATCGTAAGTAAATGAGACTTTCCAGAACCTTGGAGCGGGAGACGGGATTCGAACCCGCGACCTAGAGCTTGGGAAGCTCCAACGCTACCACTGCGCTACTCCCGCCTGTCTATATGTCGGCATTGTATTCGTTTATAAATAATATTGTCAAATGAAGCGATTTTTAAAAGTTCGTTCTCTTACAAATTTATTACTGCAATATTCTGAACGCTTGATAGAGGGCGTTGTGATTGCCCTGATTTGGGCGAACACCAACTATATCAGCCTACAGCAGTTTCTTCATTGGTCTCCTTTTGGGTCTCCTTTTGGGCCAAACCATCCAATCAATTTTCATTTTTTTATCAATGAGATCTTTATGGTCTTCTTTTTTGGCATTGCAACCCAAGAGATTGTGCAAGCCTGTCTGCCGGGAGGCGCTCTCAATCCAATGAAAAAAGCTATGAATCCGCTTATCAGCACCGTTGGGGGGGTCATCGGGCCTGTCTGTGTTTATTTTATTTTTATTAAATTAACAGGTCATCTGGATTTAGCAAGAGGATGGGCTGTCCCAACCGCAACCGATATTGCGTTGGCTTGGCTTGTGGCGCGGCTTGCATTTGGTGAGGGACATCCTGCAATCCCTTTTCTCTTACTGCTTGCAATCCTTGATGATGGTATTGGCCTTGCCATCATTGCGATCTTTTATCCTGATCCTTCTCATCCCGTACAGCCTGTTTATCTTTTCTTGGTTCTAGCCGGTATATTGCTTGCGTGGCAATTTCGCAAGAAACAAGTTTGTTCGTTTTGGCCATACATATTGATAGGGGGAACAATGAGTTGGTTTGGTTTATATAAAGCGCATTTGCATCCAGCACTGGCACTCGTTCCCATTATTCCGTTTGTGCCAAGCATCACGCCTCTCCACAACGCCCTAAATTCATTTCAAGCGTTCTTTAAAAAACCAGTAGATATCGGTCTTTTTGGTTTTGGATTGGCAAATGCAGGTGTTCCGTTTTCATCCATAGGCCCTGCAACATGGGCTGTGTTACTTTCTCTGGTGATTGGAAAAACGCTTGGAATAACCTTATTTTCAATGGCCGCAGTCAAAGTGGGTTTTTCACTGCCTACTGGCATGAGACCCAAAGACCTGTTGGTTGCGGCCATGACAGCAGGCCTTGGCATGACCGTGGCCTTGTTTCTTGCGGGGGTTGCTTTTTCTGATCTGCCTACGCAGGAATCTGCAAAAATGGGCGCGCTTTTATCAATCGGTATGGTCATCCCCGTCATAATCGTTGCGAAATTTTTGAAGATCAAGAAAACGGAATAGAATTTGCTGGACAATCTTTTCCTATGCTATACTCGCGGACGAGGAGCGAGGGTGGCGAAATGGCAGACGCGCCAGACTTAGGATCTGGTAGGGAAACCTATGGGGGTTCAAGTCCCCCCTCTCGCACCCATTTCATTCAAGGAGAATTTATGCATAAAATTATTTTTTGGGTTGGCCTTTTTCTAATCATCAATAACACATCGTGCGCCTTTGCAAAATTAGCGCATAAAAAATCAGACCCTAAAAAATCAAACCCTGTCACCGAAAATATGGCAAAGGCGAAATCTCCAGAATCTGTTCATGACAATGACGAACCGATGCATACAATACTACCTATTCCTTCGCACGATGAAGAGCCTTCACATAAAATGGTTTCTGCGCCTGAACATGATGAAGCACCTAAACATAAAAAATCTCACGACTCTGGCGCTCATAAACCGCACTGGAGTTACGAAGGAAAGACAGGCCCTGCGAAGTGGGGACATCTAAATTCCGAATATAAGGCGTGTTCATCAGGCAGAGAACAATCCCCGATCAATATTACAAGCGGGAAATTAAAAGATCTTCAGAATATAAGGTTCTATTACAAGCCGTCCAAATTGAATATTCTCAATAACGGCCATACCATACAAGTTGATTATGATAAAGGAAGTTCCATTCGAATTGATGGAGAAAGATATGATCTGCTCCAATTCCATTTTCATACGCCATCAGAACATACTATTGATGGAAGCCTTTATCCAATGGAACTGCATCTCGTTCACAAAAACAAACATGGGAAACTTGCGGTGGTCGGCATCATGATGGTTGTGGGTCAGCACAATCCATTGTTTGATGCACTTTGGGAGAATTTTCCTGCAAAAGAAGGAAAGAGTCATGAGCATTTTAAAGAAAAAATTGATCTGTCGGCATTGCTCCCTCCCGGAGAGCGCACGTTCCGATATTCAGGCTCCCTCACAACGCCTCCCTGTAGCGAAGGCGTCAAGTGGAATGTCTTGCTTGCGCCCATTTCAATATCAAACGCACAGCACATAGCATTTCGCGATCTATTCAAAAAGAACAATCGCCCCGTTCAGAAATTAGGGAAGAGAACGCTTTGGGAAGATACAACGCCATAAACTATTGCCCAACGAGCCATCCAACTCCGATTGTCGCAAAGTAACCAGTCAGATAAGCCAGCGAATTTGTAAAAATGAGCGCGCCTACGATGATTAGAAAAATTCCGCCGCAGATGTTGATAAAACGCAACGATCGGCCTTTAAAATAATTTAAGAAAAAGCCTGTTCCCAACGCGGTTAGAAAAAAAGGAATCCCCAGTCCTAATGAATAAACCAATAAGAGTGTGATCCCCGTCAATACAGATTGAGACGTGCTGGCATAAAGCAAAATGGTGCCTAATATCGGCCCCACACAAGGGGTCCAACCCGCGCCAAACGCCATCCCAATGAGAAACGAGCCGATGGCGCCCGCGGGTCTTTCTGCAAAATGAAATCGGGCTTCTCGCATAAAAAAACCGATCTTGACCCATCCCGTCATATAAATACCAAAAAAAATAATGAGACCGCCTCCAATCTGCCGAGATATTTTTTGATTGGCCAAGAAAAACTGTCCCAAAAAAGTCGCAGACGCGCCCAGCAAAACAAAAATTGTTGAAAAACCAAGAATAAAAAGTAGGGCGTGTTTCATCACAAGATTTCTGGATTGATCTTGGTTTGCGCGCAGTTCTGCCCCAGAAAGACCTGTGAGATAAGAAAGATAAGACGGGATCAGCGGGAGAATGCAAGGAGAGACAAACGATAAAAGTCCAGCCGAAAAAGCCATTACATAAGAAATCGTCATGATTTGGCCTGTATTAGTTTGTCCACTAAAAGGCGTTCTTTAGGATCACTCCAGTCCGTAGCGCCCAAGATCCGTTCTCTAATAATACCTTTTCGATCAATTAGGATGGAGGTCGGCAAGACACGCGCTTCATAAATTTGATTCACAATAAATTTATGATCCAGTAGCACTGGGAATGTAAAACCGTAACGTCCTACAAAATCACGCACTCTGTTGTCTGAAACTGTATCCACGGAGACTGCAAGAATTTCAAAATCCGCTCGTTTGTAATTTCTATAAAGGTCTTCCATCGCAGGCATCTCTGCTTTACATGGGCCGCACCAAGTGGCCCAGAAATTAATCATGACCACTTTGCCGCGAAGTTCTGACAGCGCCAACTCCCCGCCTTTTATTTTTTTTAACTTAAACTCTGGGGCCGCATATCCAACGTCAACACCACTCTGACTTAAACAGGCTGTCAACCCAAATAAGCACAGAACAAAAATTGTTCGTAAAAATGGACTTTGCATTGCTATGGCAAAATTGGGAACTGCGTCAGATTTTAGACCCACAAAATCCTGCAATCATCTGTCTGACTTTTTGTTCCATTTTTGTAAGGAGAGATATTGTATCGGCTTCAAATCGTAAGACCAATGCAGGCTGGGTGTTGGACGCGCGCACCAGGCCCCAGCCGCCTTGAAATAAAAAGCGCACACCATCCACATCAATCGTCTGAAATTCTTGCTGTAACAACACACGGCATTTTTCGACCACATCAAACTTTTTATCGTCCGCGCAATCCGCACGCAGTTCAGGGGTGGAAAATGTCTGTGGAACACCGATAAAATAAGAAGAGAGCGGTTCTGTGCCACAACCTACAATTTCCATGAGTCGGCATGCGGCGTAGGTTGCATCGTCATATCCAAAATAACGGTCTGCGAAAAAAATATGCCCGCTCATTTCTCCCGCCAAAAGCGCGCCCGTCTCTTTCATCTTTGATTTGATTAAGGAATGACCCGCTTTCCACATAATGCAGGTTCCGCCCAACCGCGCCACTTCATCATACAATACCTGCGACGCCTTCACCTCCGAGACAATCACAGCCCCGGGATTTTTTTCCAAAATTCTGGTTGCAAAAAGAAGCGTCAGCTTATCTCCCCAGATGATCTCTCCGTGCTCATCCACCGCACCCAGACGGTCTCCGTCGCCATCAAATGCAATCCCCAAATCGGCCTTGTGTTTTATAACCTCTGCAATAAGATCAGTTAGATTTTCAGCGACTGTGGGATCAGGATGATGGTTTGGAAAGCGACCATCAGGATCACAATAAATCGGAATCAGGTCTGCGCCTAGTTTTTTAAAAATATCCGGTGCAATGAGACCCGCCGCGCCATTTCCACAGTCCATTACGACGCGAATCGGTCTTTGTTTGTGCTGAAACAGGAACGGCTTGAAATGCACAATAGAATAATTAAGATAGGACAATAAAAAACCTTCTAAAACCGTGAGCGCACCTGTTCCTTGATCAAAATCTTTACGCACAATGGCCAATTGAATACTTTGAATTTCCTCTCCAAAAATAGTTCTTTTTTCGACACAAAGTTTAAAGCCATTGTACTCCGCAGGGTTATGACTGGCAGTAATCATGACACCGCCGTCAACCGAAAGATTATAAAGGGAAAAATAAAGCACGGGCGTCGGACAGGAACCAATATCCACGACGTCCACGCCTGTTGAGAGAATACCCGTCAACAACGCCTGTCGCAGAGACGGGGTACTTAAACGAACATCGTGTCCCATTGAGACAGTCTTACCGCCATTGCGGCGAATCAGCGTCCCAAAGGCGCGTCCGATATCGCAGGCAACATCCTCGCTTAAGTCCGTTCCATAAACACCGCGTATATCATATTCTCTAAAGATAGACATAATCCCACTCTTTCTGTTTTTTAGTGGCCATAACGAGGCCGCTCATCCCGCAGTGGCCGGTGCCACCCTACCAAAATCATCCGCATAACGGGCAATATCGTCTTCTCCTAGATATGCCCCGCATTGGGTTTCAATAATCTGTAACGGTTCGTCTGTCTCGTTTTCCAGCCGATGTTTTACACCCATCGGGACAAAAGTACTTTGATTCGCGCCAATCTTATAAAGCGACTCTCCACAGGTCACAAGCGCAGTTCCACAGACAACAACCCAATGTTCACTGCGTTTTGTATGCGATTGCAAAGACAGCCTTGATTTTGGATGCACCATAATTCTTTTTATTTTATAACCCACCCCTTCTTCCAAAACCGTATACGATCCCCACGGACGAAGCACTGTTTTATGAATGCGATGCTCCTCACTTTTTTTGGTCTTTAAAATCTCAACCACTTGTTTAACGTTCTGCGCCGCATCTTTTGAGCAAACAAGCGTCGCATCGTCTGTATCCGCCACAACGATATCGGTAAGCCCTACAACGGCAACCAACCTATTATGGGCATAAACAACACTATTTGAACTTCCCACATTCACGACATTGCCAATGATAATATTGCCTGCTTCGTCCTTAGGAAGTATCTCGTCTAACGCGTTCCATGAACCCACATCTTCCCACCCCATAGCCGCAGGGATCACGGCCAATTTCGCAGACTTCTCCAAGACGCCATAGTCAATAGAAACGGAAGGAAGAGACGCATAAATATCTTGTATCGGCCCCCCTCCTTCTGAAATGGCCTTTAAGCCTTCTGCCAATGTCGGCATATAGCGGCTAATTTCCTCAAGAATGACAGAAACCTTCCAAACAAACATCCCTGTATTCCAAAGAAAATCTTCGTTCTGTAAATAAAGCAACGCCTTTTCCCGATCTGGCTTTTCTACAAATCGTTCTACCTTGTGTCCCCCCGAAAAATGAGGAAGTGCCGCCCCTGTTTTTATATAACCGTAAGCGGTTTCAGGACGTGTCGGTTTTGCGCCAAGGGTCACAAGATAACCTTCTGCGGCAATCTCTCTTCCCAAGCGAATTTGTTCTAATAAAATATTTTCGTTCCTAATAAAATGATCTGCCGACAACACCACCATGATTCCGTTTGGATTTTTTTTATAAAGGGTGATGGCGGCAAGGCCAATCGCCGCCGCGGTATTTCTGCCAAGTGGCTCCGTGATAAAATTTGGGGCAGGATGAAGCTGAAGTTTGATCTGTTCTGCCTGTTGTGGATTGGTCACAATATGAATTTGATCTTGCGGAATAAGGGGAGAAATGCGAGAAAGCGTCGCCTGAATCAGGGTTTGATTGCCAAAAATCTTGAGGAGTTGTTTAGGATAAGCCTCACGGCTCAACGGCCAAAACCGCGTCCCGCTTCCCCCTGCTAAAACAACTGCCGATGTCGTTTGGTCATCAGACATAACACCCCTCCATAGTAGATTATTTTAAAGAGTCCCAAGAGTACCATTAGGTCAAGACAAGTTGCAAACATCAAAAAATCTGCGATACGAGATAAATAATTCCTAACGCCGATTTTTTGTTTTTTTCTTTGCTTTTCCCAAGTCGCGTATCGTAGAATGATGAAACTATTTTCAAGACATACTGTTCCCTAAGGAGTAACTGCTTAATGTGGAATCGCAGAAGACTCAATCACTTCATAAAAGAAGCCTTCAAAGGGCGATCTCTTGTTGTTGTTTCAAACCGTGAACCCTACATCCATTCAGTAACAGAGGGGATCGTTTCATGGAACCGAGGCGGTGGCGGACTAACAGCCGTTTTAGACTCTGCCATGCAGGCAATGGGTGGCACTTGGGTGGCTTGGGGTTCTGGAAATGCCGATTGGAAAGCGACCAACGCCAATGACACGGTCGCCGTTCCACCCAATAATCCATCCTACTTTCTAAAACGGGTTCTATTAACCCAAGAAGAGGTGGAACGCTATTACTACGGTTTTTCAAATCGTTTCTTCTGGCCGCTCTTTCACCAATTTATAGAACGTGTTTCGTTTGTAAAGGAAGACTGGCTCTGTTACAAAAAAGTAAACAGCCATTTCGCAAATGCCGTTCTATCAGAAGTAGCCGATCAAACCTCTCCCGTGATCTGGATTCAAGATTATCATCTGGCTTATGTTCCCCACCTCATTAGAAAAGAAAAACCAAACGCAGGCATTTCCTTGTTCTGGCACATCCCATGGCCGTCTTACGACTTTCTAAAAATAGCCCCCTGTCGGCAGGAACTACTAGAATCACTTTTATGCTGTAACCTCATTGGCTTTCAAACCCATCAGGATTGCACTCATTTTTTGGAAGCCATTGAAAAAGACCTCCCGGTTTCATCCATTAATTTTTCCCAACATACAGTGACCTATCAAGGACATACAACACGCGTCAAAGCCTGTGGCGCAAGCATTGACACAACGGCATGGATGAACATTGCGAAGGCCCCCGATATAGAAGCAAAGATGGCCAATGTACGGCGAGAATTACATATTCCTCAAAATGGTTTCTTCGGCATTGGTGTTGATCGTTTGGAGTATACAAAAGGAATTATAGAGCGTTTTTCGGCCATTGATATTTTCTTAACAAAGTATCCCCAATTTCGAGAGAAATTTACGTTTTTGCAAATTGCCTCTCCCAGTAGAACAGCCATGTCAGAATATCAAGAATATGGCGAAAAGGTCGAATGTGTTGTGAACACCATCAACAATAAGTACCGTGTGAACAACTGGCAACCTATCGTATATCGCCCCTTTCATGTTGCATCTGAAACGCTGGCCGTTTATTATCGCACTGCAGATATAGCCATTATCAGCCCATTTGCCGATGGCATGAATTTGGTGGCCAAAGAATTTGTTGCCGCGCAAATAGACGAAATCGGCGTGCTTTTATTAAGTCAATTTGCAGGGGCCGCGCAGGATATGCCCGGAGCGACACTTGTAAATCCTCATGATCTTGAGGAATTTGCAGAAGAAATCAAACGCGCGCTTGAAATGGCTTCGTCCTCAAAAAAAGCCACCATACAAGATATGCGTGCCTATCTTGAGGTAAACAACGTATACAAGTGGGTCAAAGAGTTGCTCTTCCCCCTTGCACACCCAAATGCTACTATTACGGATTTTGAATTACCCCAATATTCTGCATCACAATATCCTGAAGCCTATTCGCCATCTTTGCGATACTCTCAGGGTTTTCCCCCTCTACCATAATTCTCATAACAGGCTCTGTCCCAGAATACCTAACGAGAAGACGTCCGTTTCCTTTTAAATCAGATTCATACGCCTCTATTGTCTCTTGCAATTTTTGAATTTGAGAGATCGGCGTTTTATTTTTTACGATTACACTAAGCGTTATCTGCGGAAACAATACCGTTGTTTCTGTCAATTGCGTAACCGTTTTACCCGTTTGTTTCATCATGGCTATAAACTGTAAGGCGCTAATCAGCCCGTCTCCTGTCGTATTATGATCCAAAAAAATAAAATGACCTGAGGACTCCCCGCCCAAGTTATATCCGCCCAAAAGCATTTGTTCTAGGACATAGCGATCTCCCACATCGGTACGCACCACGCGAATTCCGTTTCCTTTGAGGGTCTGCTCCATCCCGGTATTGCTATGCTGTGTGGTCACAACCGTATTCCCCACCAGATTCTTGTTGTCATAAAGAAACTGCGCAAAGGCAACAAGCACGGCTTCTCCCGGCACAACAGCTCCTTTTTCATCAACAAAAACAGTACGATCCGCATCACCATCATGCGCAATACCAATATCAGCGCGATGAAGAAGCACTGCGGTCTGTAGATCTGCTGGATAAATCGCGCCACAATTATGATTAATATTGGTGCCATCTGGGGCATTGTTTAGGACAATCACTTCGGCCCCAAGCTCGGTCAACACCATAGGCGTCACTTTGTACGCGGCACCGTGGCCGCAATCTACCACAATCTTTAAACCTTGAAAATCAAGTCTTTTGGGAAGAGAATTTTTGACAAACTCAATATAGCGTACTTCTGCGTCAGGCACGCGATGCGCTTTTCCAATATTATGCGCAGTGGGACGGATATCGTCAATATTCCCAGAGAGAATAAGCCTTTCTATTTCCATCTCCATGGCGTCTGGAAGTTTGAGCCCGTCTCTTGAAAAAAATTTAATGCCGTTGTCTTGAAAGGGATTGTGAGAAGCAGAGATCATTACGCCTGCATCGGCCCGCAAAGAACGGGTTAAAAATGCCACAGCAGGCGTTGGAAGCGGTCCAACCAAAAGCACATCTACACCAAAAGAACAGATTCCAGAGGTCAAGGCGGATTCAATCATGTAACCGGAAAGCCTCGTATCTTTTCCGATAATAATGCGGTGGACGCCGGACTTGTGCTTAAAGATATGGGCGGCGGCACGGCCTAACTTCATGGCCACCTCCCCGGTCATGGGATAGACATTGGCAGTCCCGCGAACCCCATCTGTGCCAAAAAGATTTCTCATAGCAAGACACTATCTTATTGCAAAAACGATTGTCAAACTCAAAAACTAAAAACCCGCGATCAGAAAAAAATCCACAGTCTAATTCAGAAGATTGACGTTGTTACGACTTCGTGAAAGAAGGAAAGCGATAGCGATAGACGCTTGCTTGTTCGTCGGCCTTTTCTTGATTATGGGCCACAAGATACGCCTTGGCTTCTTGGTGGTACCTCTCCCCCATATCATACAATTTCGGCTTATCAAAGATTAATGCACGCTTGTTGGGTGTGGAAAATTCATATAACTTGGTCATGCCCAAGGCATTGACAGGACACGCCTCTACACAAAATCCGCAAAAGACACATTTCGTAATATCAATATAAAACTCTGTGGCAACCCTGCGCAGCAGACCGTTTTCCTGCCGTTCGCCACTCACAACCCGAATACAATCAGAAGGGCATGACGCCTCGCACAAATCACACCCGACACAGCGTTCAACGCCGTCTTCATAACGAAGCAGTCCCAAAGCGCCGCGGTGCGTATCAGGCAGTGTTAGCTTTTCACGCGGGTATTGGAGCGTTACCTCTTTGACAAACATATGCTTGAAGGTTAGCTTTAACGCAATCAAAATCTCTTCAAAAGAAATAGAACGCAATAACGCACGAATAGTCATGTTAGATTACCTTAAGATCAAACAAAGGCACTTTTTTAATGGAAACCAGTCCAGACTTAAAATACGGCACATCAGTCTTAGAATCAACCACAACCGTCATCAGGTCTTTAAGCGTTGCAAAATGTTCTGGAAACCAAACAATCCCTTTTGGCAAAGAAGGCAAGATCGCCATTGCAAGCTCTACTGCACCTTGCTCGGATTTAACACGCACCCAGTCGTCGGTTTTAAGTTCTAACGCTTCTGCATCCGCCTCACTCATACGCAATGTGGGCTTATTGTAAATCTTCATTAAACCCTCATCCTGCGTAGAAAGTTTTCCTGAATGATAAATTGACTGACCCAACACCAATTGCGCTACTAGAGGGGCTTGCGTCGCCCCCTCAACGCTCCGCTGGTTAAAACCAGACATAGGGGCACTGCTTGCCGCGCCCAACCCATCCTGCACCTGCCCTATTTGCGCATACCGTTTCACAACTTCCTCCGCAAAACCATTTCCAAGATAATGGACAAGCTGATGCGGGTTTCCCTGTAACCGCTCGCCGTTATAATACCCGTTTACACACGCATCAATCTCTGCCGTGATCTCTTCCGGGGCGCGATAGGCATCCCCTCCCATTTGTTTTGAAAGATCAGAAAATATTTTAAAATCGGTGCGCGATTCTCCGATAGGATCAAGCGCATTTCTGACGTGTCTCAAAGCACCTTCCATATTCGTGAATGTTCCTTCTTTTTCGGCAAATGTGGTTGCGGGTAAAACAAAATCAGCGATTTTCCCAGTCTGTGTCAAAAACGGATCCTGACAAATAATCAGATCAATTTTTTGTAATGCCTCGCGTACTTTCATTGAGTCGGGTAATGTCTCTAACGGGTTTTCTCCGACAATGTAAATCGCTTTGATTTCTCCGCGCAACGCCTTTTCTATTATTTTAGGAAGAGACAAACCAACCCCGTTTGGAAGCGGCTTGCTCCAGAGCGCTTCAAACCGTTCTTTGCCATCGTGATAAGGAATTTGTCCGGGCAGAAATTCACAAACACCACCCATATCCACTGCGCCTTGCTCGTTGTTCTCCTCACAAACAGGATGAATGCCTCCCCCGGGTTTTTCAAGCAGACCGCAAAGCAACGCAAGATCAATGAGTGAAAGCATGTTGTCCCATCCTCCGGCCTCTGAGACAATCCCCTCTCCCCAAATGAGCGTTCCCCGTTTTGACTGCGCAATTAACTGCGCCGCTTCCGCGATTTTCTCCCATGCCACGCCACATTTTTGCGTGATCTCTTGTTGTGAAATAGAAAGCATCGCGCTACAAAGCGTTTCGTACGCATTGGGATATTGATCAATAAAAGGCTGATACACCCATTTATTCTCAATGATCGCCTTCATCATGCCTTGCATCAGCGCGGATGAAGAAGCAAACGAAATCTGCAGAGGATGGGTTGCAAGCTTCATCATATTGGTCTGAAAGGGATCGGCAACAATCACTTTTGCGCCGAATTTATTCTTCGCCTCTTTGATCCGCAACGATGCGACAGGATTGGTCTCTGTGATATTCGATCCCACAAGGAGAATGACATCAGAAAGCGTGATCTGCTTATAAGAGGTGGTGGACCTCCCGATGCCCAACGCATACTGCATCGCTAAAACGGAGTTGATATGGCCATAACGCGCCGCCGTATCAATGTTGTTGGTACCGCATATCGTACGCATCATTTTTTGAAACAGATAGACATCTTCGTTGGTGCAACGGCCAGAAATAAGCCCTGCAATCGCGCCCCCGCCGTACTGATTTTTGATCTCCATCAGTTTTCTTCCGATTTGCGGCAAAACCTTAAACCACGGCACTTCGACCTGCTTGCCGTCTATCTTGGCCAAAGGTCGGGACAAACGTTTTGCGCTATTCACAAACTGAAACCCAAATCGTCCCCGAACACATAGGCCCCCATGCCCATCGCCCTGTTGCGCTTCCATACCAAATTTATTCAGATACGATAGCCTTGATGTCACGCGCAGTATTTTTGAGCCTTCGGTTTCCAAAGTTATTTCACAGCCGTCGGAGCAATAGGTACAGGTGGTTTGCGTCTTTTTTAATTGCCATGGTTTATAGGCATACTTTGAAAATCGGCTCGTGATTGCGCCGACAGGACAAACTGCGAGACAGTCTCCACAAAATTCGCAATCCAGCGGAACCCCGTCATGCGCGCCGACTAAAGTCTTTCCGTCTTTTTTGTAAAATGCGAGCGCATCAATCTCTTGCACCTCTTTGCAGATGTTAATGCACTGGCCACAAAGGATGCACCGTTCCATATTAAAATCTAAAACAGGAGATCGGGTGTCTTCGGGCACCTCTTTTTTGACCCCCTTCTTAATGTCATAAACGCCGAGATCGTAAGTAAGGTCTTGAAGCTCGCATTTTCCATCGGCATCGCAAACGGGGCAATCCAACGGATGAATAATCAGCCATTTCTCCACGGCCGTCTTCCGCGCCGTAACCATCTTATCGGTATTGGTGCGAACGACCATGCCATCGGCAGACTTGGCGGTGCAGGAACGAACATTATTGCCTTTGCCTTCAATCTCAACCAGACAAATTCCGCAGGAGCCAAAAGGGGAGAACGAATAGTGATAGCACATGGCGGGAAGTTGTACGCCGACTTTCTTCACGGCATCAAAAACAGAGGTGCCTTCGGTGACTGCGACATCCTGACCATCTACGTTGAGCTTAAATACTTTTTTTTCTGACTCTTCCAGAAAGACGGTTTCTGTTTTCTTGCCCATAGCAACAAAGACTCCAATCAAGAACGTGTTTTATTTTCTCATGTGGCATGATTCCGTGTCAAAAAAATCAAAGTCAAAAATTCAGCGATAGTCTTTGTTAATGCGGGTTGAACATCTTTCATGCAATTGGGCAGTATGATGGTTGTCGCAATCGGCATCGTCATGGCTTTGGTAAAATTACTCTAAAAACATAAATCAGCAGGCGTATTGATATTTTGAAGATATTGCTTCCCCGCGTTTGGGAGAGAGACGTAGACAACATCACTTTTTAAAATGGCATTGCAGAGTCCGTATTGCGAAGATGCCAATTCGCGCTCTATTGTAGAAAGCCAGCCCACAGGATAGTATCCCGGCAAAGGCATCGGGAACGCATTGTTGTCCGATTGAAAAATGGTTGGCCTATTTGATTTTTCCCCAACCAAAAGACGTAAAATATCCAACGTTACAAAAGGCTGATCGCACGCAGTCACAATATAGCCAACCGCATCAATCCCGCTTTTTAAAAGGGTTGCAATCGCCGCAAGCGGCCCCTTACCGTTTGGGTGATCCGGCAATGCGATAAAGTTTGATTGCTGTGGAATCGAGAATCCGCGACAATCACCAACAATAACGATTTTCGAACACAGTTGAGAGAGCGGCGCGATCACATGCTCAATCATTTTTCGGCCATCAGGCAGACGCACACCTTCTTTTGGACAGCCCATGCGGAGACTTAATCCCCCTGCTAATATGGCTCCTGTATAGATATCGTTTCTCCCACTTTCATGATCCCCTCTGTAATGACTGTGGCCATATAGCCTATGCGTCCTACCGTTTCTTTTTCAAGCGCAGGATGAATCGCCCCTAAAACAAAACAAGGCTTTCGGAGTTCAGACAGTTCAATCACAACACCGCCTGAAAAAGCAAGGCGTGTTCCCGGCAATAACTGCTGGAGACAAAGATTCTTAACCGTAATATTCTCTCCCATCGTTCCCGGAAAAACAGGGTACCCCTCATCATGGAGGGTCTCAATAATCTCTGCATCCATCAGGGAGACTGCGCGTGTCGGCTTGATATGTTTGGGATGGGCATGGCCATCGCCCTCCATGCCATTGAGGGTTACACGGATAGACGTAACAGGCAGTTTCGGAACGCCACCTACCGAGATACTCATTGCAACAACAATAGGATTATTCATATTGGGATACTACAAAATAACGACAAAAATGGCAAGGATACCAAAAGATTCATCAGTCAATATGGATCTAATATCAATATCGCTATGAGACGCCATGACAAAAAAAATAAACAATTATGTTTGCAATTACAACTGGCCTACCCATGCAAATTGAAACAGGGCATTCTCTTCTTTTTTTCCTGACGTATATCCCGCGTTGGAAACCCAGTCATACGCAAAAGCAATATGCGCTGTCCACGGAATCATTATCTTTCCTACATTAAAATTCCAATCTGTTCCCGCTTGATAATGCCGTTCTGTAACAGGCTGTGTGGTGATACCGCGTTCTTCATAATCCAAATGAATTGCGCCGACAACCTGATCTTTTTTCACCACGCCTTTTTTGAAAAATAAATCTTTTCCCCCGCCTCCCAGATGATGCCCTAAAATACGCCCTTTGTAAGTGTATCCCGATTGGTATGTACTGTGTACATACCATGCAGGATTGGTAATGTCCGCATATTCAATGCGAAAGTCGTTTTCAGGAAGATAAATCCCCAATAAAAACGCGTCTTTTGAAGGATACCCCCCGGCTTCATCCTCTCCGCCGATCTCCCCATAAAATTGCGCCTTGGGAAAAGTCAGTCTAAAATCAATCCCTGCAATAGAGTTTGAAAGCTCGTCTTGTGTTGTCTCCTTATTCTCTCCAAACCAAATGGTAATGAACTTTGAAAAATTGATCCCAGGACGCCCCTTCCCGCCCATCATGATTGTCCGCGTCAATCCAATATCTAAAATTTGATGCGGCTTAAAAACAAGCCTAGTCCCTTGAAAATACGGTTTTGGAATCACACGATCCTCTTCAAGTTGGCTAAAAAAAATGTCAAATTGAAACGGCCCCAAATAACGAAAGATACTGGGCAGAATCGTGGGATTGGGATTAAACACCCTGATCATCGGAAGTGGCTTTGCATTGTTCGTGAGGAACAAACCCCCATGCGTCCCTTGTCCCCACCATAGGCTCTCTTTTCCAATATCAACATGAAGGCGCGATGTTTTGAGACGCAGATATCCTTTGTGAATTGTGCCGCGCGTATTTTCATTCATTGTAAAGAGCGGCTGTATGAAAAGTTCAAGCGGCGCAACTTTGTAAGAAAGGTCAACGCTTACATAATAATTTTGTCCCTCTGTCGGGACGATTCCTTCATGATTGTAGATGAGGCTTTCGGCACCTTCAGAATAGAGGCCTAAAATTGTAGGATTTTGAACGGGAGCGTCTCCCCATCCTTTGGAAGGAGCAAGGAAGAAGATGCCAATCACGAAGACAATGCGTATGACTTCGCGTCTAAATGCAAGCCTAAATTTCAAAACTCAAAATTGAAGCGCCACTGCCGCGGCAACAGCGATCTGATAAATGATTTGTGTAAAGTCTTTGATTTCTCTAAGCCATGCGATCTGGCTCACATCCTCTGGAACCACAATGGTATCTCCCGGATCCAGTTTTAAACCCATGAATCCCCCTGAAAAGACCGATCCGCTGTGTACGCGCCGCGTCATCGCGGTGCCATCAATTTTCAAAATGTATATTGCGCTCTTGTCCGCTTCTTGCGATATACCGCCCGATTTTTTAATATAGTCCGATATTGTCATTTTGTCTGAATAAAGATGACTCCCCTGATTGTAGATGGAACCCATCACTTGTACTGAAGATGGCCTCTCTGGAATAAAAAGAGAATCGCCTTCTTCTAACAAAAGATCGGATGGATATCCCTTCAGATTCTCAATCGGATCAAGCTCTATGCTAATGCGTCCAATCGGCGAGACAGCCCTTAACTTTGCCAGCAGTTCCTTGCGTTGATCTAACACGCTTTTTGCTAATGCGGCCGACTCTCCGGACACGGCGACGGCGACGGCCCCTGCGCCTGCTAGTAACAACTGCTGTTCGAGGCGATCAATCCTTTCTATAAGTTGTTTCTTTTGGAGTGCCTGCACAGAAACGCGCGTAAAAACCGCCCCTTTTAAATAAGCCTTGCTGGTGACGCCCCCAGCGCGTTCAATGAGGGATGATAACCGTTCACCTTTTTGGATCGTATAAATCTCTGGGAATTTAACTTGAC
>Ga0213870_1000380_pt1 | contig 21878 bp, 16 predicted proteins | sample WICALVC2017_Meta_FD_160119 | JGI IMG/M metagenome (GOLD analysis project Ga0213870, IMG submission 160119) | Freshwater microbial communities from subterranean cave lake in Wind Cave National Park, South Dakota, United States - WICALVC2017 | ecosystem: Environmental > Aquatic > Deep subsurface >... | reverse complement strand
TTTTAAATTTTAAATTGTAATTTTGATTTTTGCATTTTGATTTTTGAATTTACTATTGTTAGTATCAGTATTTTGGTATCAGATTTGCAATTCTTCATATATCTCACGTAATCTATTATATTTCGCCACTCTTTCTCCTCTTGCAGGAGCTCCAAATTTCGTAAAGTCTGCTTCAATTCCAACAGCCAGATCCGCTATAAAATCATCGTTAGTTTCGCCTGACCTGTGAGAAAGAACTGTTGTAAACCCTGATTTTTGGGCAAGTTTTGTTACCTCAATAGTTTCACTTAAAGTACCAATCTGGTTTGGTTTTATTAAAATACTGTTGCAAGCATTACAACTAATAGCCCTTTTTAATCTAACAATGTTAGTAGCTAATAAATCGTCCCCGATAATTAATGTATTACTTCCGAGCTTTGAGGTTAAACTTTGCCAAGAGTCCCAATCATCCTCATATAAAGGATCCTCAAGGGAAAAAAGTTTATATTTTTTTGTCAAAACAACTAAATACTCTATGAAATTTTCACTTGTTAGATTTTTACCATCACTTAGAGTGTATAAATTATTCTTAAAAAAGACGGAAGAAGCCAGATCTAAACCTAGATATACATCTTTACCGTACTCGTAGTTTGAACTTTCAATCGTTTCAATTAATAAATTTATTGCTTCTGTATCTAATTCCAAATTCGGAGTGAATCCTCCTTCATCTCCAACCGCATGGACCAAATTTCTTTTTATAAGTTCTTTTTTTAGAACTTGATAAATTTCAACTCCAATTCGCAGAGCTTGAGGGAAATTTTTTGATTGGTCCGGAATGAGTAAAAATTCTTGAAACTTCAATTTCCCACTCCCGTGCAGTCCTCCATTAATTATATTAAAAAGAGGAGTAACTATCTTTTTGTCATCCTGAACTTGCTTCAGGATCTTATTACTTATACGTTTGGGATCCCGGACCAAGTCCGGGACGACAGAATGGAAAATTGCATAAATATATAAATATAAAGGAATTTTCAATTCCATAGCAGCCACACGAGCTACTGCTAATGAAACTGATAATATACTATTTGCACCAATTCTACCTTTATTGTCTGTCCTGTCAGCCTCTAACATTTTATTGTCAATTAACTGTTGACCGGTAATGTCTACACCTTTTAAAAGAGGCAGCAATATTTTATCTATATTTTCGATAGCTTGCAGTACCCCCATCCCCAGATATCTATTCGTATCTCCATCTCTTAGCTCAATTGCTTCATGTATTCCTTTTGAGGCTCCTGAGGGTACTGATGCAGTGCCACTAATACCATTATCCAAAAAAACTTTAGTTTCCAGAGTTGGATTTCCCCGACTATCCAGAATTTCTCGGGCTTTGATGTTGGAGATTTTGGGCATCTTTTAAAAATTAGTTTATCACAATTTAATGGATTACCTGCCTGCCGGCAGGTTGGTTAATTAGGCTATCGGGTTATTTCCTTTGCACTAATTTATGTTCTGCCTGATATACAGTTTCCCTAACTTGATCAATTGCATCTGGATTTACTGACATTGAAGTAATACCCCATTTGACCATTTTTTCAACTAAATCCGGGTAATCGGATGGTGCTTGACCGCATATAGACGAGGTCACATTATATTTATGACAAGTTTTAACTACTCTCTCTATCGCCCAGGTCACAGCATTATTTCTCTCGTCAAATTCAGAAGCAACCTCCGTATTGTCGCGATCGGTGCCCAATATAAGCATAGTCAGATCATTACTGCCTATTGAAACTCCGTCAATTCCAGCCTCGCAGAATTCGTCTAAAATAATGACATTAGCTGGAATCTCCACCATCATCCACAATTTGAAATTCGAGCTGCGAGTGAGTCCAGATACGGCTATAATTTTTTTAACTTCAATAAGCTCTCTTACGGTTCGCACAAATGGCAACATTAACCATAGATTCTTATAGCCATATTTATTGCGAATTAGCTTAATAGTAGAGAGTTCAAGATTAAAGACAGATGGATCAGTCATATAACGAAATGCTCCTCTATAACCCAGCATCGGATTTGGTTCTTCCGGCTCAAATTCTTTGCCTCCTATTAAATTTCTGTATTCATTGGTTTTAAAATCTGTTGCCCTATAAACCACAGGCCTGGGGTTAAAAGCATCGCAAAACTTTAGTAGTTCGCTAGCAAGTTTTGTTATAAAAACTTTTTGATTTCCATCTTTTATAAGTTTTTTGGGATGCGTTCCTATATCGGCTATCATAAATTCAGCTCTTAGAAGTCCAACACCATCTACATTCATGTTGGCAACTTCTTTTGCCCTATCCGGTGTTGCCAAATTCACATAAACCTTCGTCGCCGTCTTAAGTGTTTTACGATTTTTAATTTCTGCGCTTTGAAGCTTTGTAGCTTTGAAGCTTTGAGACTTACTGAATCCTCCTTTATAAATCTCTCCTTTTTCTCCATGTACTGTTATAACTGTGCCCGTTTTTAATAATTTTGTTGCCCCCGGCGCTCCAACTACTGCTGCAATACCGAGTTCACGACTGACAATGGCCGCGTGAGATGTTCGTCCACCACGTTCTGTTACAATTGCAACTGCTCTTTTCATAGCAGGAACAAAATCCGGGTTAGTTTGGACCGTTACCAAGACATCACCTGTTACTACTTTATCTATATCCCTAGCGTTGGCAATTACTTTAGCAGGCCCAGTTGCAATTCCTGGAGATGCTGGGTCACCTTTCAGTAGGAGCTGTAAACTAGCAGAGCCAAATTCCGTATCTTCTTTTTGACTTTGAACTTTTGACTTTTGACTTTTAATTGTTGTTACTGGTCTTGTTTGGACTATGTATACTTTGTCATCTTCAATTGCCCATTCTATATCTTGGGGAAAATAATAATGCTTTTCCAGAAGTATGCCTAACTTAGCAATTTTTTTTATCTGATTGTCTGTTATTTTTTGTTTTTCTCCACGCTTTTGATTTATAGACAATTCCACGCTTTTGCCATCTTTTTTAATTAGTTTTTTAGCTTGAGAGGAAAATTTTTTAGAGGAAATTTCAAGAGTTTTTTTATCCACTTCATAATGATCTGGTGTAACTACTCCACCAACAATAAATTCTCCTAAACCCAAAATAGCTTCAATGACTACTTTACTTTTGTCATTTGATATCGGATCAATAGTAAACATCACCCCGGATGAGTCGGAGTTAACCATAAGTTGCACGGGAACTGCAATTCCAACTTTAAAATGATCAAAATGGTTTTCTGCTCTATAAAAAATTGCTCTTGCAGTAAAAAGGGATGCCCAGGCTTCTTTCACTTTAAGCACAACATTTGCTTCGCCAGAGATATTGAGAAATGTAGCTTGTTGGCCGGCAAAAGAAGCTCCAGGTAAATCCTCCGCCGTTGCAGATGATCTTACTGCCACATAAGGGTGTTTTAAAACACTGGCCAATTTATCTATAAATTTAGAATTCTTTTTAGCCCGTAGCGGTAGATCAAGATAAGCTAACATTATTTCACGAGTAATAAATTTAGGAATTTCTGCCTTATTAATTAGTTTTTGGATATTGCCTGCGGTTTGGGATAAGTTGCGTGGGTCTTTGTGATCAAGTAGCGAAAGGTAATTTTTAATTTTAGAAACTAATTGGGCATCAACTAAAAAATCAGAGTAGGCAGCAACTGTGACAACAAATCCGTAAGGCACAGGTACACCAAATTTCAGCATTTGGCCTAAGTTGGATCCCTTTCCGCCAACTGTAGGAATATCTTCTTTACCAATCTCGTCAAACCATGCAATATATTTAGATTTCATAAAATATATGTAATACCAATATACTAATGCATACTAATTATACGAATTGTTATTTAATGCAAATATGCAATAGAATACGAATTATACGAATAAATATTTTTGATTCGTATCATTGGTATAAATTCGTATATTAGTATTATTAATATTTGTATCATTAGTATTAATTTGTAGATTAGCATTATATTTTTAATCGGTCTTTAAAGTAGTCAACCCAAGGAATTTTTGACGGATCTACTTTGTTTAATATTGCCAGATAAAAACTAACCCATGCGCCAAGTTGGATGAATTCCATTACTTGTGTGAGCGGTGAGTCAGAAACAAGATTAACTTCCTCAATTTCAATCCTATTTTTCTTCACAACTTCTTTTGTAAGCTGGATCCGTTTAATATTTCGTGGGTTGTAAAATTTAGATTCTATAAAAACAAAGATTAAATACTTTTTAATTTCGGCAGGGAAAGATAATCCTTCCATCAAATGATGATTTAGATCAGGTATTCCAAAATAAAGAGCAAATTGTTTGCTAGTCTCGTGTATTGGATTGCGCACAGCATAACCTGCTCCATCCAGGAAATCAGAAACTACAAAGATTGGTATCTTAGATCTAAATTTTATTGCAAGCTTTTTAGCAAAATTATTGGCTGAAGCTACTGTTTCAACGAGCGAATTAGACTGTTTATGAAGAAAATTAATAAGAAACCTGGCTTCATCTTTCCCGATTGGTATTCGATTTAATTTTGCCAGAATTCCAAAAAGCCCCATCACCATGTAACCTACTCCGATACGAGGTTGTCCACTAGGATTAAAGACGGGATCAAATATGTAGGCAGGATAGCTTCCTGCTTTTAAAAAATTAGCTAATTCTCCTCCGGAAGTTACTCCACAAATTAATGCTTTTTTTCGTTTTGCTTCTTGGGCCACTGTTAGTGTTTCTTCAGTTGTGCCGGAATAACTTGATAGAATTATCAACGATTTATCATTAACATATCCTGGTAAATAGTAAGAATTTACAAGTTCTATAGGAATTTTTGTAAATTCTGCTCCATCATAAAGACTTTTAACTAACCGTCCAGCATAACTGGATCCTCCCATACCACAGATAATAATATTGGTTAGCTCAAAGAATTTTTGTGGAAAAGCCATTGAAGATGCCTGCATCCATCCTTGCTCGAATTGATCTGGAAGTTGTTTAAGTGAATTTAAAGCGTCTGAAGTATCGAGAGTTTTAATTGCTGAAAGATCATCAAGATTATTCATTAGGACTATAAGTGACAACTAGTGACTATAAATGAGCTCATATTCGTTTAAACCCTTTTTCCACCCAGTTTACTAATAATATTTTCTATTCTTAGAATGCTATTTTCCAGAATCTCTTTGTTATCTGCTTCAATATTCAGTCTAACATATCCTTCAGTTTTTGACACCCGGATGTTACACCACCAGTCCGGATACCAGATTGATGTTCCGTCGATATGATCGATAGAAGATGCATCTTTCAAATGTGATTCAATTTCAGAAAGTTTTCTTTGCGCTTCGTCAATCTTAAAGTTTATTTCCCCACTAGTTGGGTATTTATCAAATTCGGCAACAATTTGTGATAATGGGCGATTTGCGTTAGATAAATACTCTAGTATCAATAGACCTCCAATAAGCGATGAATCAGCGTTGTAGTTTTGCCTGAAATATAGATGTCCAGAATGCTCTCCGGCAAAAAGAGCATTGTACTGTTTCATATATTCTTTGATAAATGAGTGGCCTACCCTTACTCGAATCGGAGTTCCACCCATTGATTTAACGGTTTCAGGCACAATTTTTCCACATACTACATTATATAAAACAGGACCGGGTCCATATTTTTTTAAAAGGTAGGAAGCCAGCATGGCCGTGGTAATCGTACCAGACACAGGCTTACCATTCTCATCGAGAACGAAGAGTCGGTCTGCATCACCATCTAAGGCAAAACCAACATCGGCTCCTTCTTCTATTATTTTTTTTGATACGTCTTCCAAATTATCTGGATTCAGAGGATCAGGTAGATGATGTGGAAAATTACCATCTGGCTCCCAATACAAAGGTATAATACTCGCGGGTATATTCTCTTTTACTTTGGACCAAGCAATTCCTCCAGTACCATTTCCAGCATCCACAACCACTTTGAGATTTCTAATAGCTGATAATCGTATAAAAGAAAGTGCATGAGATACCCAATCATCCAGTATCAACTTTTTGGATTTTGTCCCCTTTTTTATAGTAGGTGAAAAGTCATTTTTTATAGCTAGCCGTTTTATATCCGCCAAACCATTTCCAGCATGCAGTGGTACTACATTTTTTTTGACAATTTTTATACCGTTAAATTCTGGCGGGTTGTGAGAAGCACTAATTACTACATTTGCATCAAAACCATAAAAACCAGACGCAAAGTAGCTCATTTCGGTAGAAATAAGACCTAAATCCACTACGTCACAACCTGCATCCAAAATGCCATTTGTTAAGGACTTGAAAAGAATTGGAGAAGAAAGTCTGGTATCATGACCGACTGCAATATGATTAACTCTTAAAAACTGTGCTATCGCGCGACCAATAATATAATAAGATTCTTCGTTAATTTGGGTTGGATAAACTCCTCGAATATCATAATCATGGAAAATTGAAGGATCAATAGAAAGTTTCATTTACAAAAATATGAGAGTCATAAGGTTACGGTTACGAAGCACGTATCGTAGTTCGGCAACGTTTAACGTAACCGTTTACCGAAACGGGTATCGTTACCTACTAACGCTTAACAATTTATTTTATGCTATAGAGTAACGAAAAAAATGTCAAGGAGGGCAGAAAGAGTGTAAGGTGTTTGGCTATTTTTAATTTTGTAATCTATAGATAATAATTTTCGATATGAAGATATTAGACCATCCAAAGTGAAATATCTGCTTTGACTTGCCAATTTATTCAACTGCCAACCAGGAATTGCTTCAAACGCTCGTAAACCAAGGTCTTTGGCAATAATCAGATTTCTAAATAGTCTAAGCATTAAAGCAAAAATAAGTTCAACACTGCTATATTGCAGGGTGTTATGAAAACTTACCAGAAGTTGTGGAACAGTCGCTGTACCGATAATATCTAGAAATTTGAATAGAATAGTAGGATATTTAAGACTAAATACTTTTGCATTTGAAAAATATTTAAAGATAATTGTTTTGGCTATTTCTGTCTTTTCCCATAAAATGATATCAACTTGACACTCTTTACTGTTAAGGTAATCAATTATATCTATTTTAGCTTTGCTTATTCCCCCAAATAGCAAATTTTCTATTACAACAGCTCTAGCATTGGCAAATATAGAACTCGATTGGGTGGCCAAAATAATATCGTTTTGTTGCAGTTTGGACCCATCCAGTGTGATAATTTCGTTGGCAGCAAGTTTTGCTTTTTCCTCGATTAATCGAATTCTTGAAGCGGTTGTATCCTCGCCGTGGATTAAGGTTAGCATTTTTTTATTTAATGAAGTGAGAATTTAGAAGTGAGAAGCTAGATATTGAGGTGTGAAGTGAGATGTTAAATTATTTCCCACTTCCCATTTCTTAATCTAGCATCCAATTTCTCACGTCTCATTTCAATATAACAATATAGCAATTTAACAATGTAACAATTACTCGTTTTTCAACTGCTGAAATAACCCTTCTACTCTTCTACTATCTATTCTTTTGCCTCTTCCTCTGTGAGGCAGTAGACTGCCTGAAAAATTTCTGGGTATATGCAAAAGTTCATGTATTAACACTCTCGTTTGATCGTCACCACTCAATTTATCGAAGTGGCTAGACAATACTTCAATTACATAATGTGGTTCTTTTTTAAGCGCGAGTTGCCATACTCTGGGAAAGCTCCAGATACGTGCTCGTGCTCTAGAAGTAGAGCCGTAACTACGAAAACAAATAATTCTTGAGTAATCTAGATGATCCAGTTTTAGCTTTTTAACAATTTTTTTTATTTCTTTTGCAATATCAACAGCGGGAGTCCATTCCATAATAAGAAATCGAGAAACGGTTAGGGTTACGAAACCCGTATCGTAGTTCGGTAACGTTTAACCTAACCGTTTACCGAAACGGGCATCGTTACCGATTAACGCTAAACAACTTTATAGCTTTATAACTATTTAATCTTATACACCTCGTCATTCCCTTTCACTAGTTGATCAACTTTCAATCCGATTGACTGACCTTTTGCAGCTTTATTAATAGGTTTACCATCAATTTGCATTGAAGTTACCTCTTGAGTAGTCTCATTATCATGGCCAACTATTTTTATTTTATCCCCTTGCGAAATAGTACCAGATACTTCCACGACAGCTACTCCAATTTTATTGTAATAATGAGTGATCTTACCAACTTTTACATCCATACTAATCACCTCTTCCTATTAAGCTACTAAACAACTAAGCATCTATTTTTAAACTACTAAATCTCTAAACTTCTTATAAATTGATTATAAAATAATGTAGTAAATATTCAACTGTCAGTCAATCCTCTTACCTTATTCTTACCTTATTAGTTTTATAATTTCATATTCATGATCTATTTATATACATAAACGGCCATTTACAAGGCTATAAATATATGGTATATAGTATTTTCTATATGCCAAATGGTTAATACTAAGTAGTTTAGTAGCTTAGATGTTTAGAAACTTAGCAAAATAATAACTTACTAAGCTTCAAATTAACTAAGCTTTCTAAGCCTCTTTTTTTGCTAACTACAGGTTAACTGCCCCACCTGTAATTTCTTTTATGACTAATAAAAATTTATCAGTTGTTATTCCAACCTATAACGAGGCTGGAACTATAGAAACTTTAATCGAGAGGATAATAAATAGCCTCCAGAGCGCAAAACTTTCCTATGAAATAATCTTGGTCGATGATTACTCTAGCGATACTACAAGAGAAATAATCAACAAACTATCGCAAAAGTATCCTATTTCTCTTTACCTTAAAAAAGGTGCAAAAGGCAAAGCACATTCTCTTTTGCAAGGTATGAATCAGGCCCAGGGTGAATATATCGCAATGATTGATGGAGATCTTCAATATCCTCCCGAGGTAATACCGGAAATGTATGCTCTTGCCCAAAAGTCCGGGATGGTGGTAGCGAATCGAAAAGTATATAAAAGCAAATCTTTTCGACGCTTCGCTTCGAGAGCTAATGCATTTATCTTTGGACGTCTTTTGTTTGGCTTTAACTGCGATGTCCAATCAGGACTAAAAGTTTTCAAAAAGGAAATCATCGGTCATCTTGAAAAGTCGTTATTCTCTGCCTGGTCTATTGATATTCCTCTTTTATATACTGCCCGTGAGCTCGGATTTCAAATCAAAAGTGTGGATATTACTTATGAAAAAAGAAAAAAAGGTGAATCAAAAATCAGTTTTCTTCAAACTGCTTGGCAAATTGCAACGGGAGCGATAAAACTAAAGCTTCGACGTAAACGCATCTACCAGCTTGCTCCAGTTAATGGTGATTCCATGCTCGGCGCGGGATTTGCACTAAATCGACAGCGGTATGTCACTCACACGACACTACATTCCAGTTCTTCGGCTGTATTTACCCTTAAACCTTGGCAAAAATTTGCAATTGTGGCTCTCATTTTATCAATTGTTGTTTGGTTTGCCATTAGTCCTCTGCCTGCTGCCATTTTCTTGGTCGCAGTCCTTAGTACAATTTATTTCATAGATGTATTTTTTAATCTTTATCTAATCGGTAAGAGTTTAAAAATACAAAATAATATTGAAAGTAGCTCAAGTGAGTTAGCAGATATCGATGATAATAGTCTACCGATATATTCAATCATCTGTCCTCTTTATCGCGAAGCACATATATTACCTCAATTTTTGAAAGCCTTGGATAAACTCGATTGGCCTAAAAATAAACTCGATGTAATAATCCTTCTGGAAGAAGACGACGCCGAGACAATAAAAGTTGCAAGTCGGCTTAGCCCCAGCTATGTAAGATCGGTGATTGTGCCAAATTCATATCCTAAAACCAAGCCAAAAGCTTGCAATTATGGATTAACGCTTGTTAGGGGGCAATATGTCGTAATTTATGACGTTGAGGATATTCCGGATCCCATGCAACTAAAAAAAGCTTTCCTTGCTTTTAGTAAAGTAAATCCGGATGTAATTTGCCTTCAGGCAAAACTTAACTATTATAATCCTCATCACAATTTACTTACCCGACTTTTTACAGCCGAGTATTCACTCTGGTTTGATTTGATATTACCGGGACTTCAAAGAATTGAAACCAGTATTCCTCTTGGGGGAACTAGCAACCATTTTCGCACTTCAGATCTTATCAAACTTAAAGGCTGGGATACATTCAATGTAACGGAGGATTGCGATTTGGGCATGCGTCTGTTTAAAGAGGGATATAAGACTTCCATAATAGATTCAACTACCTATGAAGAAGCCAACAGTAACTTTATAAATTGGATACGTCAGAGGTCCCGATGGATAAAAGGATATATCCAAACTTATTTCGTTCATATGCGAAATCCCGGTAATTTTGTAAAAAAACAGGGCAAACATGCTTTCATTTTCCAACTTGTAGTAGGAGGCAAAATTGCCTTCATGCTGATTAACCCGTTGCTCTGGCTTGCTACAATATCCTATTTTGCAGCATATAGGATTGTAGGTCCGCTGATAGAATCTATTTATCCGGTGTCGATCTTTTATATGGCTGCGACTTCTTTGATTTTCGGTAATTTTCTTTACGTTTATTACTACATGATAGGCTGTGCCAAAAGGAATCATTGGGATGTAATTAAATATGTTTTTTTTGTTCCATTCTATTGGTTAATGATAAGTATCGGAGCCGCTGTTGCTTTAATCCAGCTTATCTTTAAGCCTCACTACTGGGAAAAAACACATCACGGATATCATTTGGGACTACCTCTTGCAAAAGTTGTAGCGGCAGGATCTTCCCAAATTCCTATTTTCACTAAACGTACCCAAATAAGCCGCCTGCGAAGCTTTGCAGCCGCAGGACTTTATAGTGCCTCAACTTTAGTAGCAGCAGCAGTATTTGGAAATTTCTTCAATTTTGTTTACAACGCTTATCTGGGAAGGTCAATTACCGTTGAGGAATTTGGTACAGTTACATTATTCAGCAGCTTCTTTTATTTATCCACAATTGTCACCAGTGCAATTGGGTCTACCATAAGCTTCAGAAGCGCGTACTTACTGGGTAAATATCAAACCGCAGTTAAAGATTTTTGGGCAACTTGCCGTAAATACGCTGTATCTTTGGCCCTAATTATTGCCGGAATATGGATATTATCTATTCCTATACAGGCTAATTTTTTCCATACTTCAAATGTTTTACCTTTTATATTATTTACACCAGTTTGGATAGTGGGAATAATTGGGGCTGTAGACGCCGGATTTCTTAATGGAAATTTGTTATTTATTCCGCTTGCTTTAATTATTATTGTTGAATCTATTGCTAAATTAGCTATAACAATTGTACTGGTTGATCTTAATTTAGCCCATCTAGTTTACGCTGCAATTCCAGCTTCAATGACTATATCATTTTTAATAGGCTGGTTTATGGCAAAATCACTGCCTGCTACAAGTATTAAGATAGATATGCGTGAAGTGCTGCGTTTCCCCAAACGATTTTTTGCTACATCAGTCGCCACAAAAATATCAACAGTAGCATTTTTAAGTCTAGATGTTATTTTAGTCAAACACTTTTTATCAGCAGTTGAAGCAGGCAATTATTCACTTCTATCTCTGGTAGGAAAAATAGTCTTTTTTGTGGGTGTGCTCTTTTCTCAATTTATAAATCCGTTTGTCAGCCGGCAAGAAGGAGCAGGTTTAAACTCCAAAAATATTTTTTATAAATTACTGTTTGCTACAATACTCTCTAGCGGTGCCGCATTTATACTTCTTGGAATATTTGGTTTTATAACCATACCAATTCTTTTTGGCCAAAAAGCTGCGTCAATTATTTCACTAGTGCCTATTTATACCTTAGCTATGTGCTATTTTACTGTTGCAAATAGCATTGTTATTTACCATCAGGTAAAAAAACACTATTCTTTTCCAATAGCCAGTCTTGGTGTGACCTTTCTTTTAATATTTGGAATTTCTGCTTTTCATAGTGATATTTCTGTAGTTAACCAAGTTATGCTACTCACCTCAATCTTATATTTTATGTTTATATCATTCTTACATTTATTTTATAAACCAGTTTCATTATTTTTCAAAAATGCGACTGATTTTCTAGGTTTATTTACCAGTCTTCCTCAGGATAAATACACAATAAATGGCAGTTTAAGAATACTTATTTTCAATTGGCGTGATACTAAACATGCATGGGCTGGAGGAGCCGAGGTTTACATTCAGGAATTGGCTAAACGTTGGGTTGAGACCGGACATAAAGTCACAATTTTTTGCGGAAATGACGGTAAACACTCCAGAAACCAAGTAATTGATGGGGTGCAAATTGTCAGACGAGGTGGCTTTTATACGGTATATATTTGGGCTTTTTTATATTATGTTCTTCGTTTCAAAGGTTTATTTGATGTGATAATTGATAGTGAAAACGGAGTACCATTTTTTACCCCACTGTTCAGTCGAAAACCCAAGTTTCTGCTTATTCATCACGTACATCAAAACGTTTTCCAAGAGCACTTGCGTTTTCCTCTGTCGAGTTTAGCTAAATTTATTGAATCTGTATTAATGCCCTTAGTTTATAAAAATACTAAAATTATTACAATTTCCCAGTCGTCAAAAAAAGATATTATTGCGTTGGGGCTGGGTAAAGATGGCAATATTGAAGTAATTCCTCCGGGTGTTAATCATAATTTATTCCGTCCCGCAGCAAAAACTTCCTATCCCTCATTTGTTTATTTGGGACGTCTTAAGCCATACAAAAATGTTGATGTTATCATTAAAGCTCTAGACAAAGTTAGATTGGATTACCCCAAAGTTAAACTGTCTATTGCCGGTGAAGGCGAGTCAGACAGGTACTTAAAACAACTGACCGCCAAATTAAATTTAAATTCGCATGTGGAATTTTCGGGTTATATAACAGAAGCTGAAAAAGCAAAACTCCTTGCTCGCAGTTGGGTAGCTCTTCAACCTTCTTCTATCGAAGGCTGGGGGATAACTGTTATTGAAGCGAATGCTTCTGCTACTCCTGTTATCGCCTCAAATGTAGCCGGACTTAGGGAGTCTGTTCTTTATCGTAAAACTGGACTCCTGGTTCCCCCCAAGCAAGTAGGAGCATTTGCTGCTGCTATGAGTTCACTTATTTATCTTAATGTTTATAGAAATGTACTCTCTAAAAGAGCAACTGCTTGGGCGCTTAAATTCCGCTGGGAAGAAAGTGCGGATCTTTTTCTAAAACTGATAAAATACGAACTAAGTCAATCCAAAAGTTACTCATACTTAGCTAAAGTAGTTATAGCAAAAAATTAAAACTCCTACATCTATTCGGTCTCACATTGTTAAAAATTCATTTCTTATTTTACAAACTAAAATGAAGACTACGCCAAGCCAAAAGAAATTAGAGATAGTTATTTTAGACTTTGACGATATAAAAAATCCGTTACTTAACGCGGGTCAAGCTAGATCAACCTATGAAGTTGGATCAAGATTAGTCAAAAAAGGTCATAAAATTACAGTTATTACTTCAAAATTTCCCAACTCTTTCGATAGAATAGAGGCCTCTATTATCTATAAACACATTGGATTAGGAAGCAGATTTATTCGGCTTAATAATCTATTTTATATTTTTGTGTTATCTAGAACCGTAAGAAACCTACGTGCTGATATTATCATTGAATGTTTTACACCGCCATTTTCTACACTGTTTAGTCCTCTTTTTAGCAAAATTCCGGTTGTCGCACTTCCTACTATGTTTAAAGCGAATGAATTTGCAAAAAAATATCATTTGCCTTTCCACTGGATAGAGAAATTTGGCATGCGCTTCTATAAGTACTTCTTACCTTTCTCAGAAGTTGATTGTCTGAAAGCAAAAAAACTGAATCCTAAATTAATTTATAAAATTATTCCACAAGGAGTAGACCGTGAATTTTTTTCTATCCCAAGGGCGAAACCTAAACATTTACTTTATTTCGGCAGAATGGATATTTCGCAAAAAGGGATAGATATACTGCTTGAGTCATTTGCAACGGTTGCTGATAAAATCAAATACCCATTACTGCTAGCCGGACACGGTCCTGACGAATCCCGAGTCAGAAGTTTAATAGCCAAATTTAAATTAGAAAAAGATGTAAAAATGATTGGCCAAATTAGAGGAGAAACTAAAGCGAAAATTTTTTCTCAGGCACTTTTTAATGTCTTCCCATCCCGTCATGATGAAATTTGTTTAGGAACGCTTGAGGTTCTTGCAGCCGGGATTCCCATTGTTTGTTTTGATATACCAGAATCATCATGGATAAGCGGCAAAGTTGCTTTAAAGGCTAAGCCTTATGATAAAAATGAATTTGGTCTGCTTATACTGAAAGCTTGTATACCAGATTTAAGTAATATAATGGGGCAGCAGGCTCGAAAATTTGCGCAAAAATATACTTGGGAAAGTGTCACGGACGCGTATGAAGCATTCTGCCAAAAGGTTGTTGGCTTAGAAAGGAATTATGATTAACCAGTCTTCTGCTGATGAAATTTACGAAAAACCAGGAGTATTTGGCGATGAAAAGAAGTATTTAGTTTCAGGTGATAGATTGAAAAAAATGCTAGAAATTACTCAAAACTTGCAGGATCCTCCAACCACGGTTTTAGACATAGCCACAGGAACTGGATTATTTGCCAATGAGGTTCTAAGAATTTTTCCCCATGCAAACGTTTACGCAGTTGATATTTCAAAGAAAGCAATATCAATTGGAAAAAATAAATACAAAAATATTAAATTTAAAAATGCTAACGCTGAGATTAAATTACCATATCGATCCAACATATTTGACTTTGTTATCTCCGGAGAACATATTCCCTGCGTTAAGAATACAGATACTTATTTAATGGAAATAAATAGAGTACTTAAAATAAATGGAAAACTGATGATAACCACACCCAATTTAACCTCTTGGCTCAATAGAATCTTACTTCTTTTTGGCAAATCTATTTACTTTTATGAGGTGAGTTTTAAAAGAACAATACCGGTACTGAGGGTATTTAACAGGTCTTATCCGGACATTACCCTTCCTCCAACAGGACTTACTCGAATATTTGATATTAATACATTGGTAACACTTTTAGGTATTTACGGTTTAGAAGTTTCCGATATCTTTGGAGTATCTTTATTAAGTAGTAAATTTATAAAACCTATCGATCAATTATTTTCGCATTTACCAACATTTGCATCAGGAATTATCTTAAAAGCAGTTAAGATGAAAAATTTATAAAGAATGAAAAAAAATAAAATTACTGTAACTATCGGCATACCGGTGTACAATGAAGCACAAAATATTGGCTATTTATTACAATCGATTCGGAAGCAGAAATGTCTTTCATTTGGTCTTACCAAAATACTCATAATCAGTGATGGATCTTCCGATACAACAGCCGATATTGTGAAAGCTTGGCAAAGTAAATATCCTATCATTTCTATCAAAGTATATAAGAAGCGCCGTGGTAAAACAGTACGTCTAAACGAACTTTATAGATTAAACGAGAGCGACTTTTTGTTTACTCTTGACGGGGACGTCGTTTTAAAAACTAGCTTAGAAATTGAAAAACTGCTTGGTGTAGCACGTAAAACTAAGGCTCAAGTTATCGCTGCACATCAAATACCGTGCAAAGTCACCGGTTTTGTGGCAAGAATTTTATATGCTAATCACAGTCTCTGGACCGAAGTTCGTACGCCTATTGCTGGAGGAAATCATATCTTAAACCTTCAGGGGTCTGCAACACTTGTAAGTCGCGATTTTGCAGATCACTTAGTTTATCCAGTTGGCATTACTTGCGATCAAGCCTACTTATATGTCAAAGCCAAAGCTAAAAACACTTTCGCCTTTTCACCAACCAATCAGGTAATCTATCACCCACTTGGTTCTTTCGGAGATTGGAATAGGTTAAACAAACGGATATTGACTGAACATCATACGCTGCAAATCATATTTGGAGAACATATCACCGCCCTTTACGACACACCGAGTTATTACAGATTAAGAGCTTTGCTTATACAGCTTTATAAAGATCCTTTTTTTACTCTTTTGGCTTATGGAGCCAATCTCATATTTAAATTCATTATACCTTTTCAAAAACCCAACGTAACCGGTCTTTGGCCAACACTTACATCAACCAAAACAGCAATTAGTCCGAAAATGACGAGCGTTATATGAAAAAATTTTCTGTTACTATCGGTATTCCTACGTTTGAAGCAAATTCTAGTATTGCTTTGACTCTTAATTCAATTTACGACCAAGAATTATTTCACTCCATTTACGAGCTAGTTCTTTTAGTTGATGGAGGACATATTAGTAGTTTAACTTTACAAAAAATTGCAAATCCGAAATTAAAAATAATTTATGTCAAGAATAGAGTTGGACAAGCAGCATCCATCAATCGAATTCTAAAAAATAATACCTCTCAACTTTTAATTCTTACTAATGATGATGTTATTTGGGAGAAAAATACCCTAGAAAAATTAATAAAGGAATTTAAAAAATCAAAAACCGATCTGATATCAGCCTGTGTGAGACCTCTACCTACTACAAATCTATATGAAAAAATAATTCAATTAGGTTCGCAAATTGGCCATAGTATCTCTCTATCCTGGAAGAGAGGTGATAACTATTTAGCCTGCAATGGTAGATTAATCGCTCTGAGTTCGAGACTTACTAAAAAAATTATCCTACCCAAGAAACTCTGGAATAATGATGCATTTATTTTTATTATAAATCACTTATTAGGATTTAAATATAAACATGTTGAGGATGCTGTCTGTTACTATAAAAGCCCAGGCACAATTACTGAATATCATAATCAATCAATCAAATTTCAAAATTCACAAAAAGAAAATCAGGCCTTCTTTAAATCTGATATATCAAGCTTCTATAAAATTCCAACCATTTTAATATTTTTATCTTTATGGAAAATAATGAAAAAAAGGCCAATTTGTATGTTACTTTACTTCATTATTTATCTTATTGGCAAATTTAAATCGTTGAGAGAAATAGATAAATTTCCAGAACGTGACTTCTGGGAAACTGATAAATCGACAAAAATATTACCTTATGCGGACTAGAAAAATCTCTTTAACTATCGGAATTCCTGCCTACAACGAAGAGAGAAATATTGGATACCTACTTGATGATCTAAAAAGTCAGTCGTTGGGTAATATTGTGATTGATGCTATCATCGTAGTGTCTGATGGTAGTACTGATAGAACGAAATTAGTGATACAAAGGTCAAACTATAAATTAGTTAAATTAATTGAAAATTCCACAAGAGTAGGTCTAGCATTAGCGCAAAATCAAATTATTGAAAACTGCAAAAGTGAAGTATTGGTTTTACTTAACGCAGATATTCGAATTACAGATAGACATTTTTTAAGCCGACTTTGTAGACCAATAATAGAGGGTCGATGCGCATTGACAGCCTGCCGATTTATGCCCATTACGCCCAATAATTTTTTGGAAAAAGTTCTTTTTGTTAGTGCTACATTGAAGCAAAAAATATCAGAAGAATGGAATGATGGAGATAATTTATTAAGTTGTCGAGGAACAGCAAGAGCATTTTCGCGAGTATTATATAAAAAGTTAGTTTTCAAATCTAGTTTTGCCGAGGACGCTTTTTCATACATTTTTTGTAAATCTAGAAATTTAAACTATTGCTATGTTAAAGATACTTTTATTTTATACAAACTACCTGATACGCTGCATGATCATCTAAGACAAAGCCTCAGGTTTCACCAATCCCAACAAGTGCTAAAGAAATATTTTAAACCAACTACGCTTGCTAGTCACTACAGACTGCCATTTGTTATAACTGTTTCGGCATTACTAAGCTTTTTACTCCGAAATCCAATCCATGTGCTAATCTACTTGTTGATACTTCTTTTTATAAAAATTAAATCAGGCCAGAAAGTTAGAACTGATCATTTCTGGGAAACATCAGCCAGTTCAAAATTACCAAATATATGAATATTTGTTTTTTTGGTACTTACGATCGAAATTACTCTCGAAATCAAATCCTTTTAAAAGGGCTCCCTCAGGCAGGAGTTGAAGTTATAGAGGTTCATAAGGATTTGTCTATCATCAAACTTGATAAAAAAGGCGATATTTCATCTGTCGCAATACTTTACAGATTTCTTCGCAAGTTTCTTTTTTTACCAGTTTTATTTTCCAAAATTACTGAAATTAGAAAATCTGACATACTCTTATGCCCATACCCAGCGCATCTTGACTTACCTTTGTGTTTTTTTGTTGCTAAAATATTTGGAAAGCCTGTTATCTTTGATCCACTTTTCTCCCTCACAGACGTTTTCATCAACGATTTCGGGATATTACCAGGCAAATCTTTAGTTGCCTATATATTTAAAAAAATAGAGGGCTTTATTTTTTCTCTGCCAGATATAATTTTGGCTGATACTCCTTACCAGAGTGATAATTACCAAAAGCTTTTTGGGCTTCACCATTCTAGAATAAAAATTATTCCTTTGGGAGCTGACAATAGTCTGTACAAAAGCACACCGATAAAAAAAAGAAACGATAAGTTTAGAGTGATCTATTTTGGATTATATAATCCAGTACATGGATTGGAGTTCGTGGTAGAAGCAGCGAGAATTCTGAAAAGAGAAGATTTAGAGTTTTTATTTATAGGGGAAGGTCAAACTTATAATAATATAGTCAGCTTGGTTAAAAAATACAAATTGAGTAATATTGACTTCCTTAAGTTAAAGGAAAAAGAGGCTATACCAATTTTGCAGAAAGCAGATGTTTTTTTGGGACTTTTTGGTGCAAGCCATACAGTTTTTAGAACAATTGCCAATAAGGTTTTACAGGGACTGTCCTTAGGTAAAGCAGTAATAACATCGCAAGGAGCTGCAATAAATAGTGTTTTTAAAGATCACCAGCATTTGCTTCTGGTTAAACCCCAGGATGGGCAAGCTATTGCTAGAGCAATACTTGAGATTAAGAACAATCCTGCTTTGAAAAAAAAGTTGGAAGAAAATGGTTATAAGATTTTCAATGAAAAATTTACTCCAAGAGCTGTGGGTTTGACACTTAAAAAAGTAATAATTGAAGGGGTGGCAGACTAGCTTTGGTTTGTGTTGTTTAGACCTATAAATTATGTTATAATGCCATCGTAATACGAATTTATATTTTTTTATTCTATTCGTATCATTGGCATACATTTGTATATTAGTATTTTTTAATTTGTATATATGAAAGTAGTAATATTAGCAGGCGGTTTTGGCACCAGAATCAGCGAAGAAAGTGCCCTTAAACCTAAACCCATGGTCGAAATCGGTGGTCGCCCTATACTATGGCATATAATGAAGGGATTTTCTGCATGGGGACTAAATGATTTCATCATTTGTTGCGGTTATAAAGGTTATCTTATTAAAGAATACTTTGCCAATTACCTCCTTCATGAATCTGATGTTACTTTTGATTTATCAAAACACAAAATGAGTATACATAAAAATGGCGCTGATAATTGGAAAGTAACACTCATTGATACCGGAAATAATACCATGACTGGAGGACGGATATTAAGAGTTAAAAAATACATTGGTAAATCCTCTTTTTGCCTTACATACGGCGACGGTGTTGCCGATATTAATATCAAAAAACTCATAGACTTTCATAAAAAACAAAAAGCATTAGTCACCCTCACTGCGGTTCAGCCTCCCGGTAGATTCGGGGCATTTAATCTAGGGGGCAATCAATCCAAAATTAAAAGCTTTCGAGAAAAACCCAAAGGCGACGGGGCTTGGATCAATGGTGGATATTTTGTGGTAGAACCAAAGGCACTGAATTATATAACAGGCGATTCAACAGTCTGGGAACAAGATCCCTTAAACAAACTTGCAAAAGCTGGAAAGCTGGCGGCTTATAAGCACAGCGGATTTTGGCAGAATATGGACACTCTACGAGATAAAAACGTGCTTGAACAATATTGGCAAAGTGGTAAAGCACCCTGGAAGATTTGGAAGTAATCTAGTGTCGTCCACCTGTTAGGTGGAATAGATAGGGCACCTGTTGACTTACCATTGATATTCAGCGTAGTTCTGCGTATATATCAGCGTAGATCAGCATATTTTAATATGAAAGTTTTAATTACAGGCATAGACGGCTATATTGGTACAATCCTTAGTCAGGTACTACTTGACCGTGAACACGAAGTCGTAGGACTCGATACAGGTTTTTACAAAGAAAAGTGGCTCTATGATGGTCACAGACAATCACCTCCTGTAATTATCAAAGATGTAAGAAACACTACATTGGATGATTTAAAGGGAATTGAGGCCGTTGTTCACATGGCTGAACTTTCAAATGATCCCTTGGCTTTGCATAGCAAAGAAAATACTTACAAAATAAATTATGAAGGCTCGGTAAATTTTGCCAAACTTTGTAAAAAGGCAGGAGTAAAACGCTTCATCTATACCTCTTCATGTAGTATTTACGGCAAAACTAATACGGAATTTGTTACAGAAAAATCTCCTACTAATCCTCAAACAATCTATGCGAAATGCAAAGTAATGGTAGAGACGCAGCTGAGCAAACTTGCTTCAAAAAACTTTTCTCCAGTAATCTTACGTAATGCCACTGCTTTCGGACCTTCTCCTCGAATGCGATTTGATTTGGTCCTAAATAATTTAGCTGGTTGGGCATGGACGACGAAGGAAATTAGACTTGAAAGCGATGGGACTGCTTGGCGCCCGCTAATCCATGTAGCAGATATTGCGGAAGCAATTGCCTTTACTCTGGAGGCACCATTAAAGCTTATCCATAATGAGATATTCAATATTGGAAATAATTCTGGTAATTATCAAGTAAGTCAATTAGCAAATATTGTTGCCAGTGTTTTTCCGGGTTCAAGAGTAACATACGGAAATAGTGGCGCCGATACTAGAAGTTATAGAGTTTCATTTGACAAGATAAATACTATATTTCCGGGCTTTGCTTCAAAACGCAACGCTAAAACTGGCGTAAAAGAACTCTATAAACTTTATAAAAAAATAAATCTTACACGCGAAATGTTTGAATTCCGAGGTTATACCAGACTCAAACAGTTAAATTATTTACTGAAAACAAAAAAGTTAGATAAGAAATTATTTTGGAAACAACCTTAAGTAACCTAAGTCACTTAAGTAAACTATGAGAGAAAACACTATAATTCTATGCAGATTCTGTAATACTCCGCTTAAGCACACTTTTGCCAATTTGGGCATGTCACCTCTGGCCAATTTATATATCAAAAAAGAAGATTTGACCAAAAAAGAAAATTTTTACCCTCTGCACGTTTACGTTTGCGGCAACTGTTTTTTGGTCCAGCTACCCGAATTTGAAACCGCTGAAAATATTTTCTCGGATTATGCTTATTTTTCTTCATATACAGATAGTTGGGTTGAACACGCTAGGAATTATGTAGAAAATGTTATACCTAGATTTTCCTTGGACGCTAAAAGTCTTGTCATTGAAATAGCTAGCAATGATGGTTATCTACTCCAATTCTTTAAACAAAATAATATTCCAATACTCGGCATTGAGCCAGCTGCAAATGTAGCCAAGGCGGCAAAAGCAAAAAAAATTCCTACTCTTGTAAAATTTTTTGGCACTAAACTAGCCAAACAGTTGAAAAGAAACGACAAACAAGCGGATTTAATAATAGGCAATAACGTGCTTGCCCATGTTCCTAATTTAAATGATTTTGTGCGAGGCTTAAATATAGCTTTAAAAGCAAAGGGTATTATAACAATGGAATTTCCTCACCTATTAAGACTTTTTGAGCAAAATCAATTTGATACTATTTATCACGAACACTTCTCTTATTTCTCTCTCCTTGCTGTAGATAAGGTTCTCACCGCACACGGTTTATTTATTTTTGACGTTGAAGAG
>Ga0213870_1000379_pt1 | contig 21917 bp, 16 predicted proteins | sample WICALVC2017_Meta_FD_160119 | JGI IMG/M metagenome (GOLD analysis project Ga0213870, IMG submission 160119) | Freshwater microbial communities from subterranean cave lake in Wind Cave National Park, South Dakota, United States - WICALVC2017 | ecosystem: Environmental > Aquatic > Deep subsurface >... | reverse complement strand
TTCCATGCAAACAATGTAGACCTTTTTGCCGAGAAAGCATCTATGGTTGCCTGGAGGCCGTGCTTTTCCCAGAACACGAGGGTTTTGGCCTTGTCTTTGGCTTTTTGGGTTAACATCCGCCATATTAACCCATCTTGGTAGGCGGTGACAAATCCTTTCACACCGGTGTACTTACAGTGAATTTTGTGAAAAAACGGCATACTATGCTGGCCTCAAGGAGTCCAGGATGTATGTGAGGTTATGCACACTATATGCAAAAAAAATGACAGTTGTTTTTTGCAACTGCCCATACCACTTTTAACTAACCGAAGTTAATTGGATTTTCTTTTCCCTTAAAGTATAAATCAATTTTTCTGGTTCCATCGTCTAACCATTGTATATACTCTTCTAAAGCATCGTGTGGTTCCTTTGCTTCATAAATATACCCCTCCGGAGTTATCATTTTAAAGTAAGGATGAAACGCAGTAACAATATCTCCGTCTGCCGGACCATCTATAAAGTGAAGTTGATAGAATACGGCATCTGGAAATCCATGAAGCCCTTCCATATTGTTTCCCCCAAAAAAGAGAAATTTACTTTCTGTACTATTGGTATATTATCATTATCTATTTTCAAAATCAAACGTTTATGATATATTTTATTAAATCAAAGATTAAAATGTAAAAATTAAAAACACATATCAAAAATATAGTAAATACCATAATTTAAAACGTTTTAAATTATGGTATACGTTATTTTTACATTTTTTTTAATATTTAATATAAAGATGGATTATAATAATCAACCTCAAACATCTGACAAACAATCCGTTATAGTTGAAATTCGCGCTGGGACTGGCGGAGACGAAGCCGGGCTTTTTGTACACGATTTATACAGAATGTACTCAAAATATGCTCAAAAACAAGATTGGAGTCAGAGAGTTTTAGATTCCAATATGTCTGATATTGGAGGATATAAAGAAATCATTTTTGAATTAAATGGTTTGGGCGCTTTTGACCGAATGCAAAACGAGGGCGGAGTTCATAGGGTCCAAAGAATTCCAAAAACTGAAAAACAAGGCCGGGTCCATACCTCAACCGTTACCGTAGCGGTTTTACAAAAACCAAAAAAAACAGAAATAAATATTAATCCGAGCGATTTGCAAATAGATACCTATAAATCTTCTGGACCCGGCGGTCAATACGTTAACAAAACAGAATCAGCCATACGAATAACCCACAAACCCAGCGGTATTGTTGTCACTTCGCAATCTGAAAGAAACCAGTTTCAAAACAAAGAAAACGCGATGAATATTTTATCTGCCCGTCTTTTACAGGCAGAAGAAGAAGCGGACTTATCAAAACTGACAGAAGTCCGCCGCCAGCAAATCGGTTGGGCCAAAAGAGCGGAAAAGACCCGCACTTACAACTTTTCCCAAAACCGAATCACCGACCATCGCATCAATAAATCCTGGCATAATTTAGAGAAAATCATAGATGGTAATTTAGAACCAATTATAAAAGCATTCCAGAAGCTATGAACTATGATTTATGAATTATGAATTTAAAAAAAACGCCCTATACATTTCGTGTCGGGCGGATTTTTAGTAGACGGATTTTATTTATTTAAACTATTAAAGATATAGCATAAGTCCTGCGGCCGCAGGACTTATGCTATATCAGTAGGATTGCCAAATTTCTGCTACTGGGACAAAGAAAAAGCCCTATGAAATAAATCAAAGGACCTGATATATTTGATAAAAGATTTCAACTCCAATCTAAGTAAATCCTATTTTTCTTTAACAAAGCCATAGCTTTTTTAAGGTTTCTATCGCCTTTATAAGGCGACTTTCTTGTTTTCACTATGTACCTGCACAAAAGAGTTTCTTGACTATACCATACTAAACCTCTTTTTTGATCAATATGGTAAGACGATCTTGCGTAATCTTTAAACTCATTAGTTGTTTTACCGGTAAACTTTCTTGATTTACCCATAGAAAATAACCTAAACAGCCAATCAAACATAGTGGCCCCCCCTGTAAAAAGAACGAAGTTTGTTACATAGTTTATGATAGCATATAAAGTAATATATTGTAAAGACTTGTTTTGATTCACAATAACCTATAAAATTAAAGTGCAATTTTTAAATAATTTAGAAAATATTCTTAATTTGATAAAATTCGTAATTCGTAGGAAATTTCAACAGAAATTATGAAGTTTACACACCTTCATACCCATAGCCATTATTCTTTACTTGATGGATTGCCAAAAATTCCAGAGCTTTTAGATTATGTCAAAGAATTAGGAATGGATTCGGTAGCTTTGACTGACCACGGCGTGCTTTACGGCGCCGTTGAATTTCACAAAGAGGCAAAGGCAAGGGGGATAAAATCCATTATTGGCTGTGAAGTGTATGTTGCCTTTGAATCAAGATTGCAAAAAAGGCCCAACATTGATTCAAAAAGCTACCATATGATATTACTGGCAAGAAATAAGAAGGGATACGAAAACTTAGTAAAACTTGTAACCTTGGCGCACTTAGAAGGATTTTATTACAAACCCCGCATTGATGAAGAAATTTTAGAAAAGCATGCTGAGGGCTTAATTGGAACATCGGCTTGCCTAAATGGAAAAATTCCAAGGTTGCTTTTGTCAAATAAATTAGACGAAGCTGAACAATTGACAACAAGGTACGAAAGTTTATTTGGCAAAGGGAATTTTTATTTAGAACTGCAATATCACAAAAATATTCCAGAACAGCAGATATTAAATAAAAAACTTATTGAACTTTCAAAAAAAACCGGTGTCCCCTTGATTGCCACCAATGATATTCACTACTTAAAACCAGAGGATGCAGATGCCCAGGATATTTTAATGCTGATTAACACAGGGGCCGATCCAAATAATCCTGAACGGTTAAGCTTAAAAACAGATGATTTTTCGATGCTATCTCCCGAAACAATGGCTGAATATTTTAAAGATGTGCCAGAAGCAATCGAAAATACTCAAAATATTGTGGAGTCATGTAATTTTGAATTTGAACTGGGAAAAATTCAACTTCCCCATTTTCCAGTTCCAGACAACAAAACTCCAGAACAATATTTGACAGAACTTTGCCAAGAAGGCCTTAAAAAAAGGTTTGGCGATAATATTAGTACCGAGATAGCAGAAAGAATGGACTATGAATTGTCTGTAATAAATAAAACAGGATTTGCTTCATATATTTTAATAGTTCAGGATTTCATTAACTGGGCAAAACAAAACAGAATAGTGGTGGGGCCTGGGAGAGGGTCTGCGGGAGGATCTTTGGTTTGCTATCTAACTAATATAACCAACGTAAACCCATTAACCTACAATCTGATTTTTGAAAGATTCTTAAATCCAGAAAGAATTCAGATGCCAGATATTGACATAGATTTTACTGACAGAAGAAGAGACGAAGTTATAAAATATGTTGCCCAAAAATATGGAAAAGACCATGTTGCCCAAATAATTACTTTTGGAACAATGACAGCCAGATCAGTAATTAGAGATGTGGGTAGGGCGCTTGGCTACACTTACGGCTACTGCGATTCTATGGCAAAAATGATACCCTTTGGAATGGATTTAACAGAAACTATGGAAAAAGTAAGTGAATTTAAAGACTTGTATAAAACTGATTTAGAAGCAGAAAAATTAATTAATTTGGCAAAAAAACTGGAGGGTGTGGCCAGACATGCCTCAACTCATGCTTGCGGAGTGGTAATTTCAGCATCGCCACTTACCGATTCCGTGCCCATTCAGCATCCCACCGCAGACGACGAAAACATAGTAACTCAATATGAAATGAACAGTATTGAAGACTTGGGACTTTTAAAAATGGATCTTTTGGGATTAAAAAACTTAACTATTATAGAGGATACCTTGGCCAGAATTTTTGTGATAAGGGAACAAAAAATAGATATTGAAAATATCTCTTTTGACGATAAAGAAACATATAAACTTTTGCAAAAAGCTCTAACCACAAGCGTGTTTCAATTGGAAAGCGATGGCCTTAAAAGGTATTTGAAAGAATTAAAACCGACAGAATTTGAAGATATTGTGGCAATGATTGCTCTTTATAGACCAGGTCCCATGCAATTCATTCCAGATTATATTGAACGAAAACACGGGAGACAAAACATAGAATATATCCATCCAAAATTAGAACCTATTTTAAAAGAAACGCAGGGCATTATGATTTACCAAGAACAGTTAATGCAACTAGCTCAAAAAATTGCTGGATTCACTTTGGGCGAAGCTGATATTTTAAGAAAAGCGGTTGGGAAAAAAATAAAATCATTATTGGACGCCCAAGAGAAAAAATTTATTAACGGGTGCGTCAAAAATGGCACTTCTAAAAAAATTGCAGAGGAACTATGGCAATGGATTTTGCCTTTCGCCGCCTATGGATTTAATAAGTCCCATTCGGCCGCGTATGCGACCATATCCTACCAAACCGCTTACTTAAAAGCCAATTATCCTATTGAGTTTATGGCTTCTGTTTTAACCTCTGAAAAAGCAGATATTGAGAGAATCGCTCTTTTAATTGAAGAATGCAAAAAAATGAATATCGAGGTATTGCCGCCAAATATCAATGAATCGTTGAAAAATTTCACCGTCGTGCCAGAACAAAATAAAATAAGATTCGGACTTTTAGCAATAAAAAATGTAGGAACCAATATTATTGATGCGGTGGTCAAAGAAAGAAAAGATAATGGACCCTTTAAATCAATTGGAGATTTTATCAACAGAATCCAGTCAAAAGATTTAAATAAAAAATCAATGGAGGCTTTAATAAAAACCGGCGCATTTGATGTTTTTGCTGAAAGAAACCAACTTTTGCAAAACTTAGAAAAACTTTTAGAAATAGCAAGGGAAAACCAAAAAAATAAATTGAACGGTCAAATTGGATTGTTTGCCAACACATCTATATCAAACCACAATGAAGTAAAAATGGAGCCAGCAATCTCTGCCAAACTTCTTGAAAAATTAACCTGGGAAAAAGAACTTTTGGGGCTTTATGTGAGTTCACATCCATTAAACGGTTTTAAAAAAATTTTTGAAGCAAAAACGACCGCTATTTCAAAAATTGACAGATCAATGGTAAATAAAAAAGTTGTTTTAGGGGGACTTATAAATAATGTCAAAAAAATAATTACCAAAAATGGTAAGCCAATGCTTTTTATAAAATTTGAAGACTTGACCGCCAAAACAGAAGTGGTAGTGTTCCCTAATTTATTAGACAGAAACCCAGCCGCCTTGCAGGAAAACAAAATTGTCTTTATTGCCGGCCGCGTTGACGATAGAAATGGTGAAATAAAAATCATTGCCGACGATGTGCAGGAAATTTTAGTGCCAGAGGAATCATAGGAGTAAATTTTCAATTTTCAAATGCCGCTTTCTAATTCCTCAATCACCTGTTTTGTAAAGCTTCACAAAACAGGTGATTTTTTATTTTAGAATAATTTTAGAATAAAATGATTTTATCTCCCAGTTTAAGATCTACATCTTTAGAGACTCCCCCATTTATTTCTAAAACATATTTTGCTTTTTGTCCTGGTTCTATTGAGGGGCAACTAACATCATAACAAGGCAGAGCATTTTCTTTTATAAAAACAATTTCCTGATTTTGGTTAATCCATATCATATCCAAAGGAATTAAAGTATTCTTCATCCAAAAAGGGTAATTATCCTCTCTTTTAAAAATAAAAAGCATTCCCCTATCTTTTTCTAAATAATCTCTAAACATCAACCCATTTTGCATTTCTTTTGGAGCGCTGACGACTTCCACTTTAAAACAGCTATCTTTAAAACAAACTTTACTTATACTTGAATTATTTTTGGGTAAATTCAATGCCAACAAAAACAAAACCGCCAGTACAAAGACCAACACAATAATAATCTTAACGATTTTGTTCATATAATTTATTCTAATCTTGATTTTAAAAATTTACAATTTTTTTCAGGTTTTTTCATAAAAACAAATGCCACCTACTTTGTAAAGCTTTACAAAGTAGGTGACCATTTACAATTTACGATTTTTTCCAGAAAAAAAGTGACCCCCTAAATCTCGCGATCGCGAGATTTAGGGGGGGGTTAGGGGGGGGTATTTATGATTTAAACTTTTTTCAAAAAAATTTAAAATAAAAAGCCCGCTGATATTTACACCATTGGGCCCACTTACCGTTGGACGAATTTTACTTTCCGTACGACCTATTCCCACAAACGAAGTGGTGGTTCATGCTCATCTTGTATTTCCTCATCGCCTTGCCTGAGACCCTCAATCTCCACCTGAGAATCTCCGCCGTCCAGAATGCAACGAATGTGTTGTAAAACCTCATCCTCAGTCGAAAGATTAGCTTTGTTGATGATCGTCTTGATCGCTTTAAGTTTTGTCATGGTAAATCTCCTTCGGTTTTAGAACCCGTATCTGTCTATGACCCCCACAGACTAAGAACAGATTCTTGTGTACTGATTATATGATATAATATATATAAAATTATGTCAATAGTTTACGATGACCTACTAAAATGGTAAGCTTATTTAATACAATTTAATGTAAAAATATGAAAGAAAAAATAATTAAAATTCGCCACTCATTGGCTCATATTATGGCTTCTGTCATAATGGAATTTTGGCCTAAAACAAAACTGGCGATAGGTCCCGCAATTGAAAATGGTTTTTATTACGACATGGAGTTGCCTAAGGATTTTAAGCCCGAAGATTTAAAAAAAATTGAAACTAGAATAAAAGAATTAATAAAAGAAAATCAAAAATTTACAGGTAAAAAAGTGTCAAAAATCACAGCTAAAAAATTATTTAAAAACCAGCCGTATAAATTGGAAATCATAAAAGAATTACCAGAGAAAACCGTTGGTACGTATCAAAACGGAAACTTTTTGGATTTATGCAAAGGCGGACACGTAAAAAACACAAGGGAAATTGACCCAAATTCTTTTAAACTTACTAAAATCGCCGGGGCTTATTGGCGAGGCGATGAAAAAAATAAAATGCTAACTCGAATTTACGGTGTGGCATTTGAAACTGAAAAAGAACTTATGGATTATTTGAAAATGCAGGAAGAAGCAGAAAAAAAAGACCATAGAAAAATCGGTCAAGAGCTTGATCTTTTTACTTTTTCAGAATTAGTGGGACCGGGATTACCGCTCTGGACTCCGAAAGGAACAGTTATTCGTGAAGAATTAGAAAAATTTGCTAAAGAAACAGAAGAAAAATGGGGCTATCAACGAATAACTACACCGCATATTGCCAAAAAAATACTATTCGAAACTTCGGGACATCTGCCTTATTATAAAGATGATATATTCCCAGGAATGAAAATTGACGACGACGAATATTATCTTAAAGCTATGAATTGTCCTATGACAATAGCTATGTTCGGACAAAAACCTCATTCATACCGTGAATTTCCCGTTCGTCTTTCAGAATATGGAACGGTCTATCGTTATGAGAAATCAGGTGTTCTCACTGGACTTCTGCGAACTCGCGGTTTTACTCAGAATGACGCTCACATTTTCTGCCGAGAAGATCAAGTTGAAGAAGAATTCATAAATGTAATGAAATTACACGAATATTATTATCGCGATGTTTTTGGCATAAAAAATTATTATATTCGTTTATCTTTGCGCGATAAAAACAAAAAAGAAAAATTCGGCGGCGATGATACAATATGGAAAAAAGCTGAATCTATAATTCGTTCGGCAACTAAAAAATCTGACGTACCTTTCAAAGAAGAATTAGGCGAAGCTTCATTTTACGGACCCAAGGCTGATTTTCAAATTAAAAGTGTAATTGGCAAAGAAGAAACTGCTTCTACCAATCAGCTTGACTTTATTATGCCAAAACGGTTTGGTCTTTCCTATGTTGGCAAAGATGGTAAAAATCATGATGTTGTTGTCATACACCGCGCCCCTTTGGGCAGTCACGAAAGATTTATAGCCTTTCTTATTGAACATTATGCCGGCGCTTTTCCAGTATGGTTGTCCCCTATTCAAGCTGTGATAATCCCGATTTCAGAAAAACATTTAGAGTATGCAAATAAAATTAAAAAAGAATTGGAAAAAAATAATCTGCGTCTTGAATTAAAAAACGAAAATGAAACATTAGGCAAAAAAATCAGAGAGGCTGAAATACAAAAAATCCCCTATTTTTTAATTGTCGGCGACAAAGAAATTGAAGCTCAATCAGTAAGCGTAAGAGAAAGGGGAAAGGGAGATTTGGGACAAATACAATTGGAGGAATTTATTGAGAAAGTTAATAAGGAAATAAAAGAGAAAAAATAATATCTATTTTAATTCAAAATGCAAAACGCAAAAGTCGAAATCACAACTCAAAATTAAAAACTTATTTAGATTTGATTTTTTAATTGTGGATTTGAGTTTTGGTTTTTGAGTTTTGAGTTAATGCCATGACAGAACTATCGCAATCCACAAAAGATTTAATTTTAAAATATGATTTATGGCAAAAATCTTTGAGGCCCAAAGAAGGAGTGCCAACTATACATGTTGATGAAGTGGCTTCAAAGGTTGCCGCTTTTTATGAACAAATAAGGACAATCATTGACTGGAAAGAAGAGCATTTAATGAAAAGAGCTGCCATTATAAGAAAGCTCAAAAGAAAATTCCTAGATTTAGAATTAAACAATTTTTCAACAAAAAATATTGCAGAACCTTTAGTGTTAGAATTTATAAGAGGGGGGTATTTTCCTAATGATAAAATAGAAGAATCAAAAATATCAGATGTTCAGAAAATAATTGAAAAGTATATCTTTATCCTAAAAAACAATCCTGAATACAAAAAAGGAAAAACAGGATTACAATTTTATTCTCAACTTTTGGAAATTGCCGCCTCTGAAATTGAAGAAAACTTATCTCCATCAATTAAAGAAATGGCTCTTATGGACTATATGTTTAAAGAAATGAAAGAAAGAATTAAAATTAATGAGGCCATATATGAAATAAATATATTAAAGAAAGAGGAAAAAGATATTCAAATTTATATTGCCGTACAACAAGCTCTTTTCAAACTTGATAATCCAATCATTAGTTACAACCTTATAAAATACAAGTACCCTTATTGGGATAATCCTTCAGAAGAAGAACTTTTTAAAATATCTCGGAACATTTACAAAATATTACATAATATTGATAATGATTTATCACATATGATTTCAAAAAAATTCTATGTGATTTGTGAAAAGTATGACACTCCCTACCTGCTGTTGGGAGATATATTATCCATAGATAATAATTTAGAAAAAATAACTAAAGAAATTCATGAACCATTATTGTTAGAAAAACTTATTAAAAAATCTTATGAAATAAGATTAAGAGACTTAAAATTAAAAATTCAAAGAGCGGCAATTTATTCCACTGCTTCAATCTTTATTACTAAAATCTTGTCTTTAGTTGTTTTAGACATTATATTAGCCAAATTATTATTCAACGGTCATATCAATTTTCTATCTTTAATAGCAGACGTATCAATACCAACCGGTCTTATGGCTATTTTGGTGATGAGCGTCAAACCTCCTTCAAAAAAAAATCTTCACTTAGCGATTATGGAAATAATGAAAATAGTTTACCGAAACGAAAAAATAGAAACTTATGAAATAAAAATTGCTAAAAAAAGAGGATTGATTACAAGGATTATACTTTCTTTAATCTACTTAGCGGGAGCAATAATTTCTTTCGGCTTTATCTTTTCGATCTTTCATTACCTTAAATTCCCCATTACTTTAATAATTATAAACTTCATATTTATAGCTCTTATTTTATTTGCCGGGACAGCTATCCAAAAAAAATCACAAGAACTCACTATGGAAGAAGAACATGAGGGATTTTTAGGATTTATATCCGATATCTTGTTTTTACCGATTACCGACGCAGGACGTTGGCTTTCCAATACCTGGAAACATTATAATGCCATTGCCGCTTTCTTTAATGCTTTAATTGATATGCCATTTTCTGCTTTTGTAGAATTTTTAGAAAGATGGCGATATTTTTTGAAGGAAAAAAAAGAGGAGTTGCGGTAAAAATAATGATATATTATTTTTGAAATTTGGATTTTTTGAAAATATTGCCCTTTAATGGACTTTTTCATAAATTATGCGCAACAAAATTGTTGTAATCTTAGGGCCTACTGTCTCGGGCAAAACTAATTTATCAATTAAATTAGCTAAAAAATTTAATGGAGAAGTTATCTCTGCAGACTCTAGGCAGGTTTATAAAGGCCTCGATATCGGCGCTGGCAAAATAACTAAAAAAGAAATGCAGGGAATCCCCCACCATCTTTTAGATGTTGCCAATCTTAAAAGAAAATTTACCGTTGCCCAATTTCAAAAACTTGCATTAAAAGCAATTAAAAAAATTCAGAAAAAAGGCAAGATTCCCTTTTTAGTTGGTGGCACAGGTTTTTATATTCAATCAATAGTTGATGACATCAAAATTCCAGAAGTAAAACCAGATTGGAAGTTAAGAAAAAAATTAGAAAAAAAATCTACGGAAGAGCTTTACAAAACTCTTTTAACATTAGATCCAGAACGGGCAAAAACAATTGACAGAAAAAATCCCCGCCGATTGATTCGAACCATTGAAATTATCTTAAAAACTGGCAAATCTACTTCTTTGGTATATGGACACCCGAAGTCTGTGTATGAATATCGGACGTCTAAAAAGCTTAATAGCTTTCAAATTGGGATAAAAAAATCACCCGATCAACTAAAAAGAGCAATCAATCAAAGACTGCAAAAGAGATTAAAAATGGGTATGGTGGCCGAAGTAGAAAAACTTCATAAATCCGGTTTATCGTGGAGACGACTTGAAGAATTAGGTTTGGAATACCGTTTTGTCGCACAATATTTGCAGAACAAACTAACCCGCAAAGGAATGGTTGAAATATTAGAAAAGGAAATTTGGCATTTTGCCAAGCGTCAAATGACTTGGTTTAAAAGAGACAAGAGAATTAAGTGGATTAAAAATTATAAAGAGGCAAAAAAACTAATTAAAAAATTTTTATCATAAAAAGCGGATACATTTCGTGTCCGCTTTTTATGATACAGATTAAACAGACAGTTTATTTGTCTATACTGTTTCTGTCTCCATTAAGAAATATTTTCCGTCAGAGTCTTTTTGAAAATGTTTTTTGTTGTTTAAATTGATAAGCACCGTGTTTTCTGCAACTAACCTCTGGGCTAAGACTTCTTTTACAAGATCGTCTTTTAAAACCCCTTGCTGTTTTTCTTTCAAAACCTTCATAATGACATCTTTAATGGTTCCGGGGAAATAACCCCACTCCTTTAAGGCATAAGTTCCCCTGCCAACCAATACAAATCTTGAATCTTTAATTAATTCATTATGCACGGTTTGCGAATGGGCTTTTTTAAAGGAAGAGTCATATTCTAATTCATCTATCAATTCTGTAATTTTTCTAAAATGTAAAGGTTTTTTTTCTTTCTTAAACACCAAAAAAGCTTTATCTTTCACGCCTCTTGGTTTTATTTCCGGCCACTCAACTAATCCAAATTTTCCCTCTTTATTTTCCTGTATTCTTTTTGAAACCTCAAGGTAAGATGTCAATGACGCTTCATTTAAACTATATTTTTGAGCAAACTTTGCCAATAACTCATCTTTGGTTAAAAGATTTCCATATTCTTTAATGTCTGACACTAACGAATGCAATGTATCTTTGACTACCATGCCAGAACCCGGAAAGGTTGACCAAAAATAATAATAATCTTTTTGGGCGCAAATTCTTGAAAAATTACCCCCGCCAATCATAAGAAAGAATGAAAAATAAGGCTTATTTTTTTGCCCGCCAAGATCTTTTAAAACAGTTTCTTCTTTTTTAAATCCGCCATTTTTGGCAAAATAAGCTTTCAATTCTTCAAAAACTTTGTCTAACGTTTCTTTATGATTTTTCTTGATAAAATTAAAACCGACTTCTTCTATTTGACGCACCCTTTCTCTTGTAATTTTTAACCTTTTACCAATTGATTCTAATGTCTCCGCATTGCCAAATTGTACTCCAAAACGTCTATCAAGAATGTTTTTTGTTCTTTTGGAAAGACCTTTGGTAATCTTTGTATAAATCTTAGAATAATTGACTTTCGTCATAATCGTTTATCTTATTACCCCGTTATATGAACTTACCATATCTAAATTTGCACGTCAAGTCTTCCCTATTCTACGGCTTTCTATAAAGTAAAATTAATATCCTTGAATTTTTGTTCGTCATTTTATAATACTATCCTTAGGAGCGCGGAATTCTGTTAGAATCCCGCGCTCCTATAATGAAGACTCAAACCAATGTGCTAATTCATATAATTTCACCAGAAAAAGTTTCTTTTAAATATTTAGCAGTATAAGATTTTTTATTTTTGATAATATCTTCTGGGACGCCTTCAACAACAATTTCTCCACCATTATCCCCTCCATCTGGGCCTAAATCTATAATCCAATCAAAAACAGAAATAAATGAAAGGTTGTGTTCTATAACTAAAACAGTATTGCCCTTGTCAACTAAATTCCTTAAAACAAAAACGAGTCTTTTAATGTCTTCAAAATGCAAACCAGTTGTCGGCTCATCCAAAATATACAAAGTTTTTCCTGTTGCCCTTTTTGAAAGTTCGGTTGATAATTTTATTCTCTGCGCCTCGCCGCCCGATAAAGAAGTGGCTGATTGACCAAGTTCAATATATGAAAGGCCTACTTGGCTTAATGTTTTCATTTTTTCATAAACACCTGGGATATTTTTGAAAAATTCCAACGCTTCTTCAATGGTCATTTGTAAAACCTCTGCGATATTTTTCCCCTTGTAGTCAACTTCTAAAACCTCCTTGCTATATCTTTGACCTTTGCATTCTTCGCATTCAACATAAATATCAGGCAAAAAGTACATTTCAACTTTTTTGACACCTTGACCTTCGCAAGCCTCGCATCTTCCGCCTTTGACATTAAAACTAAACCGACCAGCCAAATAACCTCGTGCCCTGGCTTCTTTAGTTTTAGTAAAAATATTGCGAATATGAGAAAATGCGCCAGTGTAAGTCGCTGAATTTGATCTTGGCGTCCTGCCAATGGGCGACTGGTCAACCAAAACAACTTTATTTAAATTTTCAATCCCTAAAATTTCCTCATATCGACCCACTTCTTCCTTTGCGTTATAAAACTTTTTTAATAAAGCTTTGGCTAAAATATCGTTGACCAAAGATGATTTGCCAGATCCCGAAACTCCGGTAACACAAACAAATTTTCCTAAAGGTATTTTAACATCAATATTTTTTAAATTATGCTCTTTGGCCCCTTTGATAATTAGGTATTGGGTGTTAGATGTTAGATGCTGGATTTTTTGTTTCGTTTCAACTTTTTTTCGTCCAGACAAATAATCTCCCGTAAGAGTATGTGATTTTAAAATCTGCTTAGGGCTACCTTGAAAAATAACCCTTCCCCCATGCTTTCCAGCTCCGGGTCCAATATCTATTATCCAATCAGATGACATAATGGTTTGAGGATCGTGTTCCACCACGATCACTGTATTTCCCAAATCCCTTAATTTAAATAAAGTTTCAATTAATCTGTGCTGATCTCTGGCATGCAGACCAATTGACGGTTCGTCTAAAATATATAAAACCCCTGACAATTTTGACCCTATCTGGGTCGCCAATCTTATCCTCTGCTCTTCTCCTCCCGCCAAGGTTGACACTTTTCTGTCTAAGGTCAAATAATCCAAGCCAACATCCAATAAAAACTGGAGGCGATTAATAATTTCTTTTGTAATTGGCTGACTTACTTTTAGATCGTTAGCCGTTAGATGCTGGTTGTTGGATTGGCTTGATAATTTAGCAAAAAAATCTCCTGATTTATCAATTGACATTTCAACAATGGTATCAATTGTTTTATCACCCACGGTTACTGCCAAAACTTCGGGCTTTAATCTTTTACCAAAACATTGAGGACATTTCTTAACAATCATATATTGTTCAATTTCCTGACGCGTCCAATCAGAATCAGTCTCGCGGTACCTTCTTTCAAGGTTAAGAATGACCCCCTCAAAATTTCCATCTCCTTGCAAAATAACCTCCATAATTTTAGGAGGCAGATTTTTTACCGGTTCATCTAAAGAAAATTTATATTTTTCTGCCAACTCTGAAAGTTTCCAATAATAATACCCCTGTCTGCCTACTTTATGGGAGGCCCTGCTCCAGGGCCAAATCGCGCCCTCTGAAATAGTCAAATTTTTATTTGGCATAACCAATTCAGGATCAACTTCCAGTTTTTCTCCAAGACCAGAACATTCTTTGCAAGCACCGTAAGGATTATTAAAAGAAAATATTCTTGGTTCTAATTCTGGCAGAGAAATACCGCAAGTTTCGCAGGCAAAATGTTCTGAAAAAATCAAACTCTGGTAGTGTTTTGACCTTTCAAATAGTTCAACCCGTCCATTTTGCGCATTTTTAACGTTTTTAACCCTTTGAAAATATTGAACGATCACCGCTCCTTTTCCAAGTCTTAAGGCGGTCTCCAAAGAATCAACCAATCTTGACCTTTCCAAACCTTTGTCTAAAACCAAACGGTCTACAATAACCTCGATATTGTGTTTTTTATTTTTATCAATTTCTTTTGATAGGGCTTCTTCTATCGGATAAATGCCGCCATCAATTCTTACCCTTATAAATCCCGCTCTTTGGATTTCTTCTAACACGGCTTGATGTTCTCCTTTTTTACCTCTGATAACAGGACCCATTGCAATAATTTCCGAATTTTTAGGAAGCTTCATTATTTGCGCCACAATCTGGTCTATTGTCTGTTTTGAAATTAACTTTTTACAATTAGGACAATGCGGCTTTCCGATTCTGGCAAAGAGGAGCCTTAGATAATCATATATTTCGGTAATAGTCCCAACGGTTGATCTTGGATTATGCATTGATTTTCTCTGATCAATGGAAATGGCCGGACTTATTCCTTCTATTTTATCCACCTCGGGCTTATCCATCACTCCTAAAAACTGCCTTGCATAGGATGATAGGCTCTCAACATACCTTCTTTGGCCCTCGGCATACAAAGTATCAAAAGCCAACGATGATTTTCCAGATCCAGACAAGCCTGTAATGACCACTAATTTATTTTTGGGAATATCAAGATTAATATTTTTTAAATTGTGGACGCGCGCGCCGCGTATTTTTATGTAGTTGTCCATATTTTAGGCCTTTCATTATACATAAACCCGAGAACTATTTCAATGGTTTGTGTAAAGATTTAAAGAGTCAAAGATGCGGTTTTGCGATAATAATTGTTTTACGATAATAATCGAAGTTGTAATCAAAAGGACTTAAATCCAATAATTTTTTGCCAGTTACCCGAGCTCGGATATCCGAGACCTTATCCGAGCTTATCCGAGCTCGGGCCTCGGATAGTTCATCCGAGGTCGGGTCTCGGATAGTTCATCCGAGGTCGGGCCTCGGATGACTCTTGGCTTGCTCTCACAATTTATCACTAGAAACACCAGAAAATCAATCCCCTACTTGTTAAGTATAATCTTTGTTATAGAGTAATTATATGGACACACCTAAAACCATTTTAAAAAGTAAAATAGAAAAACTACCTAAAACGATCGGCATTTATTTATTTTATGAAAAAAATCCAACACTAAAAATCCAACACCCAGCGCCTATCTATATTGGCAAAGCAATAAATATAAAAAATCGGGTTAAAAATCATTTTTTTCAACCGTCATACCGAGATAATTTATTTATAAAAAGAGTTATAAAAATAGGTTTTCTCAAGACCAATTCAGAGATTGAAGCATTGATTCTTGAAGCCAGTTTAATTAAAAAATATCAGCCAAAATTCAACGTGGTTTGGCGCGATGATAAGAATTATTTTTACATTGCCATTGCCCAAAATAAAAATAAAATCCCCTATTTATTCATAACCCACCAACCCAATAAATCTAAAATCATAAATCATAAATCTAAAATTAACTATGTTGGTCCTTTTATAGAAGGAGCAGCCATCAAAAAAACTCTAAAATTTTTGAGAAGAGTTTTTCCTTTTTATAGCGGTAAATGGCATCCAAAAAACCGATGCGCTTGGTGTCACCTGGAACTTTGCCCTGGACCTTCCCCCGATTTAGAAGAATACAGAAAAAATATCAAAAAACTTATCTTAATTTTAAAAGGTAAGAGAAAAATCGTTTTAAATAATTTAAAGAAAGAAATGAAATCATTCTCAAATTCTCAAGAATTTGAGGAGGCGGCAAAAATAAGGAACCGAATTTTGGCTCTACAAAAAGTAATGTCACATGCAAAAATAACCAATAATGACTTTGGGGTTGCAAATAATCAATCTCCAATAATGGACGGCCGTTCATTATTGGAGACTAATAGTAATTGGAATAAAACAAAAAGAATGCTGCGTAGATTTTTAAAAATAAAAGATCCAATTTCTAAAATAGAATGCTATGATATTTCAAATCTGCAAGGAAAGTATGCAACCGGATCAATGGTTGTTTTCGTGAATGGCAAACCGGATAAAAGCCAATATAAAAAATTCAAAATAAAAATGAAGCAGGAACCTAATGACATAGCAATGCTAAAAGAAGTACTACAAAGAAGATTATTGCACCCAGAATGGGGCTATCCGGAAGTGATGTTAATTGATGGCGGTATCGGCCAGCTCAATATCGGAATAAAAACCAAAAATGAAAGTCTTACAAACTTCGCGATCGTGAGTTTTGTAAGACAAGTTAAAAATATAAAAATAATATCTATCGCTAAGGGTAAAAGAGAACTTTTTATTGAAGGTCAAAAAAATCCTATACCGTTAAAAAACCTCCCCCAAAATATCTGTAACTTAATCTTGCATTTAGACGACCAAGCCCACCGATTTGCCATAACTTACCACAAGAAATTAAGGAATAAAAATCTATTTCAATAACCCCATCACCAATTTCAGAGATGGTTCTACTATCAGTCTATTTATTAGCGAAGCGGCTTCGCCTGTCATTATTTCCACTCATTATATATAAGTAAAATTGGTGAGGGGTTGATTGCTTTTTGTTAATTCAAGAAAATGGAAAGCAATCAAAACTTCGAAAAAAGGTATTGTTATTTTAATCAAAAAACGCCGAAAATAGTCTAAAATAACGACTTTTTGGCATTTTTGATCCCAAAATACTTGACAGGGTTTATGGGTATGCTATAATAGAATTATAGGGTTAAAAATAGAGAGATTTGCTCTTTCAAAGTTGGCGGGGAGACAGGATAATTCCTTTTTGATTGTGATTGCTGTCGCGAAAGCAAAAACGATAACTGGGAAATATCTTTGCTCTTAGTGTGTACACACAAAAACCTTGGCCCTAAGGTTACCTGTCAACTTTTTTCAAATCAAGGTCCCATTGCTTTGGCTTTGGGACTTTTCTTTTTTTGAAAATCTGCTATCATAGATAAAGATGAGAAAACTTCTGTTTCAAATAATAGCGGCGACATTAGGACTTTGGTTGGCAACACTGTTTGTGGCCGGAGTGAAAGTGCAAGTTTACCCTGATTCAAGTTTTTTTGGAATTGGTTTGACAGCTATATGGCAGGTTTTTTTACTTTTAGGAATTATTTTAGGCCTGCTTAATTATTTTGTAAAACCAATATTGGATGTAATCACCATGCCATTAAGAATTATTACCTTAGGACTTTTTAGTTTGGTTATCAATATAGCCCTCTTGTGGATTTTAGACATTATATTTAACGAACTATCTATTCCTCTCTGGCTACCACTTTTATATACCTCTTTTATTATATGGACATTAAATATAATTATTTATAGAATTTTTACCCAGTCAAATAAAATCTAAAAAGATTTTAATTTTTAACTTCTCCAAATTCCGAAAGCTTTTGAAATTTGGAGAAGTTAAAAATTATTTGACCGAGGCAAATTAAAGAAGATTAATGAATTTCATTCTATTTTATTCTCAAATTGTTGTTTCGATAATTTTGGTTGTGCTGATCGCCCTGCAACAGAGGGGAACTGCTCTGGGATCTGCTTTCGGCGGAGGGGGAGAATTTTATTCTTCTAGGCGGGGAGTACAGAAAAAAATATTTTATGCTACAATAGTGATAGCGAGTCTCTTTATTATTTTAAGTATTCTAAGTCTCTTAGTTTAAACATAATGCTAATTCGACGAATTTTATGCTAGTCTACAAAAATGCTAATATGGAAAACTTTATTCGCATTTTCGCAAAATTAGCATAAGATTTGTAGATTTGCATTATATAAATCGCTTTGAAATTTCCTAGTTTTTCTCAATGGAAACAAATTTTTAAAATACTTAAAAAAAAAGAAAAGGTAACACTTTTGATATTTTTTTTACTGGCTATTGGGTCTTTTTGGTTTTTGATAACTAATTTTTATTTAAGTAATACAAAAGTTGCGCCAGCCACGGGAAAAACATACATAGAAGGCATTGTCGGACAACCAAGATTTATCAATCCAATTTACGGTGAAACTAATGATATTGACAGAACCTTAATTGATTTAATTTTTTCCGGTTTAATGACCTACGACGCAAAAGGACAAATAGTAAAAGACTTAGCAGATAGCTACAAAATTTCAGGGGATGGCAAGACTTATGAATTTTGGTTAAAAGATAATATTTTTTGGCATGACGGCAAACCCTTGACCGCAGACGATATAATTTTCACCATAAAAACGATTCAGAGTTCCGATTATAAAAGTCCTCTTCGGGCAAACTGGATAGACGTAGATATTGAAAAAACTTCTGAAAAATCAGTAAAATTTAATCTAAAAACCGCCTATAATTCTTTTCTTGAAAACTTAACGGTCAAAATAATTCCGAGACACATTTGGCAAAATATATCTCCGGAAAATTTTACCCTTTCATATTATAATCTACAGCCCATCGGTTCTGGCTCCTTTGCATTTTTAAATATCCAACAAACAAACACTGGGTTCATAAAAAATCTTGATTTACAATCAAATCGCAAATATTATAGTCAAGTTTCGTTTATTTCTAATTTATCTTTTAAATTTTTTGAAAAAAAGGAGGGTTTAATCAAAGCCGCTGATGCAAGTGAAATTAACGGGTTCAGTTTGACGACGTTAGACAACGATGATCTCTGGGCCAAAAAAGAAATTAAAGGGGGTTGGCCGCAAAATGAAAAATTCTCTGTCTACTCTTTTTCTTTACCTAGATACTTTGCCGTATTTTTTAATAACCAAAAATCATCTCTCTTTTCAGATGAAAATGTGAGAAAAGCCTTAACCTACGCAGTAAATAAAGATGAACTGATCAAAAAGATAGTGTCAGAAACAAAAAATAATATTTCAAGAGTTGATTCGCCAATTCTGTCAGATTTTTTTGGATATCCGCCGCCATTAAATATTTATAATTTTGATATTGATAAAGCAAAAAATCTTTTAGACAAATTGGGATTTAAAGACAATGGCCAGGGCCGGAGAGAAAAAGTGATAAGTAAAAAGCCGGCTTTTCAATTTAAAAACTACCTTAAAATAGGGTCTAAAGGAAAAGAAGTAACGCAACTTCAACAATGTCTGTCTCGTTTAGATGATAAATTTAAAGAACTTTTAAAAGACGAAATCAACGAAACTTACGGTAAAAAAACCGAAAATGCGGTTTTGGAATTTCAAAAAAAATATCTACCTGATTTAAAGCCAACTGGCGAGGTGGGAAAAATAACAAGGGAAAAATTAAATAATCTTTGTATAACTCCCCCTCAAAATTCACAACCTTTAAAATTTACGCTTGTTACTATCGATCAGCCGCAGTTAATGGAAACTGCAAATTTATTAAAGAACTATTGGGAAAACATTGGCGCATCGGTTAATATAAATGCGGTTTCACTTTTAGACTTAAAATCTATTATTAAAAGCAGAAATTATGACACTTTGCTTTATGGTGAAGCCCTTGGGGCAAAACCCGATCTTTATCCTTTCTGGCATTCATCGCAAAAAATTGATCCGGGATTGAATCTTTCATCTTACGAAAATAAAAATGCCGATCAATTATTAAAAGATGCCAGAGAGACATTAGACGAATCTATAAAGGAACAGAAGCTCAAAAAACTAGAAGATGTTATAATAAATGATGCCCCTGCCCTGTTCTTGTATAATCCTGATTATACTTATTGGGTATCACAAAAAGTACGAGGCATAGACACCACAAAAATCATTGATCCGGCAAAAAGATTTTCTAATATTACCAACTGGTACATAAAAACTAAAAGAGTGTGGAAATAGTTACTGGAATTTAGAATTTTGCAGTTTGAATATAGAATAGAATATGGAATAAAGAATTCTGAATTCAATATTCAATTCAAGCTACTGAATACTATATTCTAAATTCAAAGTGGATATAAATCTTCGAAACCTAACTCCCGACATCCGTTATCTCAACGATATGCATGAGGTTATTTTTGACCAAGAGTGGTTAAAATCAGCATCAAACTTTGAATTGTACTATATGTATCGTGGAATTGAGGAAAAAAATGAGCTTAGGTATGACATAACAATAATTCCTCAAAGAATACTGGGCAAAGAATTTACAAAAACAAAGGGTCACTACCATATTGGAAAATACAAAGAAGTGTATATGGTACTACGAGGACAATCAATTTATTTGATGCAAAAAAAGAGAAACAATACTGAAGATGAAATAGAAGATGTGTACGCGGTAAAATGTCAAAAGGGAGATGTAATTGTGATTCCCTCTGATTACGGCCACATAACCATAAATCCCTCATCAACCGAAGAAATAAAAATGGCAAATTGGATTTCCAAAGATTGCAAAAGCGATTATTCTCTTTTTGAAAAACTACGGGGAGCTTGCTATTATTATATCAAAAGCCCTTCGTCATCTACGGATTCCTCGGGGTCTAAGAGCTGGGTAAAAAATGAAAATTATAAATCAGTTCCAAAACTGCGCTTTGAGGAGCCATTAAAATCAGTCCCAGAAAATTTGGAATTTCTAAAACAACGTTAAAAATCAGCAACAGCTGTCACCTATTTTGTAAAGCTTTACAAAATAGGTGACACTGAAAATTTGCCGCGGTGGCAAAACCCCAGTAGTAGAGCGTAGCTCACTACGGGGCGAGCTGACAGATTCACTGGCGGGTATGGCGAAACAGCAGACGCACTAGTTCATCCGCCCACCTTTTTAAATTTATTCATTTTGCTGGAGTGATGAAACTGGCAAACATGTACGCTTCAGGAGCGTATGCCGCAAGGCTTGAGGGTTCAACTCCCTCCTCCAGCACATATATTATAAAAAAGTGGGCGGACCAAGGGAGCATGCGGGAGCAATCCCATGGGGGTGCAAATCCTCCTACCCGCACATGAGGGCCCCTAGGCAGTATTTAAAATTTTTCTCTTAATGTTTTATCTTTATATAATAAAAAGTATAAATAAGGATTATAATTATACAGGAGTGACTAATAATTTGAATACAAGATTTTCAGATCATAATAATGGCTATAATAAATCGACAAAATCATATAAACCATTTATACTTTTTTACAAAGAAGAATATAAAACATTATCAGAAGCAAGAAAAAGAGAATGGTTCCTAAAATGTACTCCTGAAGGGGGCAAATTAAAAAGAAAAATTTTAACTACTGCCGGGGTGGCGGTGTCAAAAGACGCCTAGCCATTCAAATCTCTCCCGCGGCATAAAAAATAAAATTATTTTAAATTTTCATTTTGCATTTTGTGTCGTAGGAGTGTGGGATTCGAACAGAAATCAGATTGAGAAGCGAAAAAATGAGATAATTTCAATGTTTCTTGCGACGAAATGTAGTCATAGACTACATTGAGGAGTAAAAACGAAGAAATTAGCCATTTTTTCGCTTCCCTTCGGGCTCTCGTATATTGC
>Ga0213870_1000378_pt1 | contig 21964 bp, 24 predicted proteins | sample WICALVC2017_Meta_FD_160119 | JGI IMG/M metagenome (GOLD analysis project Ga0213870, IMG submission 160119) | Freshwater microbial communities from subterranean cave lake in Wind Cave National Park, South Dakota, United States - WICALVC2017 | ecosystem: Environmental > Aquatic > Deep subsurface >... | reverse complement strand
AAATCTCCCTCCTTATTTTTGTATTCATCAAAAACCGCCTCTCGTTCCGCTTCCCGTATGCGCTGGAGTATAACTTGCTTGGCAGTCTGGGCCGCTATGCGGCCAAATTCCTGATGATACTCCAGAATAAACTCCAGTTCTTCTCCGGCCGCCGCGTCTTTTTTAATTGCTCGCGCCTCTTCAATCATCAAGTGTTTTTCAGGGTTAAAACGAACCCTTTTTTCTTCAGGGGCAACGCCCTCCTCTTCAGCGGTTTCTCTAACAAATTCCGCTTCTTCTTTTACCATAACTTTTCCCGCGGCTTCTTCAGCAATTCTGGCGGCACGCTCTTCCTCTTCCGCCTTAATCTCTTCTTCCGACTTTATCATGGTCTCGTCAACCACAATTTTAATTTGTTTAATCTCCATTTTACCCGTTTCCGGATCAAATTTGACACGAATAATCTGGCCTTTTTTGCCGTAATCGCGCTTGTAAGCCGCAGCCAAAGCCATTTCGATGGTCTCGAAAATTTTTTCTTTAGATATTCCTTTTTCGTCGGCAATCTGCTGGATTGCTTGAGTGAAAGATTTTAGATCCACGTTTTTAGCTTGTAACTTGTAGATTACTAAAGTCCAATTATCCACAAGCTACAAGCTAGTAAAAATGGCCCGTTTCCACGGACCGCCACATACCTTTCCACAATATTCCGTTTATAACATCTTGTCAATAGAAAACAAAAATGCTAGTTTGAAGACAACAAAATAGTTCTTTTCGCTCCGGAGGGATAAAAGTGATTAAAGTTCAGAAAAAAAAATATCCGCTTTCCGGAAATACGATAGTAGATGAATGGTTTCTCACCCTTATTGATGCCCTGAAAAAAGGAATCGAAGCAATTCATTTAAAACAGGTTTTGCGCGATCCGGATGATCTACGTAAAGAATTATTCGGACTCCTTACCGAAGGAAAAATTTATCTGGGAAAGCGCAAGCATAGAAATAAAAAAGAACCTCTGGTAAAAACATTGATTCATGAATTGCTCCATGAAGTTTTGCCAATCTCTTCTCATAAACGAATACGTAATTTCGAAAAATTTCTATGGATCTTATTCACCGATAATCAAAAGCGGTATTTACGCCGCTACATTCCCAAACATACGGTTAAAAAAGATCCTTAAATATATAAAATGTCCCGCCTTAAACGGGACATTAGACTACTTTTTGGTCGTCGAACGCGATCTGCTTCTAACGGGATAAATATGGCGGTTCAAACTCCGTGGGCTTCACATAGGTCAAACTAATAGTGCGGGGATGAACCCATTGCCGAAGATTTAGATGCCAACCAACCTTGCTATTGGTGCCTGATTTTCTTCCTCCGGAAAAGGGCTGCGCATTTACCATGGCGCCGGTAGTTTTCCAGTTATAAATATTGCCGGCAACATATCTCAACTCCTGCAAGGCCTCACAAAAAGTAAGCATATCCTCAACCTGTATTGCTCCGGTTAATCCGTAAGATGAAGTTTGATTACAAATGGAGCGGACCTCTTTTTCAAACCTTTCTTTAGACAAGATACAGATAGTAACAACCGGCCCAAAAATCTCTTTTTGCATGGTGGGATAATCGGGATTAGTAGTTACAATAATGGTAGGTTGTACAAACCAACCATAAATATTATGAAATATGCCTCCTGACATACGAATTACATCTTTTTTAATGGTCCAATCATTACGAGACTTGCTTATAAAATCTTTAATTTTGCGAAACTCATTTTCATTGATAACCGCGCCCAGATAATTTCTGAAATCACCCACGTCACCAACTTTTATCTCCCTCAAAAAAGAATCCACTATTGGCTTAATTTTTCCCCACATATCATCAGTCATATAAACACGGGAAGTGGAGGAGCATTTTCTGCCTTGTGCCCCAAAACCTCCTACTACTATAGCCGCCGCGGTCTCTACCGGATTATGATCGTCGTAAACTAGCAAAGGATCTTTCCCCCCGGTCTCTCCCACTATGCGCGGGTATCCGCGGTATCGGCTAAGATTATCTGCCACATATTTAGAAATTAGTTCAAAAGTCTCGGTACTGCCGGTAAAATGCACTCCGCTAAGCTCCGGGTGAGAAAGCGCTATTTCCCCAATCATTTTTTCATCGCCATTAATCACTGCTAGAACATCTTTGGGAAGTCCCGCTTCCAGCAAAATTTTAAGAAAAAGATGACAAGAATACACCACATCTTCCGATGGCTTTACCACCACTACATTGCCCATAATAAGCGGTGCAGAGGCAAGATTTCCGTTAATAGCAATGAAATTATTCGGTGGCACCGCAAAAACAAAACCTTCCAATGGCAGATAATCCAACATATTAAAAGTATCAGTATTGCTATCCGGCTGTTCACGATAAATTTTATAAGCGTAATAGCAGTTGAAATTAAGAAAATCTATCAGTTCCTGCACATCGATAAACGCTTCGTAGGGATTTTTGGAATAGTCCTCCATTACCGCTGCGACCATCGGAATAAGATATTTCTTTTCAAGAAGACGCGCTGCCCGCTGAAAGATAAAAAGACGCATTGGCCAGGGAATTTGTGACCAGCGCTCTCGCGCTTCCAACACGGTTTGAATAGCTTTATTTACATCTTCCTCGCGCGCTTCACAATATCTTGCCAATTCCCGTTTGAAATCATGAGGAACTATACAAGGCGCTGTTTGGTCAGTAACCACCGGACCATTAATCCACAATGGTAAAATTTCGGGATTATCCTTATCTTTGGAACGCAAATTTTCAATCTCCTGCTGTAATCTTATCCTTTCACTGCTTCCCGGCTCAAAACTTATAAAAGGTGAATTATCCGGCTTGCGGATTTTAGGTAAAGCATTTAAAAGTAAAGCCATTTCAAATCTCCTTATGGGATTAAGTTAATAGTGTTAAGGACCCCGACTTTTTATATCATAGCATTTTATTCCTGTCTAATATTTGTACCTTCATCCGTCTATGTTATAATATATTTATGAAGGGACTAAACCTCAAAAAAGATTGTAAGGAATTAAATCTGGGCTTATGGCATTGTCCGCCTTTTATAGTTATTATGATGGGGGTGATAATTATAATCACCATGCTTGCTACTTACACCCTGGCCTCGCGTTATGTAGACGAACCGGAAGTTGCCGCTCTTATTGTTATTTTTGTGACCATACTGCTTATTATATTCGGCAACATCATTATTATAGGTTTTAGTAAGATGGCCGAAGCCAGCCGTATGCAATCAGAATTTATTTCCATAATCTCTCATCAGTTGCGTTCTCCGCTATCCATTATCAAGTGGACATTAAATGATGCCCGTCGCGAATTACAAAAAGAAAATAGTTTGCATAATCCGGAACTTTTATTTTATACGACTGAACAGGCTCTGCGCCAAATGACTGATCTTATCAATACCCTGCTTGAAGTAAAACGTATCGAAGCGAACATGCTGGTAATTAAACAGGAAGAAGTTTCTCTGGCCGAACTTACTCTTAAGGTGGTGGGAGAACTCCAAAATTATGCTAAAGCTTCCAATGTTAATATAGTTTTACAAGCAGATAATGACCTGCCAATAGTTATGGGGGATCCTAATCGCCTGCAAATGGCAGTCCAAAACCTCGTTGATAATGCCATCCGCTACAGCCAGGGAAGAGGAGAAATTGAAATAAAGATTACTAAGGAGAAAAATTTTCTTAGGTTCGTGGTAAAAGATACGGGAATAGGCATACCCAAAGCCGAACACCGCAAAATTTTCCAGAGATTTTTCCGCGCATCTAACAGTTCTCGGTTTCAAACCAAAGGCACTGGCCTTGGCCTCTACACTGTCAAAGTATTTGTGGAAGCCATGGGCGGAAGAGTCGGATTTGAATCAGAAGAAAAAAGGGGGTCGATATTTTGGTTCACGTTACCAATTAAAAAATAAGCCATCCAAAATATGAAAAAAGTATTGTTTATAGAAGACGAATCCGCGCTGCAGCGCGCCGTAACAAAAATCATGACAGAAGAAGGATATCAAGTATTTTCCGCGCTTGATGGAGAAGCGGGAGTGGAAATCGCCAAAAAAGAAATTCCTGACCTTATACTTCTTGATTTAATTCTTCCCAAGAAAGATGGTTTTGCGATACTTGAGGAGTTAAAAAATGATTCGGCAACAAAACATATTCCCGTAATTATACTTTCTAATCTGGAGGGAAACGCGGAGGTTCAACGAGCGTTAGAACTTGGCGCACAGGCCTATCTTGTAAAAGTTAATTATCGGCTGGAGGAAGTGGTAGGAAAGATAAAGAGTTTTGTCTGAAATTTTGAGGCATCAGCCGAAAAAATTTCAGGAACAAAACCTTTACCCCCTCACTCAAGACAAACAGATAAGCTGATTAAAGGTATGAACCACGCGTCGGGTTATGACTTGTATAAAGAGATAATCTTTGTTTTGAGTGAGGGGGTGCTCAAATTTGTAGCGAAATTTTGTTCACTTGAACAAAGTTCTCGCTCCAAAATTTCGACAAATTTGGCATGCGTGTAGAAGAATCCCAACTAAAAGCCTTTATTTTAGACTCGGGTACTGTTTCCGCCGAAAAGGTAAGAAAAGCTGAACAGGAAGCCGAAAAAACAGGACAGACATTGCGCGATGTCTTGTTAAACAAAGGTTACGCCAGAGAAGATGAAATAAAGCGCTTGGAGGCCTATATTTTAGGCATTCCTTTTGTTGATTTAACGCGAGAAACTATTGATCCCGCGATTTTACATATTATCCCTGAACCTATTGCTAAGAAAAACAATATTATTGCTTTTAAAAAACAAGGAAAAGAACTTGAGGTGGCCATGCTTGACCCTGATGATCTCCCAACTATTGAATTCATCCGCAAAAAAGAAGGGCTGCGTATTCTTCCGCGTCTTACCACTCCGGAATCGATTCAGCATATTCTTAAACAATACCAAAAGACGCTGGAGGCCGAATTCGGAGAGATTATAAAAAAAGAAACCGAGACCCTAAAAATCGCCAAAGAAGGCGTGGGCGAAACAACCGAAACCGAAGAACTGAAAAAATTGGCAGAAGATCTGCCTATAGTACGGATCGTCGACACCCTAATTCGTCACGCCATTTTACAAAATGCTTCCGATATACATATTGAGCCGACGGAAAAAGAAGTAATAATCCGTTATCGCATTGACGGCATACTCCACGACGCCATGGTCCTCCCCAAACAGATTTCCGCCGGCCTGGTGGCTCGTATCAAAGTAATGTCCAATCTGAAATTGGACGAACATCGTCTGCCTCAAGATGGACGATTTAAAATAGAAACCAGGGATTATAAAATTTCTTTCCGCATATCTATTCTGCCGGTTTTTGACGGAGAGAAAGTAGTTATGCGCCTGCTCCCCGAAAATGTAAAAGGATATACGCTTGAAGAGCTGGGATTTTGGGGTATGAATCTTGAAAGAGTAGAGCGCGCTATTAAACGTCCTGTGGGAATAATTTTAGCCACAGGTCCTACCGGATCGGGAAAAACAACCACTCTCTACACTATGCTGGAGATACTTAATACTCCCGGGGTAAATATTTCTACTATTGAAGACCCGATTGAGTACCGGATTCCGCGCGTCAATCAAACCCAAGTTCGTCCGGACATCGGCCTTACTTTTGCCAATGGACTTCGCACACTTCTACGTCAAGACCCGAATATAATCATGGTAGGCGAAATACGCGACAATGAAACCGCGGGACTAGCCATCAATGCTGCCTTAACAGGCCATCTGGTTCTCTCTACCCTGCATACTAATTCTGCGGCAGGGGCGCTTCCCCGACTCCTCGACATGAAAGTTGAACCATTTTTAATCGCTTCCACAGTTACTGCTATTATTTCCCAGCGACTGATCCGTCGGCTCTGCGGCGAGCCGGAGCCATACAAGTTATCCCCATCAGAAATAAACAGTCTGAAAAAAGATATTGATCTTGAACGGATACTTGAAACACTAAAAAAAGAAAAGGTCATTGACGCAAAAATGCCATCTTTTGAAAAAATTGATTGGTCAAAACCTAAACAAAGTCAAGAATGCCCGGATGGGTATAAAGGACGAATTGGCATACACGAAGTATTGGAAATGTCCGAATCAATTAAAGAGCTGGTGGTAAAAAATGCCACCTCGGATGCGATTGAAAAACGCGCCCGCGAAGAGGGGATGCTTACTATGCTTGAAGAAGGATTTATCCGGGCGACGCAAAAAATAACCTCTATTGAAGAGATACTGCGTGTTACCAGAGAATAGCTAAGAACTTTAGTGAGCTAGGGTTATAACCCAAATTTTTTCTGCCCCCGCTTCTTTCAATACCCGGCCCGCTTCTTCAAGGGTAGCGCCGGTAGTTTTTACATCATCAAATAATAAAATAGTCTTGCCCTGTATTTTGTCTGGATTACGTACTACAAAGCTTCCCCTTATATTTTTAAGCCTGTCTTCTCGTGAAAGTTCAACTTGCGGCTTGGTATATTTATATTTCTCAAGGACATTATTAATTACCAATATGCCCAATATCGGACTAAGTACATTGGCAATATGCTCCGCTTGATTAAAGCCGCGTCTGCGCATGCGCAAAGGATAAATGGGAACCGGAAGCAATATGGCATTATCAGGAAATTTTATATCGTATTTTTTAAAATATTCGGCTAAAAGATCGGCTATTATTATTCCTAATGAACGTATGCGGCCATACTTAAGTCCGTGGATAATCTCTCTTATAACTATAGAATTATAAGAAAATGGCGATAAAAAGGCATAAATAGACGATTGATCCTGACAAGAAGGACATGTCCGGCCATATGTAATTTTGTTACGCGGGGGAGCTAATTTATAGCATACAAAACAAGTCGGCGGAACAAAATAAACAGAACCCCTGCAGTAGAAACATAGAAAACAACCCTCGTTGCCGCAACCAAAACAATAAGGAGGAAAAAGAATATCCAGAATCATCGTTTTCGCGCGTGAAAGAGAGTTTTGTAGTAATCTCATATTATCCAACTCTATCAAATATGGTATTATATATAAATCAGCCCTTCAAGCTCTCAAGGGCGGCGTAAAATACGATGGATATCGCTTTTTTCAAAAAACTTAAACTGCCTCAATTTTCTTTAAGATCCCTCACCCCTAAACCCTCGCGCGTGATAGGAATTGATATTGGTATACACTCTACAAAAGTGGTACAATTAAAGTATGACCGCGGACGCGCGATTCTGGAAACATATGGAGAGTTGTTAAATAGCGGTTATCTTAAGAGTACAGAAACAACAGGAAGCGGATTTTTACGGTATCGTGACAACGATATAGCAACTATCCTAAAAGATATAATGCGAGAAGCAAATGTTTCCGTCTCTGATGCTGTAATTTCCATTCCCGCCAGCTCAAGTTTTATCACCACGATTTATTTTCCTCGAGTATCCAAAAAAGAAATTAATCAGGCGGTGCCATACGAAGCGCGAAAGTATATCCCTATACCTATTTCCGAAACTGTTCTTGATTGGGATATTATTGAGGAAAATGAAAGTGATATGATCGAGGTGCTACTGGTGGCTGTACCGAAGGAAATACTGCAAAAATTTAAACGCGTAGCAGGACTTGCCGGAATAAATCCCTTAGCTCTTGAAGTAGAAACATTGAGCCTGGTCCGTTCGCTGGTGGGACAAGACCCCCTGCCAACCGCCATTATTAACCTTGGCTATCTCTCTACAACGTTGGCTCTGGTAGACAAGGGGCGACTGCGGGTATCCCATAACTTTGGCCGGGGATCTCACGAATTTACCAGAGTCCTTGAGCGGGGTCTAAATATCAGTCAAGAACGAGCTGAAGCAATAAAAAAAGAGGTTGGCTTGAGCGAAAAAGCGGAAGAACGAGAAATTTCTTCAGTTATTATTCCGCTTCTTGAAACGCTAATAACAGAAGCGGAACGGCTTATATCCGTTTATAACCGTAAGGCTTCCAGAAAAATTCAGAAAATAAACCTGACCGGTGGAGGATCGCATTTAAAAGGATTGATTGAATATACCGCGGCAAAATTTGGCTTAGAAGTGACGCGAGGGGATCCTTTTAGCCGCATAGTAACGCCGGCTTTCCTTCAACCCATGCTGCGTGAAATTGGACCAAATCTTTCCGTGGCAGTGGGACTGGCTTTGCATGAAATAACCATACGTTAAACTAGTTAATAATAACTAAAAATGGCTGACTTGTTAAAAAAAGAGTCTTCTCTCGGAGAAACTTTGGGGGGAGAAAAAGGAATTATGGCGTTTTACGCGAGTATAACCATTTTTGTTTTGGTTATTGCGGCTTATGGAGGTTTATTACTTTTGAATGGAGCGCAAAAACGCGCCCGCGAACAAATAATAGAACAGGTGAAAGTAAAAGAAGAAAGTATTGAACCTGGGCTTATAAATCAAATTTTTACGCTTGATAAGCGTCTAAAAAATATACAATTGCTTCTTGGGGCGCATGTATTTTCTTCAAATATCTTTCGTCTGCTTGAAAACAATACTCATCCCCAAGTAAGGTTTCTTAACTTCAACTTGAATACGGAAATCCAAAAAATAGATATGGTAGGTGAAACTTCAAGCTATAGCATCCTCGCTAGCCAAATCGCCATCTTAGAACGCGATCCGCAAATAGAACGGGTAGAATTTGGCGGACTCTCTTTGGGAGGAAATAATCTTTTAGGATTTAAATTAAATCTCCAATTTAAACCATCATTGATACAATTAAGACCATAATGCCGAGACTTTTTATAATTATAATTCTTTTTTTTGGAGCCGCGATAATTGGTCTTTTTTACCTTGTGCCGGAATGGAAAAAATTTAGCGATCTTCGGCAAGAAATTGAAGGGTGGAATGACTTAAGTGTGGAACTGGACGAACTTATACAAAACCGAGACGCTCTTATTGAAACCATAAACACTATTCCCCAAGATAATTTAAAGAGGTTAAACACTTCCTTGCCCGAAGGTCCCAATTCCTCTAATTTTCTGGTTGTGCTTGAAAACTTATCAGTAACCCATGGACTTATATTAAAAAGGGTGGATCTCGCAAGTTTCGTCCAAACTCAGACTCCTCCTGCCGCGGGAGTCGCTCAACCCAAACCCAGCAGCCTTATATTCTCGGAAACTTCGGCGAAAGCCGTAAAAGAATTTCCTATTAACCTAAATTTAGAAGGGACTTATGATGCCTTTAAAACCTTCTTGAGTGATCTGGAAAAAAATACTCGTATTATTGATATACAAGAAATTTCATTTAGTTCGTCGGTAAAAGCTCAAAATTACGAATTTTTTATCAAAGCTAAAACGTATTATCAATGAATAAACAAACTTTCTTGATAATAATCTTAATACTTGCTTTTGGCGCTACTCTATATGTTTGGTTGGGATACCGCCGATTTACTCCTCCTACCGTCGAAACCACGGATGGTAAGGAAGAACTGGGGATACGTTTGTCGGAATTTCGACGTCTGCGTGAAATTAAATTTGATACCTCTGTCTTTCAGGATAAATTTTTCCAGAGTTTAAAAACAGCGCCTCAATCTATTCCGGAAGAAAAAAGCGGAAGACCCAATCCTTTTATACCATTCTAAAAATTTCGGGGGCATGGCCAAAAACATTATTGACATTCTAGTTTCTAAAAAAATCATCAGTTTAGAAGATGCTTCTTGGACGCGCAAAGAAGCAAAAGAAAAAATAATTCCCCTAGATGAAGCTATCTACGCCAAAGGCGTGGCAGAAACAGACGTAGCTGAAGCAAAAAGTGAACTGACGGGATATCCTGTAAAATATCTTGGCGGCGCCCAGGTGCCTTTTGATGTTCTACGCGAAATACCGGAAGAAGCGGCCCGACACTACAAAATAGCGCCTCTGGGCAAAAGTGAGGGGTATATTGATATAGGTATAATTTTTCCGGATGATATCTCCGCGCAGGAAGCAATTAAATTTATTGCCTCCCGTCTGAATATGCCCGTCAGACTTTTTATTATCACGCCTACGGATTTCAACCAAATAATGCAGGAATATAAAAGCTTATCGGGAGAGGTTACTAAAGCCTTGGGTGAATTTAAAAAAGAATACGAGACGCTTGGCGAAGAAGTAAAAATACGCAAGGAGGAGACAATAAAGATCACCGAAGAGGCCCCTGTTACTAAAATGTTAGCCGTGATCCTGCGGCACGCGGTGGAAGGCAATGCCTCGGATATCCATATTGAGCCAACCAGAGACGCGCTACGGGTAAGATTCAGAGTTGATGGGGTATTATACACCAGTCTTATCCTGCCCCAAGACGTACATCCCGTTATGGTTAGCCGGATTAAAGTTATGACTAACTTAAAAATTGACGAAACCAGAATTCCGCAAGATGGAAGATTCCATGCCCAAATAAGCGGCAAAGAAATAGATTTTCGCATTTCCACTTTTCCTACCGCCCTTGGGGAAAAAGTGGCTATACGTATTCTTGATCCCTCGGCAGGCATAAATACTCTCCCGGATCTTGGCCTGGAAACACGCAACTTAACCCTTATTGAAGAGGCTATAAAAAAACCATACGGCATGATTTTAATCACCGGTCCTACCGGTTCCGGAAAATCCACTACCTTATACGCTATCTTACAAATTATAAATCGAGAAGGGGTAAACATAGTTAGTTTGGAAGATCCTATTGAATATTTCATTAAGGGTGTAAACCAGTCCCAGGTCAAACCGGAAATTAATTATGACTTTGCCAGCGGCTTGCGCAATGTAGTGCGCCAAGACCCCGACATAATCATGGTGGGAGAGATTCGGGATAAAGAAACAGCTGCCATGACAATTCACGCGGCTTTGACCGGACATTTGGTGCTATCCACCTTGCATACCAATAATGCCCTTGGAGTGATCCCTCGGCTTATTGATATGGGAGTAGACCCATTTTTAATTCCGGCCACGCTAATTCTGGCAGTGGGACAACGGTTGGTAAGAAAACTCTGTCCAGAATCACGAAAAAAAGTCAAGATAACGGGTAAAGTAAAGGAATTAATTATCAAAGAAATTGAAGAAAGCGCTCCGTCAGTACAAGAGTTATTGAAAAAAAATATGACGGAAGTATATCAAGCAGAGGTTTCTTCTACTTGCCCGAAAGGCAGCCGCGGCAGAACCGGAGTTTTTGAAATACTATCCATGACTCCCGAACTTGAAAAAATCATACTTACCGAACCTTCGGAGTCAAAAATCCTGGAGGAGGCAAAACGGCAAGGTATGATAACCATGAAGCAAGATGGTTTGCTAAAAGCCCTGCGGGGGATTATTGGACTAGAAGAATTATTTGAGGTAGTCTAGAATGACGAAAAAGGGATTTACCATAGTTGAACTTCTGATAGTTATTTCCATAATAGCCTTAATCGGCTCACTGATTTTTGTACAACTGCAGCAGGCGCGGGCCCGCGCCAGAGATGCCGAACGTGAGCAAGAAATTAAAGCTCTGCAAAATGCCCTAGCGATTTATGTAGTGAATAATAAAGTTTACCCTGTGTATTCGGGATCGTTTACCGGTACAGATATCGCTTCAAATGCCTTATTGACTGGAGATACCATCAATCAGATACCTTTTGATCCCTTTAATAACGGAAGTTACCAATATGTGTATAATTCAACCGACGGATCAACATATATCATTACTTATTATTTAGAAACTGATAGCATACCGGGGAAAAACATGGGTATGCAGACAACGAGGCCGTAGAAATAGAAAAATCTGGAATTCACTTAAATAATTTAATTATGGTTGAACAAAACAAACAAAAAATTTTAATCATCGACGATGACCCGTTTATTTTAGAAATATATGTCCTCAAATTCAAAGAGGAAGGATTTCAGATTGAAGCAGCCAAAGACGGCAAAGAGGGATTAAAAAAAATCAAAGAATACGAGCCGGACATCATTCTGCTTGATGCTGTTATGCCGCTTATGGATGGATTTGACGTTATACGCTCTCTTAAAAAAGAAGGTGTGGCCGCAAATGCTAAAATTGTGCTTTTAACCAACTTAGGGCAGAAAGATGACGTGGAACGAGGCATGAAGCTTGGCGCGCATGATTATATTATTAAAGCGCACTTTACTCCCAGTGAGGTGGTGGAGAAAGTAAAGAATTTATTCAAGTAACCCTACTAATTACGAATTGGTACTAATCTACTAATTCATAATTGATAGATTATGCCATGAACAAAGATAATTTTGAAGAACTTCTGGAAATAGTCGTTAAAGAAAACGCCTCGGATCTTCATATTACGGTAGGACGTAATCCTACCCTGCGCGTTGATGGAGAATTGACGCCTCTTTTAAAACATGAAGTTATTACGCCCGAAACCGCCCGAGATTTTGTTTTTTCCATGATAAACGAAGAACAAAAAGAAAAGCTGCTTCGCGAAAAAGAAATTGATCTATCCTATAATTTCCGTGACCGGGCTCGTTTCCGAGTAAACATTTTTCACCAAAAAGGATTTATCGGCGCGGCCATGCGGCTTATTCCAGCCAAAATACGCACCTTAAAAGAACTGGGTCTTCCATCCATATTAGAAGATTTCGCCAAAAGTAAACAGGGGTTTTTACTCGTGGTGGGTCCAACCGGACACGGAAAATCAACTACTCTTGCTGCTGTTATTGACCTTATCAACCATACTCGCAGAGAACATATCATAACCGTTGAAGATCCGATTGAATATCTTTTTTCTTCTGATCACGCCATTATTGACCAGCGGGAAGTTGGCTTTGATACGGCAAATTTTCATCAAGCGCTAAAATCCATGTTTAGAGAAGACGTGGATGTGGGAATGGTGGGAGAAATGCGCGATGCGGAAACTATGGCTATGGCGGTTACGGCGGCTGAAACCGGGCATTTCGTCCTTTCCACTCTTCATACCAATAATGCGGCGCAAACCATTGATCGCATCATTGATACTTTTTCTGCGGCCCAACAAAATCAAATACGCGCCCAGCTTTCTTCAACTCTAATAGGTATAATTTCCCAACGTCTGCTTCCACGCCAAGAGGGAGGGCTAATTCCCGCAACCGAAATTATGATCGCCAACCCGGCTATCAAAAATCTTATTAGGGAAAATAAAATTCATGAGATTGATTTAGTCATTGAAACTAGTTCCAAAGAAGGAATGATGAGTTTAAACCGCTCTCTTACTGATTTAGTGAGACGAGGTGAGATTACTATGGAAAATGCCATGCTTTATTCTATAAACCCAAGGGAACTGCAAATACTTCTTAAGAAATAAGAAAGTAACAAACTACTAATTACTTACTTTGTCTACTTTTGAATATCAAGCCAGAAGCAAAGAAGGGGAGTTACGCTCCGGTACTATTGAAACTTCCTCTGAAGAAGCAGCGCTGGAAAACCTTCAAAGAAACAACTTAATTGTCATTTCACTGCATAAACTGGGGAGACCATCCTTTTGGGAGTACAAAATTAGGGGAGGCGTAAAGCATAAAGATATAGTTATCTTTTCAAGACAGCTTGCCACTCTTTTTGAAGCGCATATTCCGATTGTAGACGCGTTGAAAACTTTAATGGGTGAAACCTCGCGGCCTGCTCTTAGGGAAGCTCTCGCGGAAATTTTTGATGATATCTCGGGCGGACTTGCTTTATCCCAAGCCCTTGCTAAACATCCAACAATCTTTTCTTCTTTTTACATCTATCTGGTGCGTTCAGGGGAAGAATCAGGAAAACTGCAAGAAGTATTTACTTTTCTGGCTGACTATACGGAACGTTACTATTATCTTGCAGTTAAGGTCCGTAATTCTCTCATTTATCCCGCATTTGTGTTTTTTGCTTTTATAGGAGTAATAGTAGTAATGCTGGTAGCGGTTATTCCTCGTTTGGTTACTATTTTCCAGGAAACCGGACAAGCAATTCCTTACTACACCCAAGTTATTATTTTTATTTCGCTTTCCTTAAAAAAGTGGGGGGTGGTATTATTATTTCTTTTAGCGGGGAGCGTCTTGGGACTATGGCAGTGGAGCTACCGGGAATCAGGAAAATTGTTTTTTCATAAACTGCAGATAAATGCTCCCATTATAGGAGAAATATACCGTAAATTATATATGTCGCGCTTGACAGATAATTTGCGCATTTTAATTATGGGCGGTATCCCGATTCTGCGAGCACTTGCCATAACCGGAGACGTAATAGGAAATATGGTATATAAAAAAGCTGTTCTGGGGGCAATTGAATCAATAAAAGGAGGCGGTACAATTTCAGCAGCTTTGGAACATACACCGGAAGTGCCGCTTTTGGTCACCCAGATGATACGGGTGGGGGAGGCATCGGGACGGCTCGATTTCATTCTGGGCAGTATTGCCAAATATTATCAGCGCGAAGTTGACTCCGCGCTGGAAAATCTGGTAGCGCTTATTGAGCCGATTCTTATTATCTTTCTTGGTGTGGGAATAGGAATCTTGGTAGCATCTGTGCTGATACCGCTATATAATCTGGTGGGAACTATATAGTTAAGACCTGCGCATAATAAAGATACTTGGCTGGGTGTGCCCAGTAATACAACATTCAGTGTGTTCTTCTGCGCCTACCCGGTAGTAACTCTTTGGCTGCCTTTGGCATAACGGGTTTTGCAAAGCAAAACCCAGCCAAAGACTACTACCGGGCCTACATTTTTTAGAAATACCTTGATGATAGTAAATGCCCGCCAAATTCAGTAAGCCGGATAACATTGCAGAAGAACACTTCTGCCAAACGGCTAAACTTTGTATTTGAACTGGATTAAGCGGAATTTCTGAATACAAGTTTAAACACCTTTAAGCTTCAAGCCGTTTGGCACTGAATGTTGATATACTGGGTGTGGATAACTACGGCTTTTGCATCCTTGTTTAAAAGAGTATAATGAAAAAGGTCGACTGATATTAATAATAATAATATTTCTTAATTACAATAACAAAAATGTTTAAAAGTTTAAATAAAAAAAGGGGGGTATTAAATTATGGGTTCACCCTTATTGAATTATTAGTGGTAATAGCCATTATCGGCGTTTTGGCCTCTATAGTGCTTGCTTCTCTTAACAACGCTAGGCGCAAATCCCGTGATGCCAGACGTATAACAGATATTAAACAATTACAATTAGCTTTAGAGCTTTACTTTGATGGCCAGGGAAATCAATACCCTACAGTTATATACGGAGCCGGCGGACTTTCTCCTACTTACATCCCGGTAGTTCCCCAAGATCCTCTGGGAGGTAACTATGCTTATGCTCATCCGGCATCTGGAATGCGCACTACTTATCATATTGGAGCAAGCTTGGAAGAGCCGGCCAACCCCGCTTTGAATGGAGATAAAGATTGTAACTCATTGACGAACACAAATTGTCCAATTTCCGGCTATACTGGAGGATTCAACGGGGGAAGCGCTTCGGCAGAAAGCACTGCCGGATGTGGAGGAGAAACTGGTCGTGTATGTTATGATGTGGTTCCATAAGAATTCGTTTAATGATTATTTTTCTTATTTTTGCTATTATCGGACTGATTGTAGGAAGTTTTCTTAATGTCGTGATATTGCGCGGCGGACGAGGAGAAACGCTTTATGGACGTTCTCACTGCGAGTCATGCGGCACTAAACTTTCTTTAAAAGAACTTATACCGATTGCAAGTTTTCTCATTCAAAAGGGGCGGTGCCTGCATTGCAGCACTGTCCTTTTGCAACAATATCCGCTGGTTGAATTAGGAACAGGATTATTATATGGTTTTGCGGCATATTATACGCTGAGCACTTCTGTCTTTACAACCAACTCTTTATTATTGTTGATAGGAATTTTAACGGGAATTGCCGGCATTATAGTAATTTTAGTGTCTGATTTGCGTTACCAAATTATCCCCGATGGAGCCGTGTTTATTCTTTTCCTGCTGGGTATCATTCAAATATTATACCGAACCTACCCCATGATTTATCGTTCCGAACTAATAATAGACGTAGCAATATCCTTAATTTTATCAATTTTTCTCGGTTCTCTTTGGTTCCTGTCCAAAGGAACATGGATGGGTTTAGGGGACGCAAAGCTTGTTTTGGCAACTTCACTAATACTTGGGTTTCCTGCCGCTATTTATGCTTTTCTTTTTGCCTTCTGGATCGGGGGACTAATGGGAATCATCTTGCTTATTTTTAAGATAAAAACGCTAAAAAACCGTATACCATTTGGTCCCTTTATCCTTATAGGGTCTGCGCTTGCTTATTATTTAACGCCGCAATTTATTTCATTTATATAGACCTTTTGCAAAATAACATTCTGGCTAATTTTTTCAAATTTCGGCTGCAAATGGCTCATCGGAATTCGGCGTACTTATGCTAAGTACGCCTTAATTTCTCTTCGCCTTTTTCGGAGACGGGGCGAATTTTGCTGAAACGAAATTACGCCTCGCGTCTTGACTCGAAATTTGCAAAAATTATCACAAAAGCTTATTTTGCAAAAGATCTTATGATAAAAAGGCGCAAAAAAAATAAATCAAAAAATATCTACTGGATTATATTGACGGCAGCTGCCGTCGCGGCTCTTGGCATAATTTTTTATTCAATAAATAATTTTCACCGTGATTATGCCGAAAACGCAAGGACAACAAACGCGCTTGTTATTCCCAAAAAAGAACGCGCTTTTATTGAAATAAATTTTGGAGGAACAAAAAAACGGCTGTTTGCGGCAGAGCTAAAAGAACCCTATCTCTTGGAAATCGCTCTTAAATCCGCCGCGGAGAACGGCAAGTTTACTTTTGAAATAAGGCGGGGGATAATTCAGCATCTGGCTGGAATAGGCAATACTGCAAAGTCCTGGGTTATTTATAAAAATAACGAAATAGTTACGGCTACCATTGACCAACTTATGATAACCGGAGGAGATAAGTATACATTTAAATTTGAGAAGTAATACTTTTCTATCTGATATGAGAAGGGGCTCTCGAGAGTGGGCTTTTTTATTTATAGTGAAGAGGATATAATTAAACCCATGAAGCTAAAAAACAACCTATCTTTAACGGGGTTTACCATGGTTGAAATAGTGGTTATACTGGCCATTATCACCATTTTAAGCGCAGTGGTTCTTTTTAACTTTACCGGTTTTAATGAAGGCGCAGTACTCAATCGTTCGGTAAGAGAGTTATCACTGGCTATCCGCAGAGCCCAAAATATGTCGCTATCCGTTACTCAAATTATAGTCGGTATGCCCCCTGTACCGCGTATTCCTCCCGCTATTGGGATCCAATTCACCAAAAACCAATCAATATATACTCTTTTTGCTGACCTTGAACCGCGTGATAATAAATATAGTGATGCCGGTGAAAAAATAGGCGCGGATGAAATATTCCAGCGTAATATAAAAATAAGCGATCTTACCGATGATAAAAATACTTCTTATAATCGTATTAATATACTTTTTACCGCGCCCGAAGCAACAATTATTTTCAGTGATACTAATGGTATTAATCTTACCAGTTCTGTTTCTGCCGTTAATATTAAACTTCAAACTCCCTCGGGACAACTTACTAAAACCATCACCGTAAGAACAAGCGGACAGATAAGTGTAAAATAATGCGATTCCTGAGGCTGCTACGACTTCAGACACGACTCGGCCGGAGACGGGAGCTTCCGCTTCGCGGAAAGCTCTCGCGTCTTGACTCCTGCGACGGCCTCGCTAAGCGTCGGACGAAATTTCATTCCGCTGAAAGCGGAACGAACCAAACAATTTCGTCCTCCGATCGTCTGAAATCGTAGCAGCCTCGATCGCATCCGAAACAATGAAAAGAGGATTTACCCTTATAGAAACCGTGGTAGCCCTTACTGTCATTATAGCGGCAATAGTAGGCCCTGTGGCTCTAATTACCAGAGGAATCTTTAATTTTTTTACTGCCAAAAACAAGCTCATTGCCGCTAATCTGGCCCAAGAAGGAATTGAACTCGTTCGTCTCCTGCGCGACAATAATATAATATGCGACAAGCAAAAAGACGGAGTACTCAACAATAACCCTCCCTGGAACCAAGACCCCGAAGGAGGAATTATAAGTAAAACAACAACTTATCAATTATCCGCGGATTCGACTGTCTCTATGAGTTGCGGCGGAGCTCCTCCAATCAATACCCCAAAACTATCCCTTTTTACCGGTTCGCCTTTAAAATTGGATCCGGCCGGTCTCTATAACTACGCTAGCGGCATAAACACTATTTTTGTAAGACAATTAACCATAAGAAATCCTCTGGATACTGCTGATAATCCTGATAGCGATATCAGTTCCTCTGACCAGATGGATATTGTGTCAACCGTAAATTGGGATGAACGCGGAATACCAAAAAGTGTAATTTTAAGAGAAAGATTTTATAACTGGAAATGATTAAAATAAATTCAAAATTGCGCTTTTTAAAATCGGGGTTCACCCTGCTTGAAATGATTATTTCTATTGGCATTTTCTCAGTAATCGTTATCGCGGCAATAGGAATAACCTTGAGCGTATCTAACGCGCAAATAAAAACCGCCAACATTCAGGCAATTCAAGATAATATCCGTTTTAGTCTTGAACTTATTACCAAGGAAATGCGAACCGGCAGCAAGTATACCTTGACTTCCATTTGCGCGGGTCCCGGTTCGGAAATAAGTTTCGATACAGCTTTGGATGAAAAAAGAGTATATTTCTTAGACAGCGCCAATAAAAGAATCATGAGAGCTAAAGAAATGATTACCACAAGCGATTGCGACGGATCCAGCAAAAAAGCGGCGCCGTTTACCGCGGAAGACGTTTTCGTAGACAGATTAATCTTTTTAACCACCGGCAATTTAAGAGGTCCTGTTGACGGCCAGCCAAGAATTACTATTTTGCTAAAAGTCCGGTCCAAAAGCCCTAAATTTGAGTTGGAATCCTCAATGGATTTACAAACTACGGTAGTGCAAAGGTTTAGGGATCTATAAATTAAAAATTTAAAATTAAAAATGAAAAACCACAATGCAAAATTAAAAATTATCGCGAAGCGATACCTAAATTTTTCATTTGAGCAAAGGGGTATTATCCTTTTGCTGGTAGTAGTTATCCTCTCCGCTCTCTTTTCCATCTCTATTGGTATTTTTAACGTTGTTTTGGGGGAGTTAAAAATTTCCGGTGAAATTGCGGACTCGTTCGTGGCCTTCTATGCGGCGGACCAGGGAATTGAAAGAATATTGTTCCGTGATCGCAATCAGGGCGCGATTTGTACTGTAAGCTCCGGACCAAACTGCTATGTCTTAACTCCCCCGGCAGGCGTTGTCTCGGGCGGCTGTTACAGTATTCGCGTAAATAAAGTAAGCGGTACCACTCAAATTATCGCTTCGGGTCAGTATAGATGCGGGATCAATCCGTCAAGGGTGGTAAAAAGAGGATTTATGGTAACTTATTAAAATAGCTCCAAATGACTAAGCAAGAGGTCCAAGAAAGGATAAAAAAATTAAAAAGAGAGATCAATTATCATAGATATCTCTACCATGTTCTCGATCGCCAGGAAATTTCTGATGCCGCCCTGGATTCGCTAAAACATGAATTGGAAAGACTGGAAAAAGAATTCCCTGAATTTTTAACTCCCGATTCTCCAACCCAACGAATGGGAGGAAAACCCCTGTCCGGATTTAAAAAAGTGCGGCATACCGTTCCCATGCTTTCTTTAAATGACGCTTTTTCGGAAACAGAACTTAAAGAGTGGGAAAACCGCCTAAATAAACTTACAGCAGGAAAAAAATTGGACTATTTCGCGGAAATAAAAGTAGATGGCTTTGCCGTCTCCCTGATTTACAAAAACGGCGTGTTAAAAACGGGTTCAACAAGAGGCGACGGAAAAGTTGGCGAAGATGTTACCGAGAACTTAAAAACCATTGAATCCATACCGCTCATTCTGCATGACGTCTCGGAATTCGGCAAAGAAAAAGAAATACGGCATATTTTAGAAAAATTTCCGCGGGTAAAAAAAGCTGCGGCAAAAATTCCGAATACCTTTGAAGTGCGGGGAGAAGTCTATATGACCAAAAAAGCGTTTGAGCAAGTGAACTGCGAGCAAGAAAAAAAAGGATTGCCGAAGTTTGCCAATCCCCGCAATATCGCCGCCGGATCGGTAAGACAGCTTGACCCTAAAATTACGGCTTCCCGCAAACTTGATTTTCTGGCCTATGATATTTTAACTGATCTTGGCCAGGAAACCCACGAAGAAGAACATTTAATTGCCAAGCTTTTTGGTTTTAAAACCGTGGATCTTGCCGAATACTGCAAAGACAGCAAAGAAATACTCGGCTTTTGGAAAAGAGTTTTTGCCAAGCGTGAAAGACTTCCGCTTTTAATTGATGGCATTGTGGCGCAAGCAAATGAAGGAAAAATTTTTGAGAGGATGGGAGTAGCAGGCAAAGCGCCCCGCGGCGCGATTGCTTTTAAGTTTCCGGCCAAAGAAGCGACAACGGTGGTAGAAGACATTTTCGTGCAAGTGGGGCGCACCGGAGTATTGACCCCGGTTTCGGTTTTAAAACCGGTGGAAATCGGGGGAGTGACCGTATCGCGGGCCACTCTTCATAATATGGATGAAATTGAGCGTCTGGATGTGAGGATCGGCGATACGGTAATCGTACAGCGCGCCGGGGATGTAATTCCGGATGTGGCCAGGGTCATTAAAAATTTACGTCCCGGAAAATCCCGCAAATTCCGCATGCCCAAAACCTTCTGCGGACAAACGGTTATCAGAAAAGAAGGAGAGGCGGCGCATAAAATTCCTCACCCTGAAAAATGTGAACTGGTAACCAGAGAAAAGTTTTATCATTTTGTCTGCAAAAATGCTTTTGATATGCGGGGGCTGGGGCCCAAAATCATAGACCGTTTGTTCGATGAAGGTTTAGTGCAGGATCCAGCAGACTTATTTTTGCTTAAAGAAAAAGACATAGAGATACTCGAACGCTTTGCGGAAAAATCTGCCGAGAATCTTATCCGCTCCATCCAATCCAGAAAAGAAATTGAGCTCCCGCGTTTCATTTATGCCTTGGGTATTCTTCATGTGGGAGAGGAAACAGCCATTGACTTAGCCGAACATTTTGGGACATTGGAGAAACTGATGGAATCAAGCCGTGAAGAATTGACCGGAATACCAGATATAGGACCGGTGGTAGCAGGGAGCATTTACGACTGGTTTCAAGAAAAGCGAAATCAAGATTTCATAAAAAAACTTCTTCGGGCGGGAGCCCGGGTTAAAAGCTGCAAGCTAAAAGTAAAAAGTTTGAAACTAGAAGGCTTAACCTTCGTACTGACGGGAAGTATGGAGTCTATGACACGGGACGAAGCTAAAGAAAAAATCCGCGGTTTGGGCGGAGATATTTCGGAATCCGTTTCTGGAAAAACAGATTATGTTATTGCCGGTTCCGAACCCGGATCTAAATTAGAAAAAGCAAAAAAATTAGATGTTAGGATAATTGATGAAAAAGAATTTTTGAAAATTACTAGAGGCGAAACCTCTAAAGTTTAACTTTAGAGGTTTCGCCTCTAGAACTCATGTCAATATCTCGTCGAAACGTGGAATATATCGCGGAGCTGGCGCGTATCGCTCTAACTGAAGAGGAAAAGACAAAATTCGAGAAAGATCTCTCGGCTATTTTAGAATTTGTTGAAAAATTAAATGAGGTGGATACTGAAAACGTAGAGCCGATGGCCGGTGGAACAACACTGGATAGCATTATGCGGGAGGATGAACAAATTGATCTTAATTTAGAAGGACATCAAGCAAATATACTCGCTCAAGTTCCGGAGAAAAAAGAAGAGTGGGTGAAAGTTAAATCGGTATTATGAATTTAAATAAACTCACAATTCAACAAGCATCTCGCGGCCTCCGAGAAAAAAAATTTTCCGTATCGGAACTGGTTTTGGATTGTCTCAAGGCCATTCAGGAAAAAAACGGAGAACTGCATGCCTATCTTGAAGTATTTG
>Ga0213870_1000377_pt1 | contig 22010 bp, 28 predicted proteins | sample WICALVC2017_Meta_FD_160119 | JGI IMG/M metagenome (GOLD analysis project Ga0213870, IMG submission 160119) | Freshwater microbial communities from subterranean cave lake in Wind Cave National Park, South Dakota, United States - WICALVC2017 | ecosystem: Environmental > Aquatic > Deep subsurface >... | reverse complement strand
CATTTGCGGCTTCTGCGATATCTCTTTGTGTCTTGTCCTCCCCATTTTTGACACATGATAAGTATAACGCTGCGGCAGCAAGTCCCATAGGATCTTTTCCTGCTGAAACTTCAAACACTTTTCTCTTAGAAATCAAACCTTCTTGTAAATATATGGCACTTTATTACAGCAGAAATCCAGTCCATGAGCCAGTAGATCGAAACTTTAGGCAGACATTTAGTGAGCTTAACAGGCTTAAAGGATAAGCCGACTTTTGTCACCAAACATTCATCTTGTGTAAAGGAACGCCATTCAGGGCCTGATTCTTGTAGTTTTTCTGACATAACAAAACCACATTTTGAGCAAAACATCTCGCCTGACTCAGTATCAGTTACGAGCTTACCCCTTCCACAACGTGGACATCGTTCTTTGGTATTTACTATCTGCGTCATAAAAAATACGAAAAGTTTCATTTTGATTCAAAACAAAAAGATTAACCAAATTGATTTTTTGTTTATTTTTTACTCTTTTAGAACGAAAAATCCTTTTAAAGTAATATTTAAATACGAATGTTCTAACTCACAAGCAGAAAATGGAAAAGTGCCCACTTTGTGGTGAACTGATAAACAGTGCATCGGGAATACCGAATCACATCAGAAAGATTCACCCACAGAGAACGACTCTATTGAAAGTCTAAACTAAATTTTTTCTCCCTAATTTTTGTTAGCTAAATTTAGTGTACTGTTAAGTATAATTCACATCTTGAATTAAGAATTAACTATTATAGTATGCCGCGTGGCTAACTTTCAAAGCAAATGGTCAAAACCACCAACACAAGGATTAGGCGAACGAATCAATGATGCCTTAAAACCTAAAGGTCCACTAAAACCCAGAGTTGAGACTGCCGTTAAAAGACTTCAAATACAGATTGCAAAGTTAGACGGCATGTTATCAAAACTAAAGCAACGAGACGAACAGCTTTTCCAGAGAATTGTTGCAGCTACTCAACAACACGATACATCAACTAGTAAAGTATTATCAAATGAGCTAGCTGAAATTCGTAAAGTGAGTAGAATTCTAGGAAATGCACGAATAGCTCTTGAACAAATTGAATTAAGATTAACAACATTCCATAACCTTGGAGATACAGTTGTAACCATTATGCCTACAATTGGCTTGATGAAGAGTCTCAAATCCTCACTAGTCAAGTTTATGCCAGGTGCAGATCAAGAATTGAATAGAATGACAGAAATGTTAAGCGGATTGATGACTGAGACATTCCAAAGTACAGATGCATCATTTGGAGTAGACGAAACTACAAACGCAGAATCAGAGAAGATATTGCAAGAGGCAGCAGCAGTAGCAACTGCCTCTGTAAATGAGAAATTTCCATCAATGCCTATACAATCATCTTCTTCTATATCATCCTCTACACGATTCACGTAGTTTCTTAATATTTTTTGAAATTTTTAACTAAATTTTCTAATAACTAGTTACTCTTGTTTTGGTCTAGATTCTTTGAAGGACTTTATTTTGTTACCCTCATCATCTATGACTCTGTCTATACCTGACAATTTATTTCGCAGATTGCTTATGAAATTACCTACCTCATCTGCTTCTTTTTCAACCGCTGATCTTTTCATTTTAAGATTCTGAATCCCCTGATTTTCTTCTTCAATATATTCACTTACCTTCATGAGTTTTTCCTTAAGATTTTTAATATCAACAGATTCTTGCTCAATATCTTTTTCTAATCTCGTGCGTTTATCTTTAAGATTTTTAATCATCAAACCAACATAATCAATCGTCTCATCTAATTTGGTACGTTTATCCATCAACGCGCTTATTCCGATTTCACTTGTGAAAGAAACAGAAGAGCTTTTTTCTGGTTGAGACTGTGTTTCAACTGGTGGATTATTATTTACTTTTACACTTTCCGTTAATTTTTCTTCATTGATTGATTCCTCTGCACCTGAAGAAAATCCTTCAATAGAATAGTTTTGATTATAACTTGGCCTTTCTTCAACCATCCCAACATCCGTTTCTTCAGATTCGTTATTTTTTCTTCTAAATCTATCAAACATACCTATCACGACTTATGAGAATTACATCGAATAAAAAGTTATTAATGAATATTAAAAACCGGAAACCCCCTTTTATAACAACCTTGTGTTCTTGCTTTTAAATTTTGAAAGATTTTGCTTGTCCGTAAAAAATAGCCCACGTTACAATTTTTGGATGGCGAAACAGGCGTTCCGCTATGTGTTCCGCTTTAAGGTTTCAAAATGTACCTGATTAACCAATCTGTCGTATAGGTAGTATGTCAAAACAACAATACAGATCCGAGATGGGAATAATTGGTGACATTTTAGATGTAACCATGTCAGGTGGCCGTGAAGGAGTTATTGTTTCTGCCATATCAAGAAAAGCTAACCTCTCTCACTATGCTGTCTTAGACAAGTGTCAAAAACTAGTCGATGCAGGCCTAGTAGACTCAGTTAAAGATGACCGGAACAGAAGGTATATGGTTACTGAAAAAGGCGTCCAATTCTTCCAAGAATTCCAAAAATTCCAGTCTCTGGTAGAATCCATGAATTTAAGGTACTAGTTTATGACCACACAATTGGTACTGTGTAAATCACAGGAACCTCTTCCAGAGGATGGAATCCTTTTTGTAAGGATCAAAAGTATCCTCACAACAATGGTCAGGATGCCCATAATTGCATTAGGTCTTGTTATACTAGCCGTAGGCATACCTATTCAAAATTCTCTTAGCGCTCTTCGAACTATTGATTTTGTTATTTATCAAGATGGCTCAACCCATGTTTTTTATCAAATAGAAGCAGATCCACTTTCTCCGGACTTTACTGTAAAACTGTTTGGAGAAACAATAGAAAATTTTGTCGCACAAGATGAAAATGGATTTTTACTTGCAACTAATATAAGAGATAACATAGCAGTAGTAGAGACGTTTGGAGCATCTCTACTTACAATAGACTATGATACCCATGATCTTGTATCAAAAGATGGTAAGATCTGGTCATTTGCTGTAGATGCACCATCAGAACATACAGTACTGATGCCAAAAAATACTATTATTGTTGGAATGAATACCATTCCTTTAAGTATAGAAATAATTGATGAACAGTCTCGTCTTTTATTGCCTTTAGGTTATACTGACATAAGCTATTCTTTTGGTGTATCTGGTTCAGCTCAAACAGCATTAGGTGCTATAAATAATGCAAGAAATTCAATAGAACAAATAAAAAACAATGGAATACAAACTCCATTAGCAGATGCTAAGCTTAGTGAGGCATTAACTGCATATGATAGTGGAAGATTTACAGATGCAATAGATCTAGCAAATGAAGCAAAAAACTTGGCAATCCAAGAACAACAATCTTCAACAACCTTATCTGATCCAATATCAAGTAATTTACTTATCATTATTATTGGGATCATTGTTGTAGCTATAACATCTGCTGTAATTTTAAAGAGAAGAAAAAGCATAATGATGCAAAAAACATTACCTGTTACATCAAAACAAGAAAAAGCAATATTTCAAACACTTGACAAAGAAATAATCTTTAGACTACGACCAAATCTTCGAGACGATGATAAAGAGCTTATTTCGTTTATTTCTGATAATGGTGGACAGGCATATGAAAGTGAGCTACGTAAGAAATTCCTTCAGCCACGAACAACTATGTGGAGAGCTGTAAAACGCCTAGAAAGAGAAGGGATAGTTGAGATTGAAAAAAAAGAATTACAGAATCTAGTAAAGTTAAAGGACCGTATAACTGGTGAGGAACAATGAATAAAACTTATTTTGTTACATTATTCTTGATTGCCACTATCTTAGGTGCTATTCCAACTCATGTTTATGCCGAATCAGAGACAGAATCACTAGTTAGACTTGCAATGCAAGCAAGAGATCATATAAAATTTGAACTCTCAAACACAGAATCAGTACCTGATGAAATAAAGAAACTATACGAACATGGCTCTACTGAAATAGACGCGTTAATAGATGCAGCCAAAAAAGAAAATGTTGAAGCCTCTAGAGCTCACTTTTTGGCTGCAATGAAGATTTTTAAAGAAATTGGGCAGCAAATTAGCCAAACAAGATCCGTTGCAGAGATTGCGTTAGCACAGGATACTGATACACAATATGGAATAAAACCGGTTATTGATAGAATGGAAGGATATGTGGATAGGCTTAAAGGAATAGCAGAAAAAAATGGCGTAAAAATTGACTTTAAGGCGCTTGATGAACTAATAACCACTGCAAAAAACAAGTACGACAGTGGAGATCTTGAATCTGCAGAAAAAACCATTGACATACTAGAATCACTGACTCTTGATGTCTATAACATACTCAAAGATGATGCAGATCAAAAGAAAGATATGCGTGCAAAGGATTTTGCTGAAAAGCAAATACAACAAATCAATATACTTATTGTACAAGCAAGAGATTTTGGTCTATCAGAAAATATAACCAAAAACCTAGAACAATCAAAGCTGCAACTTACTAAAGCATCTAATTCAAGCCAAATAGTGAAACAAACTAAGATCATTATTACACTTAAAAGCCAACTTGAAGAATCAAAAGCAAATAGAATAGACACCATAATTAGCAATCTTGAAACAAAATTAGACAAGCTATCAACTAGTGAGCGTATTGACACAGTCAAACTTGATAAGGCAAAAAACATGCTTGATGAATTAAAAACTCTTATTTCAAAAGGTGAGCTTGAAGATGCCTTCGAAATATTTAACACACTAAATAATTTCCTAAATGAGATTGAAAATTCTGCAAAAATAGATGACAATGAAGCTAACTCTTTACGAGCTGAATCTCTTTCGGAATCAAAAACAGAAAGAATTAAGCTAAAAATTCAACAATTAGAAGATGAGTTACATGAGCTGGAAACAAAAGCAGATAAAAATGCCGCTGCCAAACGTTGGATCAAAAACTCACTCTCGTTATTAGAAGAAGCAAAATCTCAAGCTGGAGATTCACCAAATGATGCATTAAACAAAATTTCTGAAGTTGAAAAAATACTCAAAACATTGTATAGAATGCTTCAATAATCTGGACACAAACTTCATATATATTTTAAAAAGAGGTCCACTGTACCATGGCTTCTAGAAGAATTTCTGCTGGTGTAGGTATACCAATGATAGTTGTTGGCGCATTAATTGCATTCCTATGGGCTCCAACAGCGATTGATCTAGGTGAAACAGTGGAATTTGTTGGGGGGCTGATTGGAATTTTAGGTGTTGTATTTTTCATTTCTGGCTTATTTTATACTAAAGAACCAGTAATGTCATAACAACTGTCTTACACTACAAATCTTATTGAATAAATAACAACCATTCATAATTAAATCCTTGAAAGTAAGACTGTTTGAGATATTTACATCGGTGGAAGGTGAGGGGATACTATATGGAACAAAGACGTTATTTGTCAGATTAGCAGGTTGTCCTTTTACCTGCTTTTATTGTGATACTATAGAAGCACTTCCTATGAATTCTGGTACAGAGTATTCATTGGAAGAAACCTGTAAAATAATAGATGCTAACCTTCAAGACAAAACCTATAAAGTTAATTTTACAGGAGGAGATCCACTCATTCAACACGAAGCAGTTAGGGAAATGGCAAAATATGTAAAATCAAAAAATATTCCTACTTATCTTGAGTCATCATGTTTTGACTCAGCTAAATTTTCTGAGGTTTTACCGTTTATAGATTTTGTAAAAATTGAATTTAAAACCAAAGATTCTGAATTTGTTGATCCTAAACATTATTCAATACTTATGGAAAATGCGTTTGAATGTCTTAAAACGTCAGTAGTGTTAAAGAAAATAACATACATCAAAATTGTAGTTAGCTCAAAAACAGATCTACTATCATTTAAAGAACTAATCGAGAGAATTTTTAACACAATTTCTAAAACTGATATTGCAGGATTTATAATCCAGCCAACCTATGGTGTAGCTGAACCAAACTTGGAACAGCTGTTGAAATTTTATGATATAATACATCCTTACTATAATGAGGTACGTATAATACCACAATTACACAAATTGATAGGTGCACCATAATGGATGAAGAAAGAATACGGAAACTAATCAGGGAATTAATAATTGAGATAGGCGAGGATCCAACCAGAGAAGGTTTACGTGAAACACCAGATAGAATAGTTGACATGTACAAAGAAATCTTTTCAGGCTATGATTCTGATTCTGAACTATCAATTCAGTTCTCTGAAGATTCTGATGCGGTTATTGCAAAAGATATCCAGTTCTATTCAATGTGTGAGCATCACATGTTGCCATTTTTTGGCAAAATACACATAGCTTATTCACCTAATGGAAGAGTATTCGGAATCTCAAAATTAGTCCGTTTGGTAGAAAAACACTCAAAAAGATTGCAAATTCAAGAACGGCTTACAAAAAATATAGCTGATGAGCTATTTGTACAAGGAGTAAAAGGCGTTGTCGTGATTATAGAAGCGGAACATCTCTGCATGAGGATGCGTGGAGTAAGAAATGATGCAAAGATGACTACACATGCATTTCGAGGAATTTATGAAAGAAAAGAAGATCGAAAAGACATTATTACTATGATAAAAAACAACGCAAGATCTTCTCCTTTTATCTAAAACTTTCTGAAAAAATAAATAATCATCTCATAAGACAAGATATGTGGGAGTACACAATAACGTACACATACCAAAAGAGTCATGGCCTAATTGGACTTGGCTAGCTATTGAATTCTTTATAGTCCTAGCAGTGTCAACTTTAGTTTCAAGAGAAATCATGGGCATGTTTGCACAAATGGGTTTTGATGAGCCAATACAAAATTGGATCTTTTGGGGAATAGTAGGAGCAATTTTTCTAGGATGGTATATTATAATCAGAGGTTTGATACTGAAAAAACCAATCCTAGAAAACCGATAGCAAAAATCGTACAAACTAATTGAGGTAGATGGTCTTATCTAAAATTCTAGCTTTTACAAAAGCAGCTTTGCGGTTGTTGCATGATTCACATCTGCCACAATGTAGTCTTGTGTTTGAGTAACAACTCCATGTTTTGAACAGTAAATCACCAAGAATCTCATAACCCTTTTTTAGCAACTCACTCTTAGAGAGAGATTCTTCAAAAGGTGTCCAAATTTTTATTTTCTTTCTTACTCCGTGTCTTATGCCATCAATCTCTCCTTGGTTTAGTGCAAATTCCATCTTCTTTGAAAAGGATGGACGACAGTCAGGATAAAATGCATCACCTTTATGGGCACCATACGCAACCAAAGAAGCTTTTAATGTAAATGCCCATGCAGTAGCAATTGACAAAAACACAGCATTTCGTATTGGAACTACAATCGAATAATCAAATTTCTGAGGTAATGGCCTTGCTGTGCTTGTTAGGACATTAGTTTTACCATAGAGCTCTTTCATAAAATTAATATCTATAATCTTATGTTTTTTTAGATTGAGAATTTTAGCAAGCCTCTTTGCAGCTTTTAGCTCTTGATTAGCTCGTTGTCCATATGCAAATGAGATTCCATATAGCTCATATTTTGACTTAAGATAAGCACAGGCACATACAGAATCTAATCCGCCACTAAAAACTACTACAGCTCTCTCCAATACATAACACCTTAAATAACGCTAGAGATCAATTGCACCTTTGCAAGGCCTACAGATAAAAGTCTGACAACTTGTATTAGATGAAGCAAAACCCTTTTTCATAGCTGCGCAAATACTTTTTTGGTTTGATGATTTTGTTGTAAAGGCAATTACGGATGGACCAGCTCCACTTATTGTTACTCCATTAGCGCCAGCATTTAACGCATTTTTTTTGACTTGTTTGAAACTAGGAATCATATGTTGTCTTGCAGGTTCAACTATGACGTCTTTAACTGACTTACCAACAAGCATCGCATCTTTTTTCATAAATCCTGCTACCATTATAGCTGCATTTGATAAATTGATGATACTATCAGTTATGCTGATTTTTTTTGGAATGACACTGCGTGATACTTTTGTTTTTTTTACTGGCACTTTTAGGTTTGGGATAGCAATACACAATACAAGATCATTAGGTGGCTCAATTCTAATTACATCAAGAGGGTTTGTTCTTACAATTACAAAACCACCTAAAACTGATGCTGCTACGTTATCATAATGGATTGAACCGGCACTGGCCTTTTCACCTTCTCCTGCAAATCTAACTAGTGAGTTGTTATCAAGCTCCAGCTTAAACAACCTGTTCATGGCAACTACTGCTGCTGAAGCAGAAGCTGCGCTACTTCCAACACCAAAACCTGCCGGAACACCTTTTTTGATTTTAACTTCAATCCCCTCTTTTATCTTGTACTTGTTTACCAGTTCGTTTACAACAACGCCTGCAGTATTCTTTTTTGTAGCAACAGGAATTGAATCTGAAGTAATAATTTGAATTCCTTTTCCTTTTTTTGTAATGGTGATCTCATCAAAAAAGGCATCTAATGCAAGCCCAAACACATCAAAACCAGGTCCTAAATTTGCAGTAGATGAGGGAGCCCTGACAGTTACGCTTGATATCACTAATTTTCTACCTCTTCGCCTAAGTTAATTGCTCTGCTTAAAGCAATTTCTAAACTAACAATTCCCTCACCTGCTACATTTGAAGCATCTTTCAATCTTTTGCGTAATTGTCTTTCATTAGCTTATATTTGAATCCATAAAAAAATCATCGGATGAATTGGCGACTCTTAGCTATACCTGCAAGCACAATTCCTCTGATAATCATAATTATTCAGTTTGACATAAAAGCCGAGGATGTATTTGCTGTAGGTCTTTTTCCATTTTTGGCAGCTGTTTTGGCAATGATGGGAAAACTCTTCATGCAAGGCTTGAAGTTTGGTTACATAGTAAGGAAATATTTTGGCCCAATAGAATCTACTTGGAAATTATCTGGCGTCAAAGTTGGAAGCGAGTTCATACGATTTACAACTCCGATGTTTGTCGGAGGTGAATTCGTTTTAATTTACTGGCTACACAAGAAGGGCTTTCCAACCTCTAAAGCATCATGGGTTGCAATCTTAGAGATTGTTACAGACGTAATAGCTGGGGGAGCATTGTCAATAATTGCTGGTGTTCTTGCGTTGTTACATGGAGCAATTGTGGTTGGAGGAGTAGTACTTGCAACTAGCATCACTGTAACAACGATCTGGGTAGCCTTGTTTTTCTTGTCCACTAAAAAAACATTTCAGATACCACATGGCTTATCTACATTAATCAAAAAATTTGGAAAAGAAAAAGGAGCTAACTATATTCAAAGAACGAATCAATGGATGGAAGAAATCTGTGTAATGAGTAGAGAGAATCTTAGGTCACATCAAGCAAAAAAGATCTTTATTTACAGTCTTCTTTTTTCTATAGTCTCGTGGATTTTTTATGGAATATCATTTATGGTAATAGCAAATGGAGCAGGATATATCATTGATTTTTTTGACTCGCTTATGGCAGTAATGGCTGCAAATGCAATTGGCAATTTGCCAATAACAGTAGGAGGATCTGGGCTTGCTGAATTTGGAGTTATAGCATATCTTAACAACCTTGATCCCTTCAATTTTGAGGTAGCACAAAACACTGTTGAGTGGAATCTTATCATTGCATGGAGAATTGCAACGTATTATGTTCCAATAGGAATTACATGGTTGTTACTAGTAAAACTCGCATTAAGCAAATACACAAAAGCTGATGTTTCAGAAGAAAATTCAAAGTAATTGAAAGACGTGTAAATCTAAATGCAGATCAAAAGAGACTATGGTCTGAGAAGGTTAGAAATGTTAATGATGAGAAATTGATTGATTCGTTACCTATTTCCTTAAATTTTCCAAGTAAAGAAAAAATTTAACCACGTTTTTTAACGTTGAAAACTAAACTTTGAACCTTGTGTTTTACTTTGTATTTATCAACATAATCTTTGATAAGCTCAGTCATGTTTGTATTCATCAAGTTGTGCACTAAGATCTCTAAGCTCTCCTTTATTTTTTGGAACTTTTAATTCAAAAACATACTTTTTGTCAATCAGAATATCAAGCTTATCCCCAGACTTTGTTGTAACTTGTCTTTCTATTTTCATGTCTGGGAATTTTGCTTTAAGGAATATTGTTAGTTGTGCTTCTAAATGTTCTTCATTGGTAATATTTTCTGGTTGAAATTCAGCTCTTATTGCATTTATTATATTTTCAAATTCTCTTTGGTTTCCTGCCTCTGTGGACTCTATTCCAAAATAACTTGGGAAAACAATTGATTTTCTTATTGCAAAATCTTTAATCTGATTGTAATTGATTTCATTTTTTTCTAAATATTTCCAAATAAAATCTAAATAGTCTTTACGACTAGGTCTTGTTTCGATTTTTCTTCCCTGTTTATCTTCTTCAATTATTGTTTGAGGTTTATTGTTAAGATAACTTTCAAGAAAATCTTCTAATTGCCCAATTTCAAATTTTTCAAGCAAACTATCAACTTTGTTTCGATATTCTTTTTCCTTTGCTTCTACTTCTGCCCGCTCTTGCTGTTTTTTTATTCCACCATTCCTTTAAGCCCAAATTGACAAAGATATGAAAACTGCTAATTTTATTCTTTTAGGTATAATATCCGTGCCTATCTCTTAATCATCAAGTCATTTATGTTTCCTTTTTGAACTCACTTATGATTTCCTTGATTTTGGAAATTAGTTCCTGCGGATCTTTATCTGTATAATCAGTTAAGACCTTCTCTAAATTCGTTAAGAATTGATTTGTATGACTATGTAATTCGCCTAACTCTTTTTCTCTTTGAAGTGCCCAGTACATATCATTCATGATCTGTTTTAACAACATCGTAATCTTAAAGATGATCGTAATAATGTAATAACCAAATCATAACTAACATCATAACCTAGTCACTGATCAAATTTCTTCGAAAAATACGGATTTTTTAGGAACATATGGGGATGTTGCTTTTTTACTGATTATCGATAAATTTGTTTAGCGTTTTATATACAAAGATTAAGTAGAAACCACTTTATTTTTCAAAAAACGTCCTAGTCTATGAGATTTAAAAACAAAGTTGTTGTAATAACAGGCGCATCAAGTGGCATAGGTGAAACATCTGCATTAGAATTTGCTAAGAATGGTGCAAGTGTAGTACTTGTTGGACGGAAAAAGGACAAGTTGATCAAAGTAGAAGAAAAATTATCAAAATACAAAACTTCTACTCTTTGTTATGAATGTGATGTATCACAAAAAACTCAAGTCAAGGAATTAAGCAAGCAAGTATTTGATAAATTTGGTCGAATTGATATTCTGGTAAATAATGCCGGCTTTGCAATTTATGGGCCAGTCTTAGATCAAAGCATCGAAGAAATCGAGTCTCAAATGCATACAAATTATTTTGGAATGATCTATTGTACCAAGCATTTCTTACCAAAAATGCTAGAGCAAAACTCAGGTCATATCGTTAACGTAGCCTCTGTTGCAGCAAGCTTTGGATTGCCTGGAATAGCACCATACTGTGCATCAAAATTTGCAATGCTTGGTTTTTCAGAAGGGCTAAAACACGAGCTGAAAGGAACAAATGTGAAAGTTACTGTTGTAAGTCCTATCATGGTACGAACAAACTTTTTTGATCACCCATCTTTTTCATCAATGCCAAAATATTCCCCTACCTCACTAAGTGCAAAGACTGTAGCTAAAGCTGTTCTTAAGGCAGCAAACTCCTCAAGACTCGAAATTATCGTACCATCAGTGATTAGGGGAGCAGTATGGGCAAAACATACATTCCCATTTATTGTAAATCCAATTATTGACTCAGCATTTAGAAAAAGGATGAATCCAAAAAATAACTACTCTTCTTCCTCAGGTGGTGATTCTGCACTAGAACCCACATCTAAAAGATCGAGTTCCTTTAATTCAAATTGATATATTGCTTCCATATCGATTTCTTTTTCTTTTTTTAGAAACTCAATTACTTTTTTACCTAACAGTGCCTTGAAAACATCAAAACTAAACTCGTAAACAACTCCTTTCTGCAGATCTGATGGTTTGAATTTCTTTGGCAGATCTAAGGTTATAATGTATCTGCCATCCTCTACTGGCTCATAGAGTTGCGCATCTATTTTGTTATCTTGCTCATAGATATCTAAAATATAGCCTGTTCTCGCAATAGACTGGGGTTTACCAAATTTTGCGTTCTGTATTTCATCTGTAACCCACTCTGGAATATCTTTTGCCATATGCGTCAGCTACTCTATCTTTGCTTGTCTTTCTTACTTTTCTGCCACCATTCCAAGTAGTCGTATTGCTTGTCTTCTCTTGTTAATTCTCGTTGGTTAAGTTTTTCACGTATATCGCCTACTTGTTCTCTGGTTGCATACAAACCACATTTTTTACAAATAAAGTGTTTTGTAGCTGGATCAAATTTCATTGGTGCCTCGATTTTTTTAAATAGCTCTTCCAGATTCACATCTGAATTACCAGCATTTTGTTCACGTATGGCTTTTCTCTCTCGTGCAGTACATTCTGGACAATCCGGCATCTGATGTCATCACTAAAGTTTTCCATAAAAGCGTTCCCACTTTGATCCCAAACAATTATCAAGTTTTCTGGTACGCGGATTAATATCGTCATCCCTAACAAAGGTCAGTTCGCCCATCGAATACCGCGTACCAGATACGAATAATTTATTGATTAAAACTATTATCTTTTTTCTTATTTTCTAGTATTTCACAAACAATTTTTGCAGTAGTTTGTGCACCATTTCCCACAAAATTTTTCTTATAAACTTCTAGCCTTTCACTGAATCCGTCGATATGATTTTTAATTTGTGTTATTGCGTCAAGAACCTGTCTTTTGTTTCTTGCCAGTATGCCTAAACCCTGCTCCTCAACACATCTTAGATTATTAGTGTGCTCATCATATACTGGAATTCCTATTAGCGGTTTTGCATAAATTCCCAGTATCTCGCCAATTACTGTATGGGAACCGTTGGTTACAACATAGTCACATAATCGTAAAACAGAATCTTTTTCATGTTCGGATAAAAATCCTATATCTATTTGAAGCCAGTCCACCTTTTTCTCAAGTGCTTCTGAAATAGAATAACTCTTACCATCCTTTCCAAACACCTTGTTTATTGTAGGATCATTTTTTGCATGCGAGACAAGTCTTCTTTCATTATTTATTTTATTATCATGAAAAATTTCTTCGTATTTTTGACCTGTTGTAATATTAGTTGATCTGTTACCAGTTCGCATCCAATAACCGAAATTAGCACCTTCAATCAATCGTTGAAGATCTGTTTGAGATTTTTCTGTTGTTACTTTACGACTTGCGTAATGACCAACATAAGTCACTTTATTTTTTATTTTATCTGGAAAATTCAGATTGTACTTACAAATCGTATATGGAGGTGGTGAATCAGCTACGATTATCTTTGTTGCCTTTGCAATCTGTTTTGCTATAAAATACAGAGAAGGATAAAAATAAACTCTTGTTGACCATAATTTTGGCATAAACTGGTTTGTTACAAAAACACTTGGAATCCCACGGTTCCTTGCTAGTACATTGGAACCCATATCACCGTCATTTATAACCAAATCAAATTTTTCTTTATCATATAACCTGCCTTCTTCTCTTAGATAATTTGAAATCTGTTTGATCAACGGTGGGTTTTTTGAAATAGGTAGAAATACGTTAAGCAATGATAAGGAAACACTTGGCCCGTTCTTGCCATCTATGGGTGTAGGCATCAAGATTTCATGAACATATTGTTTTTGTGATGGAAATTTTTCTAACAACCTTTGATAAAGTTCGTCTTTACTAGAATAATGAATCTCATATTCTTCTTTGAGGTATCTTGGGAGAACTTCGTTTAGTGACATCATTCTTGCATAGTGCCCATTACCCCAAGGGTAGATGAATTCACCTATCTTTATCACGATTTCAAATCAAAGTTCCTGTTTAAATTTTCAGTGATCTACTTTTAGTGAATCCAATATATCATGAACATTATTTGGTCCTACCGTGACTGATACAACCTTTTTTGTCTTTATAGCTTGATTTGCAATCTTCTGAGCTTCTTTTTCGTAGGTCTTTCCATCAAATTTCAAACTGGCTAGTTTCTCTATTTTCACAATATGTTTTTCTAAGCCAATATCTTTGGCATTATCAAAAACATCCTTATCAAGCCCAACTAGGGGCAACCATGGAATAAAATTTCTCTTAAACACTCGCTTTATGATGCTATTTATAAAATCTGAAGGAAAAATCAGTGGTGATAAGGAAAGAGATATCTTTCTTATCTTATTTGATTGTGCAACAAAACACAAGATCTCAGCTACTGCTATTAACATGGTATTTTTTGCATTATTTTTTATTTTTAAATAAAAGAATTCCAGCTCTATCTTTGATTGTATTATCTTTGGTAATATTCGATTTAAAATTTTGACTAGCTCTATTAGATTAGAATCGCTATTGTAGCATATTACGATCTTAACATCAAATCCCTCTCTTATTGTTTCAAGACATGAAACTGCTGATAACTCATCATAAACGCAGCAAACTATTTTCTCGTTTTGTGAATTATATGGCAAGCCTCCATGTCCCTTATCTGTAAAAATACAGATGTAGCCATGTAGTTTTGTAAGATAAGCATAGATCAATTTATCATATCTTTCTTGTGTGCCAGGTTTTGTACCAAGTGTTGTAGTTTTTTCGATCAACGATGAAGTTGCAGCAAGTTCTACATCCTTTGTCATATAACCAGCTGAATGTCCTTCAACTTTTACTAGGAATTTTTCTCCACTAAGCAAAAGATTCGTACCTATCTTGGCAATTGCTGAAACCACAACATTAAACTCATTTTTTACCTGTCTTGCTATCGCTACTCTCTCTATCCCATAAAGCAAATTTACCGTAGATGAGGTAAATACAGGATCATTTGCATCAATTACTATAACAGAATCATCCTTTGTAATTTTACTAAATTTTTGATTTTGAACTTTTAATATGTTTTTAATATTAGAAACAAGTAAGTCGAGTTTGTTTCTAGCAAAAACTGATGGAAAAACAATTACAAATGAATTATCACTCATCTTCAAATGTTATATCAAGTTGTTTATAATTTTAGGATAACAATTGAATAGTATATCTCGTAATAATTATAAAAGAACAGAAAACAAGTCTCATCATGACTAAATTTACTCCAAAACAAATAGAGGAGTTAAATACTCAACTTAAAACTCCACAAGACGTTCTCAAATGGGCTTTAGATACTTTACATCCAAAAATAGCACTAGCATCTAGTTTTGGTGCTGAGGATGTAGCTGTAATTGATATGCTAATGAAGATTAATCCAAAAGCTAGAGTGTTTACATTAGATACAGGAAGATTAAACCAAGAAACCTATGATGTAATGGATGAAATTCGTAAGAAATACAACATAAACATCGAAGTTACATTTCCTGATGCCCAAGAAGTTATCGAAATGGTAAGAGTAAATGGAATGAATCTCTTTTACGAAAGCCTAGGAAACAGAAAATTATGTTGTGGAATAAGAAAAGTACATCCATTAAACAAAATGTTAGCAACTTTGGATGGTTGGATAACTGGTCTTAGAAGTGATCAGACGCAAAATAGAAGTACAGCAAATAAAATTGAAATTGATGAACAGCATAATGGTATGATAAAAATTAATCCTATACTTGACTGGACATGGGAACAGACTTGGAATTACATAAAAGCAAACAATATTCCATATAACAAACTGCACGACAAAGGATATCCAAGTATAGGGTGTGAACCGTGTACACGAGCTATAAAACCTGGTGAAGATCTGCGAGCAGGCCGCTGGTGGTGGGAAAACCAATCAGATAAAGAATGTGGCCTGCATATGGATCATGGTAAATAGACGTTGGCAAAGAGTGACGGTATTGCCAAACCTCTTGGTGGCAAATTAGTAAATAGAATTACTACAAAAAATACAAGTGGATTATACTCATTTTCGGTTAGTGAAGAAATTGCTAACGATATAGAAAATATCGCAGATGGAATATTCAGCCCGCTTGAAGGATTTCTTGGCCAAAATGATTTTGAGAACGTAATTTGTCATGGCAGGTTGGCAAATGGCATTCCATGGACAATACCAATAGTACTTGATGTTGACAAATCAACAGGACAAAAATTAAAAGACGCAGCTGATGTTTTATTAAAAAATCCACAAGGAAATGGTTTTGCAATTTTACACGTTGAGGATCTTTATTCATTTGATAAAGAAAAAACAGTAAAAAGCGTGTATGGAACTCTAGACACAAAACATCCAGGAGTTGCAAAAACTATGGCAATGAATGATTTACTAGTAGGTGGTACTATTGATTACATTAAACGTCCTGATGAAGGCTTTGTTAGAAAATACAGAAAGACTCCCACAGAAACTAGAGCCGATTTTGAAAAGTCTGGCTGGAAAACTATAGTGGCATTTCAAACTAGAAATCCACCTCATGTTGCTCACGAAATATTACAAAAAACTGCACTTACAACAAGGGATGGTGTTTTCGTTAATCCGCTTATTGGCAAAAAAAAATCAGGCGATTTTAGTGATGAAGTTATAATAAAATCATACGAGGTATTAATTGAAAATTATTATGCCAAAAATAGATGCAAATTGGCAACATTGCATACAGAAATGAGATATGCTGGACCAAAAGAAGCAATACATCATGCTATAATGAGGCAGAATTATGGGTGTACTCACATTATAATAGGTAGGGATCATGCTGGCGTAGGAAACTATTATGATCCATTTGCAGCACAGGGCATATTCAAAGAATATTCAGATCTTAATATAACGCCTATTTTCTTTCCAGCATTTTTTTACTGTAAAAAATGTCTTACATTTACTAATGAAAGAGTATGTCCGCATGGAGTAGAAACTAGAGACGAGATAAGTGGAACTAAACTTCGAGAAATGATTCAGAATGGAAAAGCACCATCAGAATTTATTCTTAGACCGGAAATTTCAAAAATCATAATGAGTCACAACAATCCCTTTGTTGACTAGATTTTTATTCACACATCGTTGAACGAAATTATGAAACACAATATTGTATTAATGTTAATTTTATCATCTACTTTTAGTCCAATCTATGGTCAGTCTCAATCAAACCCCTCTTTAATTTTATATACAACTGATATACCTTACTATGAATTTAATAAAATTGCAAGCGATGCACAAATTATTGAATCAGCTAAAACTCATTCAGTGAGCTGGCAAGTTACAATTGATAACAAGCTGCTCTATGCCAATCCTAATGGTAATGCTGTAATACGATTTTACGATGAAACTATTCCAGAAAAATTCCTTGAAATAGGTATGGGAAGTCCGCCTGATGAAAAATTCTGGATAGCTGTATGGCTACCTGAAAATGGCTATGTTGTTGTTCATAATAGGCTTGAACGAGGATGGATTCCTAGTCAAAAGATTATTGCTGCATATACGGATAACGCAGGACTTACCATCAACAATGGAGAAAGAATTGTTGTTTCCAACTTGGACATCCAAAACTTTGCAATTGCAGCCTATTCTGTACATGGAATGGAAAGTTCGACAGATCCTCCTGCCATAAACTCTGGAAATTTTATTGTTGAATTTGTTTCAGGAAATCCGGCTGAAAACCCTCTAAGTATATTCCCTTTTGTTATTACAGGTATTATTGGAATAATAATTGCAGTTTTATTGATTCTTAAGAAGCGTTAGTTTTGTAGTATTTGCAAATTTTTTTAATTTTACAAACATTACACATTGGTGAAATTGGTTTACAGATGTTTTGCCCAAACATAACAAAAGTGTCATTTATTTGAAGCCAGTATTTCTTTGGAATCTTTTTCATTAACTCAAGTTCTGTTTCTTCAGGAGTTTTAGTATCAACAAGACCCAATCGGTTTGAAATTCTATGAACATGGACATCCACAGGTATGGCAGGTTTTTCAAAGGCATAAACTAGAACACAATTTGCTGTTTTTCTGCCAACGCCAGGAAGAGTTATCAGTGTATCTAGATCATCAGGCACTTTTCCATTAAATTGTGTATTTATTATAGAAGCAACTTCGATAATTCGCTTAGCCTTTACATGATAAAACCCAATTGATTTTATTATTTTTTCAACGTCTCTAACTTTGGCATTAGCTAGTGCTTTTACCGATTTGTATTTTGTAAATAATTTGCTTACAACTTTTGTTGTATTTTCATCCTTAGTTCTGGCTGAGAGTATAGTTCCAATCAATATGTTGAAAGGATCTCCATTTTCTACGTCATGGAGCTGTCGCAGTGCTGTCATGCGTGGCGGTTTTACAGCATTCATAGTTTCGATCATTCCCCTAAGGATGTTTTTCATAGTAATGCTATAGAACTAATTGTCTTATAATCTACTCTTGAACTTGAACTTTGAATAAACTATTTTGGCTTTTGTTAGTACAAGTATTATACCACTCGCAAATGAATATCAATAATGGAATTAACAAAGGAAGAAGAGGCTGCTCTTAAAGGAGAGAAAGGTGAAGTGCTTGAACTAGCATATAGAATTTTGGTGGCTACTGGTGAGGCCATCAACGCTGATAGACTAATTCCTATTCAGTGGGCACATCTCTCTGGCGTAAACTATAACACAATAGGTGATGCAGGCGAAGAATTTCTTTCAAAGCTAAGCAAGGATGCCAAGGTTCAGGTAAAAACTACAGTAAACCCAATGGGTTTTGATACTGATACAGTTTCAGACTATAAATTAGATGATGACTTTATAAAAAAACAACAAAGCATTAGTGAATCATATAAAAAAATGGGTGCAGTTCCATCTTTTTCTTGTATACCTTATGAAATATTTGATCTGCCACAAAAAAATGCTCAAGTTTCATTTGCAGAAAGTAACGCTGCAATCTATGCTAATTCAATAGCACATCTTAAAACAAATAAAGAAAGCGCATTTAGTGCACTAGCTAGCGCACTTACAGGGAAAAGCCCATATTCTGATTTAAGAAAAGAAGAACCAGAGAGTCCTAATCTTACAATTCAAATGAAAGTTGAAAATTCTAACGAGCTAACATATGGTCTATTAGGATATTTTGCTGGCAAGATTGCTGGTAGTTCGGTTAGAATTTCCGGTGTAGACGATCTTGACAAACGTAGCTGTAAAGCATTATGTGGTGGCATGGGAACATCTGGCCAATGTGGAAAGTTTGTTTTAGATGATAATGACAATCAGTTTGAAAAGGTTGATTTTGATAATAAAGAAATGCAAAACATCTTTGATGAGCTTAACACAACAGATGCTGGTGATCTTGTAGTACTTGGAAGTCCACAACTTGGGCTAGAGGAAATATCTGATTTAGCTTTGATGCTAAAGGGAAGATCATTTAAAAAACGATGCATGATATTTTGTCCAAGAGCAATTCAGCAACAAGCTTCTGATCTCGGATATACGAATACGTTAAAGCGTGCTGGTTGTGAAATGCTTTTTGATTGTTGTACATGCCTGACACCACTAATAGACAAAGATGATGTAGATGGGGTCATAACAAATAGCATTAAAGGCGCTTATTATCTTAAAAATTCTAATGACGTAAAAGTAAATCTGAAATCCCTTTCTCAAATCATAGATGATGAAACAAAATGGTAGAAAAAGTCATAGTAAAAGGAAAAGCCAAAGGAAAGATCTTAAAATCAAAAATACCAATTAATTTTCTTGGTGCAGTAGATAAAAAAACTGGCATTATACGCGATAACAAGCATGATTTGTTTCAAAAATCCATCAAAAACACTATTCTTGTTTTTCCATATGGAGTTGGAAGTAGTGTAGGTGCATATACGATATATTCTCTTAAATCAAATAATTCAGCACCTTATGCTATGATCTGTCAAAAAGCTGATCTTACAGTAGCATCTGGATGTGCCTTGGCTAACATTCCGTTAGTAATTGTAACTCAAAAAGAATATGATTTAATTAAAAATGGCGAAGAAATATCTCTTGACACAGAATCTAAGATTCTATAGTTTTTGTTGTGTTACTTTTCCATTTGGCGTTTCTTCCTTGAAAATTATTCCTTCAAACTTAAGAACTTCTGTCTTTGGGTCTTTCCAAATGTCGCGAGGAAGCCCAGCCTTCTCACATGTGTGACTCAAAAATTCCTCTTCGGCCCATCCATATTCTACAGGAACTTGGGGAAGAAGCAATCCCGAAAAAGTACTATATTTTACAATCAAACCATCACGACCTATTTTGATCTGAGTAGGATATTCTAACGGATCTGAAACTTTGATCTCTATTGGTGGTGTCAAAACGGTTACCTCAAAAGTTATTTCATCAAGCTCAGATGGTTTTACCTCCGAAAAACGAGGATCCTCGGTTGCTGCTGCTATTGCCGCATCTACTAATGCATCACATAATCTTTTTTGTGGAAGAGGAAATCCAATGCATCCTCTCAAACCAGATCTATCGTTTAATGTCACAAACACTCCAGACTTGAAAGAAAACTTAGATTGAAAATAATCAGATAATTTTTTCTTATTTTTCTTAACAATGAATTCAGTTACAGTAAGCCTAGCTACTTTCACTAATTTTTTTCCATCAGAATCTGACAGTTCTCTATAATAGCTCATTTAGTCTAGAAACAAATCTTTGTAAATTTCTGATATGTGTTCCTTCCCAATAGAGTTTTTTACAGTTCTCACAAGTCCAGAACTCATTTGTCTGCTTTAAAACCCCCTCAGGAACCTGAGTTACTATAAGCTCTTTCTGAATTCCATGTAGCATACCATTACATAAAGGACACCGCGAATTATTGCCAGAAACAATACATTTCCCAAGATTGTATTTTTGATTAATTTCTAGGATTTGTTCTATTTCATCTTTCTTTGTAATTTGAACAATTCTTACATTTTGTTTTAAAGCTCTTTTTACAAGAGCAACATCATTCGTTAATAGTATTCGATCTTTATCTCTTGCAATTTGCAAAATTTTGTCATCATCGATATCAGCAAAATATAATGAATCATAACCCAATAATCGAAGCTTTTTTGCCAGATTCCCATACATGGCATCTACAACAAAAACCAGTTTTCTTTCATTCATCTACACCATCACCTGATCCTAATTCAGTAATATGACTCTCTCCTGCAGGAAGTACCCGAACAAAATCATCTAAACTAATAGATTTTATCACATCTCCTTTCATAGCAACAAATTCGGATTTGATTTTTTTTGCAACATCTGTCATTTCTAATCCTTCAGGTTCAATTATTAAGTAGCAAATGCAATTTTTTTTAATGCAAGTAGGGGGGCCGCAAATCACAATATACCTATCATCTTGTTTTAGTAGACCAACACCCAACTTTAGGGTAGCAACTCTAACATAATTTCGTTGACCCTCAATAACAAAGGAGCCTTTAGAAAGAAATTGCCCACTTGGTGCGCCTTTTTTTACTTGTGTAGGATTTACCCAGAATGCTTTTAATCCATACATTGCCTCGCGCCATGCTCTACTAAAACAAACGGTTGCATGTGCAACCTCATTCAAACTAGAATCCGTTGTCTCCTTACCAGTCTTTAATATAAAAAATGGCGAACCGAAAACGTCCGCATGAAACACTTTATCGCTATTTTGAAGATGCTTTCTAATTATTGCCATATTTGATGATGAATCACGTCCACCAATTGCTAATGTGCCATCAGAAGTGTAGAACCATCTATAGCGTTCGTACCAGTTCTTCTTTCTTACCTCTGTAATAGTAATAGATTCTTTAGAAACCTCTACCTGTTTCTTTAGTTTTTCTAAATCTTTTTCAGTTTTCTTTTGTAGTTTTTCAATCGATAAAATTGCTGTTTTTTGTCGTTTTGCCTCATTAAATAAAACAGATGCCAAAGCCTGTAATGAAGAATTAGTATCTATCTTAATTTTAGAGTCCTGTATAAGAAAACAGGTATTACCTTTTTCTTTAATAAC
>Ga0213870_1000376_pt1 | contig 22047 bp, 23 predicted proteins | sample WICALVC2017_Meta_FD_160119 | JGI IMG/M metagenome (GOLD analysis project Ga0213870, IMG submission 160119) | Freshwater microbial communities from subterranean cave lake in Wind Cave National Park, South Dakota, United States - WICALVC2017 | ecosystem: Environmental > Aquatic > Deep subsurface >... | reverse complement strand
AAACAAAAGTGGCCACTTGAAGATTATTCAGAAAAGAGAATCAGAGAATTTATGAGGGCGGATAAAATTGACAGAAAAAATGCTAGTCGTCTTTCTGGACGCTAATGTCTTTTTTGCTGTTGTTAGTTCTTCAGTTGGCGGATAACACTTTATTATTGAAATAGCCAAGCAGAAGAAATTAAAGGTTGTTACTGTGGCTTACGCTTTGGCCGAGGCAGAGAGAAATATCAGAAAGAAACTAGGCAAGGGAGTATTATCCAAGCATTATGAGAATTTATTGGCCATTGAGCCGATAATTCAACCGTTGCCTGTTATTTCGGATAATTTAGAAAAGAGGTTAGAAGAAGTTATTGATAAAAAAGACATTCCGATAATCGTCGGGTCTATTTTAAGTTGCGCCAACATCCTTATTAATCTTGATAAGAAACATATTTTAGGAAATAGAAAGTTGTTAAAACTTCAGCTGCCTTTTTCCATCATGACACCGGGCGATTTTCTTAAGAGTTTCTTGAAAGCGTAATAAATTTTAAATCTTAACTCCCAGCCCCCAAGGCTTCTTCGGCAAGTACAGACTGTGAGGTTAAAATAAAAATGACAGTTGATGACAATCCTTGAGACTAAAAATCTAAAAAAGCATTTCGAGGGAGTAAAAGCGGTTGATGATTTATCTTTGGTAATCGAGCGGGGGAAGATCGCCGGCATTGTGGGACCGAACGGCTCGGGCAAGACAACTTTAATCAATGTTTTAACTGGTGTTTTGCCGATCGATAGCGGGCTGGTGGTGGTTGGGGAGAATAAATTAGTGAAAATTGAGCCGCATTTAGTGCCGCAATACGGGCTGGCGCGGACTTTTCAAAATATCCGTCTTTTTGAACAAATGTCAGTCTTGGACAATATTTTAGTTGTTCTGACAGAGCGGCGGGTTTTTAGTTCTCTTTTTGAAAAACACGGTCGGCGGCATCTTGAGCAGGCCGAGGAAGTTCTGCAAAAAGTCGGTCTTTGGGAAAAAAGAAACCAGTCGGCAATTAATCTTTCTTACGGTCAGCGGAAACTTTTAGAGATCGCTCGCATGCTGGCTGTGGTCAAGATAATCAAATCCGACGCCATTATTTTCCTGGATGAACCGTTCGCCGGTTTGTTTCCTCAAATGGTTAAAAAAGTGATGGTTGTTCTCCGGGAACTAAAAAGTCAAGGCAAGACAGTGGTGTTGATCGAGCATGATATGGACTTAATCAGGTCGCTGACCGATTATCTTTTTGTAATGGATAGCGGTCGGCTTTTAGTAGAAGGCAAACCGGCTGATGTCTTAAAAAGAAAGGAAGTGATAGCGGCATATCTTGGAGAATAAATTCCAAATTCCAAGCACTAAATTACAAACAAATTCAAATGACCAAAATTCAAAAGTTTAGGATTTGTTTGTAATTTGTAATTTGTGATTTCTGTATATCCCTAATGAAAGAAACATTATTACAACTTCAAGATGTTTCAGTTCACTATGGAGGAGTGAAGGCGCTGGACGGCGTTGATATTTCAATTGATGAAGGCGAGATTGTGGCGCTTATGGGTCCTAATGGCGCGGGGAAATCTACTATTCTTAAAGCCATTTTTGGTTTGGCGCCGCTGGCGGCTGGAAGAATACTCTGGCACGAAAAGCAGTTCAGGCCCTTGCCCCACGAAGTAGTGCGCCGGGGCATTGCTTTTGTGCCGCAGGGGCGGCGGGTTTTTAATCACCTGACAGTTGAAGAAAATTTAGAAATCGGCGGTTTTATTGTTAAAGAAAAAGCTGAAGTGCAAAGGCGGATGGCTGAAGTGATGGCCACCTTTCCCGTGCTTAGAGAGAAACGGCGGGTAAAAGCCGGCCTGCTTTCCGGCGGTCAGCAACAAATGCTGACCTTGGCTCGAGGTTTGATGACTGACCCCAAGGTATTACTGCTTGATGAACCGTCGCTTGGTTTAGCTCCCAAGATTGTCAAAGAAGTTTTCCAAAAAATTAGGGAGATTAACGAACAACATCAGACAGCGGTCTTAGTAGTAGAACACAACATTAAATCGCTCTTAGAGATTGCTGATCGGGCTTACGTTCTGGATAAAGGAAGAGTGGCGGCAGCCGATAAAGCCCAAGCGGTTCTCCAAAAAAGAATTTTAGAGAAAGTACTCCTCGGGCAGATCTAGTTGCTCACTTCCTACGTGGTGCTCGGGGGGAGAGTCGAACTCCCATGAGGTTGCCCTCGCATGATCTTGAGTCATGTGCGTCTGCCAGTTCCGCCACCCGAGCGTTGCCCTGTTTGAAAACTGCCACATTTAAGAGGTAAAATCAATGAAGCTTCCTAATTTATGGCGCGGATCATTGCTGTTTGTAACCAAAAGGGCGGTGTTGGTAAAACAACCACTGCCACCAACCTCGGCGCTTATTTAGCCATTTACAACAAACGAGTGCTGTTGGTGGATTTTGATCCCCAAGCTAATGCCAGTTCGGGACTGGGTTTTGATATTCGCGGCGGCGCCGGTAAGAGTGTTTACGAAGGAATATTGGGCGAGCGGCTGGCGTTGGAACTTGTCCAGCCAACGCCGATTAGCAATTTTTATTACATTCCTTCTCATCCTGATCTGGCTGGGGTAACGGTCGAGCTGCTCAATAAACCGGAGCGGGAATATCATTTAAGCAACTTTATCCGACCCATTAGTTATCTTTATGACTATGTTTTGATTGACTTGCCGCCCAGTGTTAGTCTTTTAACCATTAATGGTCTGGTGGCCGCCGATGAAGTTTTGATTCCTGTGCAGTGCGAGTATTACGGCCTTGAGGGGCTGGGGCAGATTTTAGAAACTGTTGATTTGATTAATCGCAACTTGGGTAAAAATCTCAAGGTTGCCGGAGCGTTACTGACTATGTACGATAGTAGAGAGCATTTATCACAGGAGGTTTCCCGCGAGTTGCGGCGCCATTTTATTGGCAATGTCTATCAAGCCGAGATCCCCCGCTCGGTTTATTTAGCTGAAGCCCCTAGTTTTGGTCAGCCGATCTGCACTTATGCTCCTGAATCGGTTGGCGCTCGGGCTTATGAGCGGTTAGCTAAGGAATTAATTGCCCAAGAATTAACCACTAATAAAGATGCTTGGTCGAGGTCTTGAATCTTTAATACCAAATAAGGAAGCAGCCCCCCAGCCAGTTTCTCCGCCAGCCCGCAGTGGAGGGAAAGGAGAAACCGGGGAGGCGGTTTTTCAGATTGAGCTAGACAAGATTAAACCTAATCCGCACCAGCCGCGAAAGGATTTTAATGAGAGCGAACTGGATGAACTAGCGGCCTCGATTAGAGAACACGGTGTTATCCAGCCACTGATAGTTTCTAAAATTGAAAGAGAGACACCGACCGGCACCCAAATTGAATACCAATTGATTGCCGGCGAACGGCGGCTGCTGGCGGCAAAAAAAGCTGGCTTGGAAAGAGTGCCGGCGATTGTTCGGCCAGCGGCGGCTGATAAAGATCAATTAGAAGTAGCCATTGTTGAGAATATCCAGCGGGCTGATCTTAATCCGATTGAGACAGCCCGGGCTTATGCCAAACTGCAAGAGCAGTTTGGTTTGACTCAAAGGGAAATAGCGGCGCGGATTGGTAAAAGTCGCGAGACAGTAACCAATATCATGCGCCTGCTTAACTTACCAACTTACATCCAGGAAGCCGTTGGCAAGAAACAAATTAGCGACAGTCAGGCGCGGCTCTTGCTGGCGATTAGCAATCCTGCCAAACAGCAAGGTCTTTTTGAGGAAATTATCAGAAACAACTTGAGCGTTCGCGAATTGAAGCTGATGGTGGGAAAGATGAAAGGAGCCGGAGCAGTTAGTCTGACTGCCGGCATCCCTAAGCAAGATCCCGAATTAGTTTTTTATGAGGAGAAGCTTCAGGAGTTTTTGGGCACCAGGGTTTCTCTTCAGCCGGTCGGTGAGGGGGGAAAGATTACTATTAACTTTTTTTCTAAAGAAGATCTTAAAGCAATTTTTGAGAAAATTGCTAGGGATGATGAGGGGGAACATCCCAATCCGGCCCCGACTCCATTCAAGACTGATTTTTCTTGAGTTTTAATTGCTGACGGCGGAGGTATTCGCGGATGTGGCCCTTAGCGTTGCGGGTTTTGACAAACTCCAGCCAGTCAGCCGCCGGTCCTTTATTTTTGCGGGTGATAATCTCTACAACATCACCAGAGTTTAACTCGGTAGCCAAAGACATCTTTTTGTTATTAATCTTACAGTCAATACAGCTATTACCAATGTCAGTGTGAACTTCATAAGCAAAATCCACTACCGTGGCGCCTTTGGGCAGGTCAATTACTTTACCTTTGGGAGTTAAAATCAGCACCCGATCCACTAAAAAATCAATCTTGAACGATTTAGGGAGATCGCCCTTTTGACTGGTCATGAGAACTTTGGGCCAGTTTCTCAATTTTTGGATCCAAGAGAGTTCGCTTTTCTCTACGTAAGAAATATGCTGAACTGGGTTTTCTGGTGAGCCGACTTGGGGACGATAAGTCCAATAAGCCGCTACGCCATTTTCCGCTTTGTCATCCATTTCCTGGGTGCGAATTTGGATTTCAATCATTTTTTCCTCTGGTCCAAAGATTGTGGTATGGAGGCTTTGGTAGCCGTTGAGTTTGGGAGAAGCAATATAATCCTTAATCCTTTTTGGTATTGGCGGCCAGGTTTTGTGAATGATACCGAGAGCTGAATAGCAGTCTTCGATCGTGGGAACAATACAGCGAATTGCTACCAGATCATAAATTTTTTCCAAATCCATTTCGTGCTCAAGTAGTTTTCGGTAAAGGCTGGCGTAGCGCTTGGCTCGCGAATCAATTCTGGTTAATTCGACGCTGTTTTTAACCAACTCGTCTTTGATTAATGGTTTGATTTTTTGAGCGTATTGCTCCCGGTCTTCATAATGCGTCCGAATGTGTTCAATGAGCCACTGGTGCTCTTTAGGATAGAGATAGGGAAAAGCTAAATCTTCCAGTTCGCCGGCTAGTTGGAACATTCCTAGTCGGTAAGCAATTGGCGCATAAACGTTAAATGTTCCTCGAGCGATCCTTTTTTGTTTTTCAGGAGGCAGGACAGCAAGAGTTTGCATGTTGTGGAATTTGTTGGCCAGTTTGACTAGCACCACCCGGATGTCTTTGCCGATTGCCAGAATAAGCCTGCGGATATTTTCAATGTCAGTTTCCTGGTCTTTATACTCGACATTCTTAAGCTGGTTGATGGCGATAACCATAAAGACAATTTCGTCATTAAATTCTTTGATCAGTCTGTCAGTGTCTGTTGGGGTGTAGCGGAGAACATCGTGCAGTAAGGCGCTGGCCACCGTCGCTTCATCTAATCCCCAGTCGGCTACTTTTTGGGCTGTCTTCAAACAATGATCGAAATAAGGCTCACCGCTGACTCGTTGCTGACCAGCGTGAGCTTCCTTGGCAAATTCGTAAGCCTTCTTTACCAGTGGATTTGTTTCTAACCATCGTTGGAGATTATCCACGCTCTCTTTTTAGCAAATTCCAGTAGCAAGGTGAAGGAGCTTGCCCTAGGTAGCACCGAAGGGCTTGACCGGTGAGGGTTGTTGTGCGACCATTGGTAAGTTTTCAGTTATCGTTTCCTGTTCTTGAACTGATTGAGGAGGAAGCAGTGGCTGTACCAGTAAGTTCTTTGAAAACTCGGGACCTTTTGTGGGCGCTGTCGATTTTTGGAGTGGATACTTCTTGTTGGGGAGTGGGTGAAAATAAAAGCGCAACCGATCTTTTGCAGGAGTTAATTGATGAGGAATCTTCGTTGAGAATTGATCAAAAGGGGTTACAGCGGTGGGTGAGCGTTGTGACGGCTGTGATCAGAAATAATTTAGGGCTGACTTTAGTGGAGGACTTTATCCTTCTTAAAAATGGCCAGCGTCGGGCAAGAACCAATAAACTGCCCGGCGGTAAGATTAAAAGCGGTGAGTTGCCCAGACAAGCTTTGCTGAGAGAGTTGGCCGAGGAATTAAAACTGGACCGCAAACAATACAGTTATGGATTGGTCTCTCAGCGGTTTGAAAGAAGGCCAAGCAAGAGCTATCCCAGCCTCCATTCAGTTTATGAGATTTATGAGTTTCGAGTTGATCTGGCTGCCGATGTTGAAATTAAGGAGGGGTACGCTGTAAAAGCTAAAGAAGGTGAGCTCCACTTTGCCTGGAAAAGAATGTGAGGCCTTGATTTTGACAGTAATCAAGGCCTTTTAGTTTTATCCCCCACCTCCCTTGACAGACTGCTTGTTACCGCTCCACAATCAAGGTAAAGGCCTCTTTGACAATTGGTTTTGCTGATATTCGCGGGCTTTTGGGGTTTTCGATATTAGAGAGGAGAAGATTGCTTCAAAGCCGTCGCTTTACAGCGGCGTAGCTGTAATAGTAAGCTAGCAAACCACTTGTTCCTGAGATTTGTCGGCTTTTGGCTGGGTTCCTACTCATGGTGTGGTGGGACCAAAAGGGATTGGAAACCTAGGAGCTGGTGTGATGACCCGAGTGTGGAGGAGCGGCGGTAGCAAAGTTGTGATGAGAGTGGGTGTTCATGTCCTTACCGAACATCCTCAAAAAGGGTTGGTGGCTGTTTTACAAAAGCGGCCAAAATATGAGCCGCCAGATGGGAGAAAGTGTAACAATGGCTCGCTCGAAAGGTACGCATATGGTTTTGATCCGGCCGCCTCCGGTAAGGTGGAAGAAGGCGAGGATTTTGAGCAAGCCCGTGATCGAGAGTTAGCAGAAGAATGCGGCCCGGGCTTTCTTCGCAGTTTGATGGAGGACAAGAAGGTAGTCGGTCCTTATTTGATATATGAGACCGACACCACCAAAGTTTATGCGTTTTTTGTTCCTTTTAGACTGGTGCGCCGGATGAACTTTGTCAGGGAACGCCGACAACGGTATCTTGCAGAGCGAGACTTAATGTTGGCCACCGGCGATCTTAGAGAACACGAAACCGGCGTCCCGAATGATTTAAGGGACAAAGGCAACAGAAATCTTTTTATGTTTTCCGAGTACCGAGTTGCTTTGGAAAATGGTTTTAAAAGACTCCGTTCTTGTGTGAAAGTGCGGCCGAGGAAGAGGCTCAAGAAAAAGAGGAAAAAGGAAAAATCAGTGACTCCGTAATAAAGGCACCCCGTCCTTCTGGATCTAACCAGAAGAACGGGGTTTTTCGTTCCTTGACGATCGATGGGCTTTTAGTTAGACTATTTTCATATTGGGGGTCGCGCGGGCGGCCTTTTATAAAATATGTTTGATCTTAAAACTCTCAATCGGGCAGTCCAGCAAATTGCCGAAGAGAAAAATATCGAGCCGGCCAGGATTATCGAAGCAATCGAAGAGTCAATTGCCGCCGCTTACAAGAGAGAATACGAAAAGAAGGGCGAAATTATTAAGGCTAAATTTGATCTTAAAAGCGGGGCTGTTAAGTTTTGGCAAATCAAGACAGTGGTGGATGGAACGATGGTGGATCTTCGCCCGCCGGCAGTCGGGGAAGAAAGCCCTGTTAAGTCAGCCACCCCCCTTCGAATGTCGCTGGCCGATGATGACAATAATTTAAAGCGGCCAACAGTAACTGAAACGGTTAAAGAAGAGACTGACGAAGAAAAACTGCCTCGTTACAATCCCGATCGCCATATTCTTTTGGAAGAAGCAGTCAAGATAAAGCCGGATGTTAAATTAGGAGAGGAATTAACTTTTCCTCTGGAAACTCATAACGAGTTTGGCCGAATTGCCGCTCAAACGGCTAAGCAGGTGATCTTGCAGAAAATTAGAGAGGCCGAGCGGGATTCAATTCTCAAAGAGTTCAAGGATAAGGATGGAGAAGTGGTCAGCGGCATTGTTCAGCGGTTTGACCGGGGGAATGTTTATGTCGATTTGGGACGAGCCGTGGGGGTGATGTTCTATAACGAATCTCTCCCGGGCGAGGTTTATCATTCCGGCGATCGCTTGCGTTTTTATGTGCTGGCGGTTCAGGAAGATGCTCGGCTGCCCGGTATTATTCTTTCCCGTTCTCATCCCAAATTTATCAGTCGCCTTTTTGCTTTAGAGGTGCCGGAGATTGCTGATGGCACGGTTGAAATAAAAGCTATTGCTCGGGAGCCGAGCAGCCGGACTAAACTGGCCGTTGCCTCGAGCGCAGAGGGGATTGATCCAGTCGGTTCTTGTGTTGGTCAGCGGGGAACAAGAGTGATGGCGGTGAGCAACGAGCTTGGTCAGGAAAAAATAGATATTGTTGAGTGGTCAGAAGATCCAGCGACTTTTGTGGCTAATGCTCTTTCACCGGCGAAGGTGAAGTTAGTGGAAATTTTGCCGAGGCGAGAGGCGCGGGCTTTTGTGGCTGATGATCAGTTGAGTTTGGCCATTGGTAAAGGCGGCCAAAATGTCCGGTTGGCCGCCAAAATTACCGGCTGGAAGATTGATGTCCGGTCGCAGAGTAAGCCGGAAGAAGTTCAGGAAGGGGGAGTAGCCACCGTCCCCGAAAGCGAGGTTTCCGAGAAAATTGGCGAGGAAGAAGCAGTGAAAAGTAAAAACCCTGTAGAAGAGCTTAAAAAAGAAGAGTAATTTTGTTGGGAAGTTATGGTTAATTATTTAGTTTTAGGACCGATAGCTCTAGCGGCGATTTATATTTTTTACAGCATTTGGTGGTTGCTAAGACAGCCAGCCGGTAATGAAAAAATGCGGGAGGTTGGTGAAGCTATCCAAATCGGCGCCCGGACTTATCTCAATAAGCAATATCGAGCAGTAGCGCTGGTAGCGATCATTGTTTTAGCTGTCATTTATTGGTTATTGGGGCCAGTTAAGGCTTTAGGATTTGCTTTGGGAGCGATTACTTCTTCTTTGACGGGCTACTTGGGGATGAACATAGCTGTTCGGGCGAACGTGCGGACGGCTGAAGCCGCTCGCCGGGGGATTGCGCCGGCTTTAAATGTCGCCTTCCGCTCCGGCTCAATTATGGGATTGGGGGTGGTGGTTCTGGGGTTGCTGGCGATCTTCACTTTTTATCTTTGGACGGGCAGTGTCGAGGCTTTAATCGGTTTAGGATTTGGCGCTAGTTTCATTGCTATCTTTGCCCGAGTGGGAGGTGGCATTTACACCAAAGCGGCTGATGTCGGTGCCGATCTGGTGGGTAAAGTGGAAGCCGGTATTCCCGAGGATGATCCGCGCAACCCAGCTGTGGTCGCTGATAATGTTGGGGATAATGTGGGTGATGTTGCCGGGATGGGGGCTGATCTTTTTGAGTCTTACGTCAATTCCATCATTGCTGCCATGCTGCTCGGCGCTGTAGTCAGTTACCCTTTGCTCTTGGCGGCTGTGGGGATAGTGGCTAGTGTCGTCGGCGCTCTTTTTGTTCGGACTAATAATCCCCGCCGGGTGATCGCGGCGATGAATACCGGTCTATTTGTAGCGGCGGTACTTTTTGCGATTGGCGCTTACACTGTTACTAATTACTTTTTGGGTAATGAGAGTATTAATATTTTTTGGTCAGTGATTACCGGTCTGATCCTGGGCTTGTTCATCGGTTTTATTACTAACTATTACACTTCCAATAGTTACCGGCCTACTCGCGGCATTGCCGAGGCTGCCAGTACTGGCGCCGCCACTAATATTATTGCTGGATTAGCAACTGGTATGATTTCAACAGCTTTACCGGTGCTGCTGGTGGCAGCAGCCGTTATCTTCACTAATTGGCTGGCTGGTATTTATGGCATTGCTATTGCTGCGGTGGGGATGTTGGCTACTCTGGGTATCTCTTTGGCCACTGATACTTACGGCCCGGTGGCCGATAATGCCGCCGGTATCGTTGAGATGGCCGGCTTGGGGCAGGAGACACGAGAGCGAGCCGAGGCGCTTGACGCAGTTGGTAATACCACAGCGGCAGTGGGCAAGGGATTAGCTATCGGATCAGCCGCTCTTACCGCTTTAGCTCTATTAGTTACTTTTTTCCAAGTGACCGGGCTGGAAATTGTTAATTTGAGGGAGCCAATAGTGTTGGCTGGTCTGTTTGTTGGCGCTTTATTACCATTTCTTTTCTCCGCTTTATCTATGCGGGCAGTGGGGGAGGCAGCTATGAGAATTGTTGGCGAGGTGCGGCGCCAGTTTCGGGACCCTGATTTAATGGCCGGCCAAGCTAGACCGGACTATGCAAGAGTGGTAGCTATTGCCACTGAAGCGGCTCTTTATAAAATGGTGGCTCCGAGCCTGCTGGCGGTAGCTGTGCCGGTGGCTGTTGGTTTTGGCTTTGGCAGTCGGGGAGCGGAAGCGATTGCCGGATTGCTGATCGGGGCAATAGTAACCGGTTTTTTGATGGCAGTAATGATGGCCAACGCCGGCGGCGCTTGGGACAATGCTAAAAAGTACATTGAAGCAGGTCATTTAGGGGGGAAGAAATCCGATGTCCACAAAGCAGCCGTCATTGGCGACACGGTGGGCGACCCTCTCAAGGATACCGCCGGCCCCAGCTTAAACATCCTCATTAAGATTGTCTCCATTGTTTCCTTGCTTATCGCCCCGCTTTTGTGAAGCTTAAAACTATATTTTATGAAATCGTCCCTTGAGAGACTGCCGGGGTCGGTTGTGAAATTAGAAGTTGAGCTTACCCAATCGGAGTTTGATGAGCATCGCGAACCGCTTTATCGAGAAGCTTTGGCTCGGGTCGAGGTAAAGGGTTTTCGGCCCGGCGCCGCTCCTAAAGCGTTAGCCGAAGCGGCAGTTAATAAAGAAGAAATTTTTTCTGAAGCAGCTAATAGAGCAGTGCGTGCTAGTCTCAATAAGTTAGTGCAGGAGAACTGCTGGACGATTATCGATCAGCCAGAGGTGAAAATCGAGCCGGCTGATTCCGGTTTTAGCTACAAAGCTAAGCTGGTGATTTTTCCGGAAGTTAAGCTGCGGGATTACCAAGAAATTGCCCGCCGCGCTTTTTCTGATTCAGCGGCCGCGCTGGCTAGTCTGCAAGTGACTGATAAGGAAGTAGAAAATTCTCTCAATTGGTTGGCCGATTCACGAGCCAAGACAAAATCAGTTAATCGGCAAGCCAGGAACAATGATGTAGTCGAAATCAACTTTACCGAGAATGGCAAAGAAGGGAACGACCGTTTTATTTTAGGCAGAGGACATTTTCTGCCCGGCTTTGAGGAACAAATTAATGGTCACCGAGCCGGCGACCGGCTGAATTTTTCCCTGAAAGCGCCGGACGATTATTGGAAAAAAGAATTGCGCGGCCGGAGTATTGATTTCCGGGTGGTGGTTAAAAATGTTTTAGAAAGAGAATTGCCGGAGATCAATGATGAATTTGCCAAGAGTCTTGGTCGGTTTACTACCTTAAACGATTTTAAGAAAAGCGTCAGCGATGGTTTACTGGAAGAAAAAAAATTAAAAGAGAAAGAAAAAGTCCGCTTGGCAGTTCTTAAAGAGATAGCCGGCAGGGCGGAGATTGATATTCCCCAAGTGATGTTTGATAAAATGCCTAGTAAAGAGCAGGTCAGTTCTCATTTGGTTGTTTATAAAATTGCTAAAGAGCAAGGTTTAGAACCGACCGAAGAAGAAGTCAAAGCCGAAATGAGCAAGTACCAGCAGGATCGAGTTCAGCTTGACTCAAATAGATTTTATGACTATATTTATGGCATTATCCAGAGCCGCAAAGTTTTTGAATTTCTCGAATCATTGTAGGTCCTAGGGACTTTATAAAAATCTATGAAAAGTTATCTTGTGCCAACTGTCATTGAGAAATCGGCGCTCGGCGAGCGGGCTTACGATATCTACTCCCGCCTCCTCAAAGAGCGAATTGTTTTTCTGGCTGGGCCGATTAACGATGCAGTGGCTAATACAGTGATCGCTCAACTGCTGTTTTTAGAGCACGAAGACCCCAAGAAAGACATTAAGCTTTATATTAACACCCCGGGTGGTTCAGTGACGGCCGGTTTAGCTATCTACGATACCATGCAATACATTAAGCCGGATGTGCAAACAATTTGTGTGGGCTTGGCCGCTTCCATGGGAGCTGTCCTGCTGGCCGCCGGCGCTAAAGGTAAACGTTTTACTTTGCCTAATTCTGAAGTACTGCTGCACCAAGTGATGGGCGGCGCTGAAGGACAAGCGGTGGAGATTGAAATCACTGCCCGCCAGATTATTAAGATTAAGGATCGGCTGAACCAAATTTTGGCTAAACACACCTGCCAGCCGCTGGATAAGATAGAAAAGGACACCGACCGGGATTTTTATCTCGCGGCCGAAGACGCTAAAAAATACGGCGTGGTGGATGAAATAGTGAAGAAACGGTAAAAGCTTTATAATTTTAGAGGAATGAAGCGGCAAGCAAAAAGCCCTCTTTGGCGCGGGGTAGTAGAAGTAATAAACAAAAAAAACTTAGAGTCAGTTTTAAAATCGGGCAGGAAGTTGAGGGTAAAGCTCGGGATTGATCCGACGGCGGCTGATTTACATCTGGGCCACGCTGTTTTGCTGAAGAAATTAGGCCAGTTTCAAAAAGCCGGCCATCAGGCCGTTTTAATTATTGGCGATTTCACCGCCCTTATTGGCGATCCGTCGGGCCGTTCGGAAACCCGGTCACTTTTAACGCAGCAGCAAGTTAAGAATAACTTGAAAAAGTACCGGCCATTGATCGGTAAATTTATTAATCTTAGAAAAGCCGAAATTTATTACAACAGCCGGTGGTTTGCCAAAGGACTAAAGATTTTTTTTGAGCTGGCCAGTAAGAATACTGTTCAGCAAGTGTTACACCGGGCTGATTTTAAAAAGCGGCTGGAGGCGGGCGGGGAGATTAGTCTGCTCGAGGCCTTTTATCCTTTACTTCAGGCTTATGATTCAGTGGCTGTCCGGGCGGATGTGGAAATCGGCGGCACCGACCAAAAGTTTAATTTACTGATGGGTCGCCGCGTCCAAGGTCAGTTTGGTCTGCCCGGACAACATATCTTAACCCTGCCGATTATTGTGGGAACGGATGGGGTGAAGAAAATGTCAAAGTCCTACGGCAATTATATTGCCCTTGATGAAAAGCCGGCCGAGATGTTCGGTAAAATTATGTCAATCCCCGACAGTATTTTAGCCGAATATTTTGAGCTTTTAACCGATATTGATCCGTCGCCGGGCTTGATTGTTAAAAATCCCCGGGCAGCTAAACTTCTGCTGGCAAAAACTATTGCGGGCGAGATTTATGGGGCGGCGGTTGGCGCCAAAGCCAAGCAGGAATTTGTAAGAGTTTTTTCTCAAAAAGGAATCCCGGTTAATGTGCCAGTCCTAAAACCCAAAAGTTATAATTTGAAACTGATAAACTTATTGTTAGCGGCGGGAATTGCAAGCAAGAGCGAGGCGCGGCGGCTGGTTCAGCAGGGTGGAGTGAAAATTAATGGCGAGGCGCAGACAGATTATAATACTAGACTTTCTTTAAAAAAGGGGGTATTATTGCAAATTGGTAAGCGGCGGTTTTTCAAGATCAATTGACAATGGAATAAGGGAGGCGAAGGGATGTCGTCAGCTATTTTTTGGCTAAGTATTGTGATTGTGGTCGTCGGACTAACAAGTCTTGGAGTGAGAAATTGGCGGAGTGGGGGTCGGTTACTTTTTTGTAGAGACACTGTTAGCGAAAAAGTTTATGGCGCCAACGGGGAAGGCGTGGGGGTGGAAGCGCTTCCTATTAGTAGAAGCCGGATCCGCGCCCGGGTTTTCCGGCAACCGGGAGGAGAATACCAATTAACCTTTGATTTTGTTGATGTTGATCCGCTGCTCCTGCCTCAAGGATCCACCTTAATCTTCAGTTCTTTAACCTCATTTCTTTGTGATGTTCAGCTGGATGTGATCCAACCTGGCTCTTCGGTGATGATTAACCTGAAGGAAAAAGTCAGGGAGGAAGCCCGGTATCGGGGGCTTGCTTTTGTCGTTGGGCTTGATCGAAAACAACCTACTTAAACAGACCACTCAACTCCATTGAAGTTGGGTGGTTTTTTATTAAGGCTGTTGTGCTTTTGAGTATATTTACAACAAGGCTCGAACCTATTTTATCAAAAATTCCTGGAAAAATTGAATCACTCCGCACTGCCGCCGTGTCGCAAAGTGGCACCGCCTCGCAGAAAAATTGCGACTTCTTTTAAAAAAGTTGGCGCATCCAAAGACGAAAAATGGAGAAAGATTTAAAGAAAAAGCCCGGGATCCATTCCCGGGACTTTGATTGGTTGAGTTGTATACATTAAGGATGTGCGCGTTGAACGTGGGTGATTTTTTCATCTTCGTGCAAACGACGACCCGCTTCTCCTTCTATTTGCACTTTTTGACGAGCGCCATCTTCAGTTTCGGCCTCAACACAGATACGATCTTGAGAAATCACGTCTCCCCAATCGTCCCTTCGAGTAATGGTTACGTAGTAGCCCCTCATAACAACCTCCTTTGGTCAGAGTTATCATTTCTTAGACTTACAAACTCGCCAAGTCCGAATCTGACAAAAAACGTGCAATGTGTACATTATCGTATTCCCCTGCATCGAAGGCATCCAATGCAGCCTCAACTTCATGCTGAGCAGAACTCCACCCATATGCTGTGAGGAAACTACTGATAAGCGATCGGGCCCTTGCTTTCTGTTGAGGCGAAGCACTACTCAAAACTTGATTAACAAGGGAAGTAAATTTTATCGCTCCTTTATAGATCTCACGGCCAGGCGACCAATGTTTTTCGCTCATTTCAGAACCCCTCCTTTTTCTTCTTTTGGAAAGGACTATAGCTTCGTTCTGATACTAAAATATGATATTCAATATGTCAATAAAATACTCGAGATCTTTAAACACTTCTTTAAAAAACCTCTTAAATAAAGGGTTTTTATTTAGAAAAATTTGACGTTTTTATAGTCACATATTAGAATAAGAGCACTTTACTACCATGTCTGTTTATAAAAAAAACGAAGATAGATTAGCTTCTATATTTGATTTGAGTTCATATGAAGCAAGGTTATATTTTGCCTCGTTAGCTTTTCATCAAGCAAACCTTACAAATATAGCGAAAAAGGCCCAAATACCACGCACAGCCGCCTATCCTCCTCTCCAATCTCTTGTACAAAAAGGGATGATACAGCCGATTAAAATTAATAAACGAATCTACTATCGCGGAGTGGAGCCGGCCAAATTAAAACATTTGCTTAAAAGAAAAGAGGTTGATTTAGATGAAATAATATCTGACATTTCAGGAAATATTTTTTCTGAAAAACAAGGTTTAGCAATAAATTATTACGCTGGCGCAGAGGGTATTGCTTTAGCTAGTGATATTTTTTTAGAAGAATCAGAAACTAAACTTTGGAAAATATTTGAGCACCCACTGTACACACTAGAAACAGTTGGCTCCCATCAAATTGAAAACTATATACAACGTCGAGTTAGAAAAGGAATAAGAGCAAAAATTATTGCGTCAGTTCCGGAGGAATCTAAATGGATTAAAGAAAGAACCACTAAGAATAAAGAAGAGCTAAGAGAGGTCATTTGGGTATCACCACATACCTATTCGATTGAAGCTAGTGTTGTAATTTGTGGAAACAATATACAGTTAATCTCCGCAAAGGAAAATAAATTTGCGGTTATTATTAGAAACAAAGAATTAGCAAGAACATTTCATACAATACACGATGTAATATGGGATCGATTTAAAACCTAATAAACAAGGCCCATCGCTAAAAACCTTAGATCTAAAGAATTAGCCCCGCCGCCCGCGCGTTAGCGTCCCGCACCAGAGCGAAGCTCGGTGCGGGATAAACTCCGCCGAGCAGAAAATTACCTTTACATTTTTTGTATCCTGCAATCCAATGTCCTAAACTTGATAAACCGCGAAAGTCTTCCGGCGAGTGCAGCCGAAAAATCAAAGGACTGATCTCGGCACCATTAGTGCACAAGCAACATGATCAGCGCCAATGTTGCCATGCCAAAATCTTCAACAAGCGTCACTTTAGTCAAAGGCACTTTGAGAAAAGTGCCGAGGCAGACGCATTGAAACTGCTCTCTTTTCAGGAGTTTTTTTGCTACTCCTATTCCGCTAAAACCCATTACCAAAATTTCTGCCCCGAAAAGCCATGAGCTTTGTGTAAATATCATTGCCAACCCAAAGAACAGCTCAATGAAAGGATAAATATAGCCATAAGTAAACCATCTTTGTGCCAGGATGTCATAAGTAGAATATCCTTCGGCAAATCCTTTCAGGTCTATCAACTTAAATCCGGCAAATGTGAGGAAGAACCCGATCATGAAATAGGTCAGGGTGTTTTCGACGCTGAAAACACCTGCTCGAAAATCCCTTAACCCCAAACTAAACGCGACCAGCAGCAGCAAACCGGCAATTACCATAAGAGGAATATAACTTCGCCAAGTCGTGTTCCCTAGGCCTCGATCTTCCGTTTGGACAGACACCATCCTTTCTGGAATTTCATTTTTCAACATAAGCTTCATACCGCATTTAGAACACCGGCTGGGCTTGTCCGACACAATCTCCGGATGCATGGGGCAAATGTATAATTTTTTGATTGCTGCATTCATTTCCTTTTGGAAAGTTTATAAATAGAAAGAATCTCTTGCGTGGCCTTTGACGCTTTGCCAGATTTGATTTGTTCAATCACATGAGTGGAGAGATGATTTTCCAAGATTAAATCTTCCGCGCCGGACAAAGCCTGTTTAACAGCGAGCGACTGGTTGATGATATCAATACAGTATTCTTCCTTTTCTACCATTTTTTGCAAACCGCGAATTTGACCCCCCACAACCTTAAGCCTTCGGATTACGCTTTTTTTAATGTCTTTCTTCATGTTGTTATGATACCCCTAGGGGGTCTTGTCGGTCAAGAGATGCAAAGATGGTCCGACTTCTACCTTAATCGCCATATTCAGGCAAAATGCCAACTTTTTGGTGGGCGGCGCTTTACGCCGCTACTGAAATGTTCGGCAAATTTGAAAAAAGTTTGATTGTGGAGCGGGCGAGGGGAATTGAACCCCCGTCTTCGCCATGGCAAGGCGATATAATGCCACTATACGACACCCGCTTGCCTACCCTACCAGCAAGACCTGGTATCAGAGTAGTTAACTTTTTAAAAGATTTCCAGAGCGAGCCTTAATTGGCTGGCGGCGGAGTCGTCGGTTCTTTGACTGATGGCGCGCCCGGCGGCTCTTTAAATTCTGTCGGCGGCGGCCCGCTCGGGCCTTTAAACTCCGGCACTTCTGCCTCCGGCTGATAAGAAGAAAAGTCAATAAAGAAAATTGAGTAGCTGGCAACAAGCGTGAAAATTACCAGGACAACAATAATTATTTTCACCCAATTATTTAGTTTCATACCATTACTAAATTATTTAACATTCCAACATTCTTGAGAATGTTGGAATGTTTTATCAGTTGTTGGTTGAATGTCAAGCTTGGTGTGCCCCCGCGGGGAATCGAACCTCGATTCCAGGATCCGGAATCCTGTGTTTTGTCCATTAAACTACGAGGGCGGAACAATAATATAGTAAGTGATTTGCCGGCAGTTGCCAAATCGGGATGGTGTGAGATGTAATTGCGTCCCCAGTAGGAATCGAACCTACATCGCAAGCTCCGCAAGCTCGCATTCTGTCCATTGAACTATGGGGACAGAGTCTGACTTGGCCCCAGCCGAGTCTGACTTGGTGGAGGCTGGGCTGTTTAAAACTTTAGATATCGGGCAAGAGCTTCGTTTAATGATTGGCGGTACTCAACCTCGGGCATTATTGGTTGGAGAATGTTTCTGATCGTGTTTTCTAATTCTTTTTTGATAGGCACTTTTAGAGGAGAGCTGAATCGATTGGCTTTTAGCAGGACGAGGAATTCCTCATTCATTTGAAATTCAGAGAAATCTTTCAGGCTGTAGAGTTTTTTATCAATAATCAGTTCCGGCGGCGCTAATTGACAATTGATAACCCGTGGCTTTTTTCTTGCTTGATTGATAATCAAAGCGCCGGCAATGATAGAGAAAGCGGCAAAAAGCAGATTTTTTTGCCAAAGAGCGACCGTTGTCAGAATCACTACCAGCGCTATCACTCCCAAGTACCAACCAAGGCCTTTTTCCTGATAGTTAAATTCCGAAACCTGCCAGACAATTGGGTCCATCATTATTTTTGCCGGCCCGCCAGCGAGTTCTCGATAATGATATCAAGTAATCTGGGGAAATTAAAGCCGGCTGCCCGGGCCGCTTGGGGCACAAGACTAGTGCTGGTTAGCCCCGGTAAAGTGTTAATTTCCAGAAAATATATTTGTTGATCATTGCCTAAAATCATATCAACACGGGCATAGCTGGAACAGCCAATGGCTTTATAAGCCTTGAGAGTAATTTGCTGCGCTTGTTTGATCGTTTTCTCGGGCAGCCGGGCTGGAGTAATTTCTTGACTGGCGCCCGGGGTGTATTTAGCTCGGTAATCAAATAATTTTTGGCCTTTGGGGATTATCTCGGTTGGCGGCAAGGCAATTGGCTGGCCGTTAATTTCTAAAACACCGCAAGTTAACTCCCGACCGCTGATAAATCTTTGAATCATCACTTCTGGGCTGTGGGCGAGCGCCTTGTTGATGGCTGGCAGGAGCTGACTGATGTTTGTAACCGAGCTCATCCCCACACTTGATCCAAGATTGTTGGGCTTGACCACCACCGGCAGGCCTAACTTGACCAATGGTAGACAACTTTTGGCTAACCGCCCCTTTTTAAAAACTACAAACGGCGGGCACTTAATATTTTTTTTCAAGAGCCGCCGGCAAGTTTTTTCTTTGTCCATTGCCAGTCGGCTGACCAGGCTATTTGACCCGGTGTAAAGAATTTTTTCTTTTTCCAGAAGTGATTGTAATTGACCATCTTCCCCATACTCGCCGTGCATAGCAATGAAGACAATGTCAAAATTATTTTTCAAATCAGCTAATTTCACTGGCCAGTGGCCATCTTTAGCGACTTTTATGGGAGCGGCCGCATACTTTCTGGAGTTGAGCTGTTTCATTACCATCTTGCCCGAGGCCAGCGACACCTCATGTTCCGAAGACGGTCCGCCCATCACCACAGCCACCCGCGTTTTTTTGAAACCCAAAAGTTTCATTAACTTGGCAAGCATACCTCCTACATTTTTCTTGGCATTTCAATTTCCAGCAGCGCCAGTCCGTTTTTGATCACCCGGCCGACGGCGGCAACTAACGTCAGACGAAAATTCCTCGTCGCCCCTTCGCTTTTGATAACCGGGACCTCATTGTAAAAGCGGCTGAATTCCTGGACAAGATTATTGAGATAGGTGGCGACAAAATGCGGCTGGTTAAGCTGGCAAGATTTATTGACCATTTCAGGAAATAGAGCCAGCAATTTTACCAGTTTCTCTTCACTTGGGCTTAGTTTATCGATATCTGACATCCTTATTTTTTGTTGGGGTCGCTGGCCGGCTTTTTTTAAAATACTTTGCGTTCTGATGTAACCATATTGAATGTAGGGGGCGCTGTTGCCTTGCAGATTAAGAATTCGTTGCCAATCAAAAGAAACATTTTTTTCATTGCTTTGTGATAGTAAATTGTAGCGAACGGCCCCGATGCCAATTTTCGGGTCGCTGGCTTTTTTAACTGCCTCTTTCAGGATTTCTTCCATGGTGGTGACATTACCGACTCGAGTAGACATCTTACTGCCTTTTTGGGTGACAATGCCATAAACCACCCGGGCTAATTTGCTTTTCTGATAGCCCATTAGCTCTAAAGTCTTAAATAATTGACGGAAGTAAAATTCCTGCTCGTTGCCTATGACGTAAATCAGTTTTTCTGGCTGATATTTTTTCAGGCGGTAGATGGCGGTGGCCAGATCACGGGCGCTGTAAAGCGAAGCGCCATCGCCTTTGACTAATAGGTAGGATCGCAGCCCGTATTTGTTTAGATCAACTACCACCGGGCCCGTGGGATCTTTGATGGCCGCTTTCTTTTGCAGAGCCTCCTGGATTGTTTGGGGGATGAAGGGGACGTAAAAACTTTCGCCGCTCCAGATATCAAATTTAGCGTTGATAATTTTGTAAGTTTTTTTAAAGTCACTAATGCTTGCCCGGCGGAATCTTTGCCAAATTCTTAAAAGTTTTTTATCGCCGTTTTCTATTTTCCGGAAAATTTCTCTAGCCTGATCGTCAATTTTTGGATCCTTTTTGGCTTGAGCAATGGCCTTAACGTAAAGTTTAAAGAGATGTTGGGTGGGTTTTTTTTTAAATTCCTTCCCCCTGCCCCATTTTTGATAAGCTAAAATCACTAGTCCATACTGTTTGCCCCAATCACCCAGCCAATTTTCGGTGGTCACTTGGTAACCGCTGGCGCGGTAGATGTTCCCCAGCGCTTGGCCAATAACAGTGTTGCGTAAATGACCGATGTGGAGCGGCTTGGCAATGTTGGGACTGGAATATTCAAGGATAATTTTCTTCCGCCGCGGCGGCTGGTGGCCGTATTTATTTCCCAGTTTGTTTATTTCTGAAAGAACCGCCCGGGCCAGTAATCTCTTGTCTAAGGTTAAGTTGACATAGCGGCCAGTGACCACCGCTTTTTCGATGAGCGGTTCTCTGAGACCTCTTATTTTCTTAGCAATTGCTTCAGGACTTTGTTGGAAGGAGGGAATAGCCAAATCAGTTTCCACCTCGGGCGGCGGCAGCTCAATTACTAAAGAGGCGGGGAGCGCCAGCTTCCTTTTTAGTTTTTCTAAAGCGTAAGCCATTGCTGTTTGCGGTTGGCGAGGTGGAAAATGAATGCTTTAAGTCTAGCAAAAACTAAGCTCTGACGGAATCTTTACTCTCCTTCGCCGAGCTAAGCTCGGCTACGGAAGGGTTTTGCTCAAGAGAAGCCGCGGTCAGCCCAAGCTGACCGCCGGAGCTTCACTTTTATTTAAGATTCTGCTATAATCTGGGAAACAGAGTTTTGCATTTGCGGAAAAATGTCTCTCTATACTCAACAAAGCATCAACATTCGAAAAACTTGGCTGCTCATGGCCGTCTTTCTAATTTTTGTCATTGTTCTTGGTTGGCTCTTTTCCTATTTATATAGCAATCCAACGATTCTTTATCTAGCGGCCGCTTTTAGCGTCATCATAAACCTTTTAAGTTATTGGTTCTCTGACAAAATTGCTTTAGCGGTGGCGGGGGCCAAGGTGATTGATAAAAAGAATCACCCGGAGCTTTATCGGGTGGTAGAAAACTTGGCGGCGACCGCTGGTTTGCCGCTACCCAAGGTAGCTATTATCAGCGATTCAGCGCCCAACGCTTTTGCCACCGGCCGCAACAAAGAAAAAGCGGTAGTGGCTGTCACCACTGGTTTACTCGAGAAATTGAATAAGACAGAGTTGGAAGGAGTAATCGCTCATGAGCTGTCTCACATTGGCAATCGCGATATTTTACTTTCAACAGTGGTGGTAGTGCTGGTTGGTTTTATTGCCCTCCTTTCCGATATGTTTTTAAGATCAATGTTCTGGGGCGGCGGGGACCGCGATCGGGGCCAACGGGCTCAATTAGTTTTACTATTTGCCGGTATTGTCTTGGCAATTCTAGCGCCGATAGCCGCTACTCTTATTCAATTGGCTATTTCCCGCAAGCGGGAATTTCTGGCTGACTCTGCCGGCGCTCTGCTTACTCGTCAGCCCGAAGGGCTAGCTTCAGCTTTGGAAAAAATTGCCAGCCACCCCACTTCTTTGCGGCGGGCCAATAAAGCCACTGCTCATCTTTATATTGCTAGCCCGTTTAAGGGTCAACAAGCGACTGGCTGGCTGACAAAACTTTTCCTCACCCACCCGCCAGTTGAAGAACGGATCAGGGTCTTAAGGGGTCTGAAAATCTTGTAAATTATTCTAAACTTTATACTGAATTCAAAACAGCTTGAAATTTCCTCGAAAAACGGCTGGCGAGCCCGCGTACTTGTCCCTTCGAAGCCTGAGGGACAAGGGGGGCCTCTAGGAATTAACCGAGTGGCTGATCGAATACAACTTCAGAAGACCCCACCAAGCTCTTGACTATGAAACCCCAGTCGAGTTCCATTTTAAGTATCACAAAGTATTACCGA
>Ga0213870_1000375_pt1 | contig 22063 bp, 20 predicted proteins | sample WICALVC2017_Meta_FD_160119 | JGI IMG/M metagenome (GOLD analysis project Ga0213870, IMG submission 160119) | Freshwater microbial communities from subterranean cave lake in Wind Cave National Park, South Dakota, United States - WICALVC2017 | ecosystem: Environmental > Aquatic > Deep subsurface >... | reverse complement strand
ATCAAGCTCAACGTCCAGGGCCGCTATGAGGTGTACGGCGACGGCGGACGCAAGCCGACCGGCCTGGACCCGGTGGAATGGGCCCGCGAAGTTGAGCGGCGCGGCGCGGGCGAGATCTTCCTCAATTCCATCGATCGCGACGGCTCCAAGCAGGGCTATGATCTGCGGCTGATCCGCGCGGTGGCCGAATCTGCGAAGATCCCGGTCATCGCGTGCGGCGGCGTCGGGAAGATGGAGCACTTCGTGGAAGGCATTCTGGAAGGCAAGGCATCGGCGGTCGCGGCGGCCAATATCTTTCACTACATCGAGCACAGCACGATCGTCGCGAAGGCCTACCTCCGCCAGGCGGGCGTGCCGATCCGGCTGGACACGCCGGCGAACTATGCCAGGTTCAAGTTCGACGAGGCCGGGCGGATTCTCAAGCAGGCCGACTCGGACCTCGATCAGATCTGGTTCGACAAGCATATCGTGGAACAGATATGAGATATTGCACCCGTTGCCTCTATCCCGAGAACCATCCCCTCTTCATCACGTTCGACGAGGAGGGGATGTGCAGCGGGTGCAGGGTCCACGAGGAGAAGGACGTGCTGGATTGGTCCGATCGATTGCAGAAGCTGCAGCAGAGTGTGGATCGCTACCGCAACCGCTCCGGCACGAACTATGATTGTATCGTCCCGGTCAGCGGGGGCCGCGACAGCTACTTCATCATCCACACCGTGAAGAACGTGCTGAAGCTGAACCCGCTGCTGGTGACGTTCAATCAGGAGTACAACACGAAGATCGGCATCCGTAACCTTGCCAATCTGCTGACCGTCTTCGATTGCGACCATATTACCTACACGCTCGATCAGGACCTGCTCAAGCGCATCGCCACGGTCACGCTCAAGAAGCTCGGCACGATGTACTGGCACTGCCTGGCTGGTAGCTTGACGTTCCCCGTGCAGGCGGCCGTGAAGTTCAAAGTGCCGCTGATCATCTGGGGCGTCCACGGCTGGTCGGACCAGGTGGGCATGTTCTCACACCTGGACGAGGTGGAGATGACGAAGAAGGTCCGCAAGGAGCACAGCCTGAAAGGACTGGACGCCGAGGACCTCGTGGACCCCGAGGCCGGATTGACGCGGCAGGATCTGCAGCCGTTCATCTACCCGTTCGACGACGAACTCGAGAAGGTCGGGTTACGCGGCATCTATCTGAGCAACTACATCCGCTGGGACTCCAAGAAGCAGCACGAGCTGATGATCGAGCGGTACGGCTATGAGACGGCGCCGCAGGAACGCACCTTCAACACCTATGAGGACGTGGACTGCTTCCATTCGGCCGGGACGCACGACTACATCAAGTATCTGAAGTACGGCTACGGGAAAGCCACGGACCATGCGTGCCGCGAGATCCGGCTGAAGCGGATGACTCGCGAAGAAGGCATCGCGATGGTGCAGCGGTACGACGCGAAGAAGCCCAAGGATCTGCCGCTGTTTTTGCGATGGATAGGAATGACGGAGGAGGAACTGCTTCGTTGCCTCGACGATAAGCGCGATCCCAGCATGTGGCAGCGTGACGCACACGGGGAGTGGATCGCGCGCGATTCGGTGGCGAACCATGCGCACAATCCTGGCGTCGAGGCGGTGCGCTTGAAGAAGGAAGAGGAATGCCGGTTCATCGTGATGCCATCCCGAGAGCCGGCCGCGGTCGAGGACGAGTATGTGCTCATGGGGCGGGGCTATATCGACAAATACAACTACCAGGCAATGGACGACACCCAAGGCCAGCCGTCATGACCTACTGTATGCGATGCGTGTTGCCGGACACGAAGCCGGGCGTGTTTTTCGATGCCGAAGGCGTCTGCAGCGCCTGCCGGTCGAACGAGGTGAAGCGCCGGATCGACTGGGACGCGCGCGGCAAGGAGTTGACGCGGATCGCGGACAGCGTCCGCGGGTCGAACGGCAACGGCTACGATTGCATCATTCCGGTCAGCGGCGGCAAGGACAGCTTCTACCAGACCTGGGTGATGCGGGTGGTGTACAAGCTGAAAGTCCTGTGCGTCACGGTGATCCCGCATCTGCAGACGCGCGAAGGGATCGCGAACCTCAATGCGCTCGTCACGAACCTGCACGTGGACCTGATCAAGGTGTCGCTCAAGCCGAGCACCTTCAAGAAGATCCGGCGCAAGGCGTTCTTCGACATAGGCGAGCCGAACTGGGCGGACCACTGCGCGGTCTTCGCCGGCGTCGCCCGCGTGGCCTACGCCTATCGGGTGCCGCTCGTGGTGTGGGGCGAGGACATTGCGGTAGAGTTCGGCGGCAGCACCTCGAACAAGCGCGTGGCGTCGGCCGAAGACCTGTTCGAGAACGATCTGATCAAGAAAAAGACGGTGGAGGACTTCTTCGACGAGGAGATCACCGCCCTCGACGTGTATTTCTACAAGCATCCACCGAAGGAGGAGCTGAAAAAGCGGGAGCTGAAGAGCATCTACCTCGGCTACTACCATTGGTGGGACGGCTATAAGCATTACGAGCTGGCGCAGAAGTACGGCTTCCAGGGGCGCCGACTGGGCCCTCTCTCAGGGAACGTCCTGAACTATGACAACATCGACGAGAAGCTGTGCGAGATTAACATCTGGTTCAAGTTCCTCAAGTTCGGCTTCTGGCGGCCGACCGACCAGTGCTGTTATCACATCTGGAACGGCCGCATGACACGCGAGCAGGCGGTCGAACTAGTGAACGCGAAGCAGTACGAATTCCCCGGCGAGTACCTGAAAGAGTTCCTCGAATTCCACGAGATCACCGAGCCTCAGTTCTGGGAGACAGTGGAAAAGTTCCGCAACCAGGAGATCTGGCACAAGGTGAACGGACAATGGCGGCTGAAGGTGCTGCTGTTATGAACATCAAGTCGTGCATTCTGCTGGGCGGCGGCGGGCACGCTCGCGTCTTGCTCGAGATTCTGCTCCAGATGGGCGCGCCACCTGTCCACGGCATTCTGGACTCGGACGCGTCGCGTTGGGGCCAGGCGCTCCACGGCGTGCCGATCCTCGGCGGCGACGACTTGCTGGGGAACTTGCCGCAACGTGGTGTCGGCTATTTCGCGGTGAGCCTGGGCGCGACCGGTGACAACCAACCGCGCCGCCGGCTGTTCGAGATGGCGCGGTCAGTCGGTCTGGAACCGGTGACCATCGTGAGCCCGCAGGCGTCCTGCTCCCGCTGGGCGACACTTGGGGCTGGCGCGCAGCTCCTGCCCTTGAGCATCGTGAACGCCGGTGCCCAGATCGGCATAAATGCGATCATCAACAGCGGCGCCATCGTGGAGCACGACTGTGTGCTGGGTGATCACGTGCACGTGGCATCGGGCGCGACGCTCGCCAGCACGATTCGCGTGGGTGTGGGCGCGCACATCGGGGCGGGCGCAACCGTAAGGCAGGGTGTCTCGATCGGTGAAGGGGCGATCGTGGGAGCCGGCGCAGTGGTCGTCGACGACATCGCCCCGTGGAGCTGTGTTGTCGGGGTCCCGGCGCGGCCGATGGTCCGGCAGACGCGGTGAACTGAGGACAATGCGTTCAGACGTCGAAACGTTCTGCATTCTGCAGGGCAACACGATCGGGGAGGCGGCCCGGCGGATCGATGCGAGCCGACTCGGGATCGTGTTGGTGGTGGGCGATCAGCGTCGCCTCATCGGCACGATCACGGACGGGGACCTGCGCCGTGCCATGCTCGCGCAGATCGCGTTGACCGAGCCGGTTGAGGTGTTGCTCGAGAGGAAAGCGGGCTCAATGTATGCCCGGCCCATCACCGCGTTCCTTAATGACGACCCAGCGACTTTTCTGCGGCTGCTGCAGGAGCATAACCTCGTGCACCTGCCACTGCTCAACGAACAAGACCAGGTTGCAGGCCTGGTCACGCTGGACGAATTTCTCCCGGCCGGTCCGACCGCGCTCCAGGCGGTCATCATGGCGGGCGGACGAGGGTTACGGCTGCATCCGCTGACCGAGCACGTACCGAAGCCGATGCTGCCGGTCGGCGACCGCCCGCTGATGGAGATCATCATCGAGCAGCTCCGGGACTTCGGTATCAAGCGGGTGAGCATCACGACCCATCACAAAGGAGAGAAGATCGCGGAGCACTTCGGCGACGGCCGTGACTTCGGCGTGGACATCATCTACGTCAGCGAGGACCGGCCGCTCGGCACGGCCGGGGGGCTCGGGCTGCTCGAGCCGCCGACCGAAACGATGCTGGTTATCAACGGCGATATCCTCACGCAGATGAACTTTCAGGCGATGCTCGCCTTCCATCGGACGCATGCGGCGGACTTGACGGTCGCGGTCCGCCGGTATGACGTCCAGGTGCCGTTCGGCGTGGTCGAATGCGAGGGCGTCACCGTACGCCGCATCACGGAAAAGCCCTTTCTCAACTGCTTCGTGAGCGCAGGCATCTATCTGCTCGAGCCGTCGGTGCACCGGTACATTCGGAACGGCGAGTCCTGCGACATGCCGAACCTCATCCAGCGGCTCTTGGAAGACGGCCGGGCGGTCGTGAGCTTTCCGATCCGCGAGTACTGGCAGGACATTGGGCAGCCGTTCGATTATGAGCAGGCGCAGGCGCAGGCCAAGACCTGGAAGCCGTCTACATGAACTGGAAAACGAAAAAGGTCCTGGTCACCGGCGCGGGCGGCTTCATCGGGAGCCACCTCGCGGAGCGATTGGTGGAAGCGGGCGCCCGCACGCGTGCGCTGGTGCACTATCGGTCCGACGGGTCGTGGGGCTGGCTGGACCGATCCTCGCTGAAAGACCAGATAGAGATCGTCGCCGGCGATATCGCCAACCGCGATAGTGTGCGGCAAGCGATCGACGGCGTGGATGTCGTCTTCCATCTCGCCGCGCTGATCGCGATCCCCTATTCCTATCACGCGCCGCTTTCTTACGTGCGCGCAAACGTTGAGGGCACACTGAACGTCCTGCAAGCAGCGAAGGAGGCTGGAGTGGAGCGACTCCTGCACACCTCGACGAGCGAAGTGTACGGGACGGCGCGGCACGTGCCGATTGACGAGTCGCATCCGCTACAAGCCCAGTCGCCTTACTCCGCGACGAAGATCGCCGCCGACAAACTGGTGGAGGCCTTTCACCTCTCGTACGGGCTGCCGGTCGTGACGGTACGGCCCTTCAATACATTTGGCCCGCGGCAGTCGGCGCGAGCAGTGGTCCCGACCATTATTATCCAGTGCCTGGCGGGAAAGACCGTACGCTTGGGGAACCTGGGGCCGACCAGGGATCTGAACTACGTGCTGAACATCGTGGACGGGTATCTCACTGCAGCGACAAGTCCCGCGGCCGTCGGCCGGGTAGTGAACCTGGGATCCGGCCGGGAGATCCGCATTCGCGACCTGGCTGAATTGATCGGCAAACTGATGGACCAGCCGATGAAGATCGAAACAGAGGAGCAGCGCACGCGGCCGGAGAAGAGCGAAGTCGAGCGGCTTGTGGCGGACAACACGCTGGCGCGTGATCTGCTCAAGTGGGAGCCGCACGTGTCTCTCGAAGACGGCCTGCGCATCACTATTGACTGGATCAAGGCGCATCGCGACCACTACCGCCCGGGAGTCTATGCGGTCTGATGGGCCGGAGCAGAGAGACTGTATTCCACTGAGCGTGCCCTTGCTCGATGGCAACGAGTGGAAGTACCTCAAGGAGTGCCTCGACACAGGGTGGGTCTCGTCCGTCGGTCCCTTTGTAGAACGCTTTGAGCGTGAGGTGGCGTGCCACGTTGGCGCGCGCCATGCGGTGGCGACCGCCAGCGGGACGGCAGCGCTCCACGTCGCGCTACAGGTCGCCGGCGTGCAGCCCGACGACGAAGTGCTGGTCTCCACGCTCAGCTTCATCGCGCCGGCGAACGCGGTCCGCTACCTTGGGGCGCGGCCGGTGTTCATGGATGCGGACCCGCAGTATTGGCAGATGGACCCCGAGAAGGTGCGAACGTTCCTGGACCAGGAATGCCTGTGGCGGAACGGCACGCTCTATAACAAGAGCTCGAACCGGCGGGTGAAAGCGATTTTACCGGTGCACATCCTCGGGCATCCCTGCGACCTCGACCCGCTCTTCGAGGTGGCGCGCCAGTATGATCTTGTCGTGGTCGAGGACGCGGCGGAGTGCCTTGGCGCGAAATACAAAGGGCGGAAGATCGGGCAGGTGGGCCTTGTCTGCTTCAGCTTCAACGGGAACAAATTGATCACGACCGGCGGCGGAGGCATGATCGTCACGGACAACGAGGCGTGGGCCCGCAAGGCCAAGTACCTGACGACGCAGGCGAAGGACGACGAGATCGGGTACGTGCACCATGAGATCGGGTACAATTACCGGCTCACGAACCTTCAAGCTGCGGTGGGATGCGCGCAGATGGAACGGCTTGAGGTGTATCTCGCGTTGAAGCACCGCATTGCGGAGCGGTATCGCGAGGGCTTGCGGGAGATTCAGGGGATCACGCCGATGCCGGAAGCGCCCTGGGCGACCAGTACCTTCTGGATGTACACTGCGCTGGTGGATGAAGGCCGCTTCGGCACTGACCGGAAAGCCCTGCTCCCGCACTTTCAGAAGCACGGCGTGCAGAGCCGCCCATTGTGGCAGCCCTTGCATTGCTCGCCGGCGCATGCCGGAAGCCAGGCCTATCACTGTGAAACCGCGGAGCGGCTGCACCGCGAGGCGTTGAGCCTCCCGGCCTCGGTCAGCCTGAGCGGCGCGGATCAGCAGCGGGTGATCGAGACGCTCAAAGAGGCTCCGAGGGCCTGTCGTGTCGCTTAGCGACGACGAAGAGGGAGATGACAGCGAAACCAGCACATACAGGGCGGAAGACAGACTCAACGCAGGCGTGGCCTCTCGTGAATCTGATGGTGCGTGAGGAGGAACGGGAGGAACTCTCCGCCTACGCGAATGAGGCCTCCTCAATCCAGCTCTCCGCGCGCACGCTCTGCGATCTCGAACTGCTCGCGATCGGCGCTTTCTCTCCGCTCGACAGCTTCATGGGTGAGGCGGACTATGTCTCGGTGCTCAAGCACATGCGTCTCGCCGATGGCACCCTGTTCCCGATGCCGTTGACCTTGCCGGTTGTCAGGACCGGCGATCTCACGATCGGCAAGTGCGTGGCGCTGCGCAACCAGCGAAACGAGCTGATCGCGCTGATGACGGTTGAGGAGCTTTTCGACTGGGACCCCGAGCGCGAGTCCATGGCGGTGCTCGGAACGATGGATGCGCGGCATCCGATGAGGGCCGAGATGGCGGGCTTGGACCGGAGCTGCATCGCCGGGCCGCTCAAGGTGATCAACCTGCCGCGACACTACGATTTCATAGAACTGCGGAAAACCCCCGGGGATGTGCGAGCGAGTTTGAAGACGATGATGCAGAAAGCGATCGTGGCCTTCCTGCCGCGTGGCCACATGCATCGCAGCCACGAGGAGTTCACCAAACAGGTGGCGGCGGAGCTGAGGGCGGCCCTGCTCATCCAGCCCACGGTCGGGGTCGCCCGTTATGGTGACACCGATTACTATCCGGTAGTGCGCACGACCAAGGTCCTGATGGATAAATACTATCCTCGCGACTCCACGGTCCTGACCGTCTTGCCGCTGGCCACGCGCCATGCCGGACCGCGGGAAGCGCTGTGGCACGCGCTGATCCACAGGAACTATGGCGCAACGCACGTGATTATAGAGCCGGATCATGCGAGCCCCGGCAAGGATTCCCAAGGCCACCCGTTCTACGACTCGCTCGAGGCGCAGCGGCTCGTCGCAAAGTACCAAGATGAACTCGGGATCACGATGGTGCCGTTCCAGGAAGTCGTATATCTGCCGGACGAGCAGCGGTACGAGGAGAAGCACCGGGTGCCGGCAGGCGCGCGGACCGCGGTGATCATGCCGGGCGAGCTATCGCGCGAGTATTTGAACAACGGCAAGACGTTACCGTCTTGGTTCACACGCCCGGAGATTGCAGCAATCCTCGCCCGCATGTCGCCGCCTACGCACGAGCAGGGGTTCTGCGTGTGGTTCACGGGACTCAGCGGGGCGGGCAAGTCCACGATCGCAGAGATCCTGGCGAATTTCCTGATGGAGCACGGTCGCCAGGTCACGCTGCTGGACGGCGATGTGGTGCGGACGCACCTCTCGAAGGGACTGGGGTTCAGCAAGGAAGACCGAGACCGCAACATCCGGCGGATCGGGTTTGTCGCGGCGGAGATCGTTCGGCATCACGGCGTAGTCCTATGTGCGGCCGTGAGTCCTTATCGTGTCACCCGCAACGAGGTCCGCGCCATGGTCGGCGAGGACCGCTTCATCGAGGTCTTTGTGGACACACCGCTCGAGGTTTGCGAGCAGCGGGACGCGAAAGGCATGTACGCCAAGGCACGCAGGGGTGAGATCAAGGGCTTCACGGGGATCGACGATCCTTACGAATCGCCGGTGAAGCCCGAGTTGCGAGTCACTACGACCGACACCTCTCGCGAAGAAAACGCGCGGCGCATAACGGACTATCTAAAAGCGCGCGGTCTGCTGCTCGGGGCCACCGATGAACGTAACTACCGTCAAGTCTGAGAGTGGTCCTGTGACCAGCGTGAACGAACGACTCCGGCGCATCGAACGTCTGCAGCCAGTTTTCATCGTGGGCACGCCCAAGTCCGGAACGACTTTTTTGCTCTCGCTGTTTGACTCGCATCCGTCCGTTATCACGCTCCTCGAATCGGCCGTATATCACGTTCCCTCCGGACGTCCTGCCAGCCTCTCCAGGCTAATGGCGAAATTGCGGGAATTCTACGCGGCGCTGGAGCATAACATCCATCCTGCGGTCTCACGCGAAGCCTTCTTCGAGATGGCGCAAGCCGCGTTGGCTGAGAGCCCCGGAAGCCTGCCGAAGCGGCTCCTGCAAGCGCTGCTCGCGGTCGCCCTGGAGAAGTCCGAAGACGCGCAGGGGCGGGTGACGCATTTCATAGAGAAGACCCCGCGGCAGTATGACGCCGTGGACCGGATGTTCGAGGACTTCCCTAACGCGAAGGTGATCCACGTCCTGCGCGACCCCCGGGACAATTACCTCGCGTTGCGCCGAATGATGCTGGACCCGGAGTACCAAGGCATCAACTACCAGCCCACGAACTTCATCAGGGACCGGCTGCTGGCCAGCTTAGACGCGGCCTATCGTAACGTCGATCGACATGGGGACCGATACCGCATCCTGTTCTACGAGGACCTTATACTGGGCGGCGAGGGGGTGGTCAGGGAGGTAGCCTCCTGGCTGGGGATCCCGTGGCACGAGGTACTGCTGGTACCCTCGGAGAACGGCGAGCTCTGGAGAGGCAACTCGCTCGCGCCGGACCTTCGCGATCAGCTCAAGCCCTTCGACCGGCGGCCGATCGGCAGATGGAAGACCGCGCTGTCTGAGCGCGAGGTCCTGCTGGTGGAGTATGTGATCAAGGCGTACAAGCTGGAGGGGAAGTATGCGCTGACATGCGATCCTTCGCGCTGGGACTTGATCGGCAGCCTTGCGCCGCCGTTCCCCGGCGAGCTTCGCTGGAACTCACTGAGGAGCGGCAAGGAGCTGGCGCGCCAGGCGGTCAATTTCGTCCGATGGAATTATGGCGCCCGGCGCTGGTGGATATACCGCCATCTCCAGCATTGCTTGTTGAGTGCAGATACGCGGCTCACCGGCAAATACCAGTCGGTGCCGCTGACGATATGACCGCGACGGCCGGAAAAGCTCGCTACGTCATCGAGCGGACCGTCCCGACCCTGATCTGGGGGAGAGAGGACGGCGAGTTCCACACGCGCGTCTCGCTGTTCAATTATTACAGCTTGCTGTTTGAGGACCGGCCGGTCACGTCGCGGGCTTACGTCTATCTCTTCCAAGAGGACGGCAGCGAGGTCGGCCGCTTCGATCAGGTATTGCCGCTGCACGGTCAGTGGCAGTTCGACCTCTCTACGGTAATACGCGACTTTCAAGGCAGTGTTGGCGTGCAACTGGTCCCCGATTACCTGCCGCCGCTCTCGCACGCACGGTACCTCGGCGCACTGTTCTTCGCCACATATTGGGATGCACGCGGGCACTGCGACTTCACGCACGAGACCGACCGGATGCGGTTCGAGGACGATCGGCGGTTCCAGTACGAGCCGGCGACCATCCCGACGTCGCCACAGGTGGAGATGAGCATTATCGTACAGAACAGCTTCTTCGGCGCGAACCCGGCCGAGTGCGATCCTCGCTTGACTATCACGGTGAAGAATGCGACGGGGAAGACGCTCCTGGACAGGACACTGGAGCTGGGCCTGCGGGCCTCGCGGCTGATTCCGCTCGCGGAGCTGCTCACTGATTATCGACAGCGGCTTGGTGGTCAGGTGGGCTCGGTCCACGTCAAGGGGCGGCACATCAACCAGCCGCTGACCTTCCTCCGCCACGCCAGCGGCGACTTCAACGTGCACCATTTTTGAATAATGCTTCCGCAAGGCCTCTGGAAAGAGAGCGAGCCGCGCTTCGGATTCCCGGTCTTTAAGGACTGCGTGAACCGCGTCAGCCAGGCGGTGCGGCTTGACTTCTGCAGCTTCAACTGGAAGAGGGCGGTCAAAACGGCGCTCGCGCAAGCGCGACAGCGGCGGCTTCCGGACCTGCGGATGTTGTTGCCGCTTCTGGCTGGGCGGTGCCCGGAGATGAAGATCAGGGGCGCCTTCACGACCCGGCAAGGCGAATTCATCAAGGACTTCGGCGTGCTGGGCGCTTGGTCGGCCGGGCAAGCCTTCGAGCTGAACATCAACGACATCCTCCAGGCGCACGGGATCCCGCTACAGGACGGCATGTTCATCCTGATCATGGACCTGGGAGAGCACACGGAGGCTCTCTCGCAGCTCAACATCTTCTCGATGAGCTATGAAGGGCCACAGTTCTACACCAACTACCGGACAGGTGCTTTCGCACGGACGCTTAACGATTTTGTGAAGAAGAAGCACGCCGGTTTCATGAGCGTGAACCCAAAGATCATCGTGAACGACACGCACGTCTCGAGCCTCATGTTCATCAACCACTCGTCGAACCCGAGCTACGATGATACCGTGAGCCCATTCCTAAGGCTCTATCGCCAGGACGGGGCGCACCTCGACGCCGACTTCGGCTCGGTCCCGGCGTTCGGCGGCATCGAGCGCTCAATCGAGGAACTGTTCGGGACCGAAGTCCGCGACTTTCTCAAACCGAGCGGCGGGCTTGGCACGACGGTCTCGAAGGTGAAAGGCTACACGCTGGCGGGCATCAGCATTCTGCGCTCTCGCAACGGCACGTCCATGGCGATTGAGCATACGCGGCCCACGCAGAGCTACCTCCAGAATGGAATTTAGATGTGGCTGACCGTACGGGAGTGCTCGCAGACGCCGGCTACCGGCACCTTTCTCCTCGCGAGGCAGCGCGGCGTCTGCTGGGGCACGTCGGTGTGTACGGCGCCGGCAACGCGCTCCAGCGGCTGGGCGCCTTTATTCTGTTGCCGCTGTATATCGCGCGATTGTCCCCGGAGGAATATGGGCTGCTCGCGCTGGTCTCGCTGCTTCCATTCGTGCTGCCGGCGGTTCTGTCCTTGGGGTTGCCGAACGCGATCACCCGGTACTATCATGAGTGGCGGCGGGAAGGGATCGCGCCCGGGAATCTCGGCGCGGTGTGGGCGATCGTCACCGCCTCGACGCTGCTGGTCACGGTGCTGCTGGACCGGTTCGCAGAGCTGTTGCTCACGCGGTTTCTCACGCAAGCGGCCTTTGATCCGTATCTGCGGCTCGGACTCTGGTGGGCGTTCTTCGCGAGCCTCGCTCTATGCCCGGTGACGTTGTTACGGATTCGCGAGCAGAGCCGGGCGTTCATCGCGGTTTCCGTCGTCTCCTTTTTCCTCGGCGTTGGCCTGACAGCCTGGGCTGTTCTGTCCGATCGGGGCGTCGTCGGGGTGCTGTGGATGCAAGTCATCGCGAGCGCGGTCACCGGCGTCGCGCTGACCGCTTGGTACCTCAGCCACGTGGCCCTACGGGTTCACACCGACAGTGTCACGCGGAGTCTACGTTTCGCGCTGCCTCTGGTCCCGTCGGCGCTGCTCGACGCCGTCGCTGGGCGCGCGGACCGGTTTTTTCTCGACAAATGGGCGTCGCTGCCGGAGATCGGTCTGTATGCCCTGGCGAACCAGTTCGGGCAGGCGGTGAAATTCTTCTACGATTCGGTGAAGCCCGCGTGGTTTCCCTTCTATATCAGGGTGGCCGGTGAGCGAGCGGACGCGCGCGAGTTCCTGGGCCGCATCGTCACATTCTATCTGGCAGCGCTCGGGTTCGTCGCGCTCGCGGTGTTGCTGTTCGCACCGGATGTCATTCGCTGGGCAGGTCAGGAAGAGCGCTACCTCGCGGCCGTGCCCCTGCTGCCGATCCTCGTGCTCTGCTATGTGGTCCAGGGCCTGGCGCCCATCGGCAGTGCGGCGGTCATCGTCTCGGAGCGGACCTGGTGGCAGCCGCTCGTTCAGACCGTGCAGGTCGCTGTCGTGATTGTCGCCAATATCGTCTTAACGTCGCGATTCGGCGTATTCGGCGCCGCATGGTCGCTGCTGTTGTCCTATGGCGTGCTGGTCGGCCTCACGCTGGTGGTCGCACAGATTGTCTATCCCGTGAAGCTCGAATGGATGAAGCTGGCGCTACTCGCTCTGGGCCTGGCACTGGCCGGTGGCGGGGCAGTCTGGAGCACCGCCACTCTGCCGGTCCAGCTCCTGCTGCTCGCAAGCTACGGGCTCTTGGCGGTCCTCATCGCCTTTCGTGGCCGCATGCTGGACGGCATGCTATCGCTTGCGAAGCCAGAGCCGGCTGAGAAGCCGCACGTGTGATGCTGCCGATGCGACCCAAAACCATTTGTCTGATCCTGGACAATCCGGGCCGCGACCTCCTCGGCATGGCGCTGCTGTCGTCCATGCTGGCCTCACACGGTCTCGATGTGGTGGTCGTACCGATGTACGACCAACAGCAGTACGTCGTGAAGGTCCAGCCGGACATGGTCCTCGTGAACTACGTGCGCCAAGCGAATCGAGCGGCGATCAAACGGTACAAGCGGCTGGGCATCCGGGTGGGAGTCTTGGACACCGAGGGCGGGGTCCTACGTTCCGAGTACCGCGAGTTGCTGGATGTGGTGCAAAACAGCGGCGCGAAGCAGTTCATTGACGACTACTTCCTGTGGGGAACGCGCCAGTATGCGGCCTTCCAGCGCGACCTGAACGCGCCCGGCACGCGGCTGTATCTGACCGGCTGTCCGCGGTTCGACTTCTACGCCCCGCAATGGTCGCACCTGATCCCGGACCCCGAGGACCGGCCCCATGAGTATGTGCTGCTGATCACGAGTTTTCCGCTCAACAATCCCCGTTTTGCGACCCCGGAACAGGAGATTGCCAATATGATGGAAGCGTCGGGCATCGACCGGGCGTCGGCCGAGCAGATGCGGGTCTCGGCCGACCGCGTGCTCCGCGAGACCCTCTCTCTCTATCGGCACACCTGCGAGCGCTATCCGAAAACGACGTTCGTGCTGAGGCCCCATCCCTTCGAGAACGATGCGATCTATGCGCAGGAGTTTGCAGGGGTAAAGAATCTGAAGTTGCACCGGACAGGGAACGTCCATTCGTGGCTCAAGCACGCCACGGCCGTCGTGCAACTGAACTCATCGGTGGCGTTCGAGGCGAGCCTCCTCGGCAAGCCCGTCGTCTCGCTCGAGATGTTCCAGTGCCCCGAGTTGCAGGCGGAGGTGGCGACGGCCTGCAGCCTGAACGCGCGCTCCGAAGCCGGGTACTGGGAGTTGCTGGATTATCTGATCGAGAGAAAGCCGGCTCCGGGGGTCGAGCAGGAAGCGGCCCGGGTGACGAAGGAGGTTGAGCGCGCGGTGGTGGAGTGGATTTACAAGAACGATGGGAATAGTTCGGCGCGGGTTGCGGAACAGCTCGAGAAAATTCTCCTGGAGATCCCACCGCTTCAAGGGTCGCTCCGCTGGCGGCTGGCCTACACGATGGAGCGCGCGTGGGTGAGCGTCTATTACGTCCTGAAATGCCTCTTGAAATACCTGCCGAGCCGTGAGGCACGCGCGAAGCGCCAGATGAAGAGCTTCGGAGCGACGGACTTCATGGCTGTCTTCGGCAAGTTGGGACGACACGATTTTGTGGCGCGAGATGTTCCGCTGGTTTCCGGATACCTGCCGCTCTATCGGTCCAATGCGGTGGTGGTGAGACCGGCTCCGGGCACGGACGTGTCGTCAACGTAGCAAATTCATCAGGGAGGGAGATTTATGGCACGAATGGTACACATCGGGACCCGTGACGCGGAGGAAGGCGCCTCCTGTTTCGTGATCGCGGAGATCGGCATCAATCACAACGGCGATCTCGAGCTCGCCAAGCGCCTGATTGACGCGGCGAAACAATCAGGCGCGGACGCTGTCAAATTCCAGAAGCGCACGGTGGATGTGGTCTACACGCCTGAGGAGCTGGCTCGGCCGCGCGAGAATCCCTTCGGCAGCACGAACGGCGACCTGAAGCACGGGCTTGAGTTCGGCGCCGAGCAATACGCGGAGATTGACCGCTACTGCAAGGAGCGGCAAGTCTTGTGGTTCGCCTCGTGCTGGGATGAAGGCTCGGTGGATTTCATGGAGCAGTTCAATCCGCCGTGCTACAAGATCGCCTCGGCCTGCCTGACCGACGACCGGCTGCTGCGCCATCATAAGACCGGTCGGCCGATCATTCTGTCCACAGGGATGAGCACCATGGAGCAGATCCGGCATGCGGTGCGGGTACTGGATACGGACGATCTGATCCTCCTGCACTGCACCAGCACCTATCCGAGCGCGCCGCACGAGCTGAACTTGCGCGTGATCCGCACGCTCATGACGGAGTTCCCCAACCATCCGATCGGCTATTCGGGGCACGAGGTCGGGCTGCAAACGTCGGTGGCCGCGGTGGCCTTGGGCGCCTGCGTGGTGGAGCGGCACATCACACTGGACCGTGCGATGTGGGGCAGCGACCAGGCGGCGTCCGTGGAGCCGCAGGGCTTCGAACGGATGGTGCGGGACATCCGCGCGGTTGAGGCCGCGATGGGGGACGGCGTGAAGAAGGTCTATGACGGCGAGCGGCCGATCATGGCCAAGCTGCGGAGGGTGAACTGACGACTATGGAGATCCTGGCGATCATTCCGGCTCGAGGAAGATCTCAGCGGCTCCCCGGGAAAAACTGTCGGCTCGTGGCTGGCAAACCGCTGATCATCCACAGCATCGAGCATGCACGACGATCGCGGTTAGTCCGGCGGACGGTGGTCTCGACGGATGATCAGGAAATCGCCGGCTTGAGCCGTGAAGCCGGAGCCCAGGTGGTGTACAGACCGGCTGCCCTGGCCACGGATACGGCGACCTCGGAGTCCGCGTTGCTCCATGTGATCGAGGTCCTCGAGCGCGAACAGGCCTACCGCCCTGATCTGATCGTGTTTCTGCAGTGTACCTCACCCATCCGGAAGGCGGACGACATAGATCGGGCCATCGAGCACTTCATCGAATCCGGGGCTGATTCTTTGTTCTCGGCCACGCGCTCGAAGGGGCTGCTCTGGCGATCGGCCGGCCCGTGGGCGGAGTCCTTCAACTACGACTTCCGGCATCGAAAGCGCGAGCAGGACATGGAGGACGAGTGGCGGGAAAACGGTTCGATCTATGTGTTCAAGCCGTGGGTGCTGCTTCAGGAGCACAACCGCCTCGGTGGGAAGATCGCTGTGCACAAGATGGACTACTGGAGCTCGTTTCAGGTGGACTCACCAGAGGATCTCGATCTGTGCGACTGGATCCTCCGCCGCCAGGGCCAGCGAGCCAGAGTGGCGGCCCTCCCTGCGACCATCGGCGCGGTCGTGTTCGACTTCGACGGCGTCTTCACGGACAACCGGGTGCTGGTCTCGCAAGATGGGGCGGAGACGGTCATCTGTAACCGCTCCGACGGCTTGGGGCTGGATTATTTGCGCGCGACGGGGATTCCGCTCGTCGTCCTGTCCACGGAAACGAATCCCGTGGTCGCCGCCCGCTGCCGTAAGGTTCAGCTGGAGTGTTGTCAGGGTCTGGCGGACAAGGCCGAGGAGCTCCGCGCGTTCGCAGCTAAGCGCGGTCTGTCGCTGTCCGACGTAATCTACGTGGGCAACGACCTCAATGATCGCGATTGCCTCACGAGCGTCGGCTGCGGGATTGTGGTGGCCGACGCGTATCCCGACGTCCGCGCCCTCGCGCACATCGTGCTGGAGCACCAAGGCGGATGCGGGGCGGTGCGGGAAGTATGCGATCTGATCCTCGAGAAGCTCGGAGGGCCATGGAGTCCCAAGGGCCGAACGTGTTAGCGAACGTGTTCTCGCTCAAGGGCAAGGTCTCGGTGGTGACCGGCGCGGCCGGCTTTCTGGGCCGCACGTTCACTCGCGCGCTGCTTGAAGCCGGAAGCCGTGTAGTGCTGATGGGGCGCGGAGACAAGCTACAAGCAGACGCCCGTGAGCTGGCCCACACATTCAGCGCCGATCGGGTGGACAGCGTCTCCGTTGATTTTTCCGATGCGGACGCCTACCGCTCAGCGCTCACCGCGGTCGCCGGCCGGCATCCGACGGTCGACGTGCTCGTCAACAACGCGTTCGAGTTCAGCCGCGACACCGGCTTCAACCATCCTTCCGGCCGCATGGAAACGATCTCCCGGGACCAGTGGATGCGCGCGCTGGAGTGCGGCGTCTACTGGCACGCGCTGGCCAGCCAGGTCCTGGGCGAGCAGATGGCCAAGCAGGGATCGGGGTCGATCATCAATATCAGCTCGATGTACGCCATCGTCAGCCCCGACCCGGACCTCTATGAGGGCACCGAGATCTTCAACCCGCCGGTCTACAGCACCACCAAGGCGGCCCTGCTCGGATTGACCCGTTATACGGCGTCGTTTTACGGACGGCGCAGTGTGCGGTGTAATGCACTGTTGCCGGGGGCGTTTCCGAATACCGGCGGCGATTCCTACAACGCGCCGCGTAACGATGAGTTCCTGGAGCGCTTGAGCCGGCGTACGGTGCTGGGCCGCTGCGGAGTGCCCGAGGACCTGCAAGGTGCGCTCATCTTTCTGGCCTCCGACGCCTCGCGCTACATGACCGGGCAGAGCCTGATCGTGGACGGGGGATGGACAATCAGATGAGTACCGGGCCGATGAGCGGCGGCAGGAGCACGCACCACATCGGCGTCATGCAAGGGCGGCTCGTGCCGCAGATCGATGGAAGGATCCAGGCGTTTCCGTGGGAGCGGTGGCGCGCGGAGTTCGAGCTGGCCCGCCGACACGGCTTCCACTCCATCGAGTTCGTCTTCGAGGCGGAGCGCTTCGACGAAAATCCGATCTTCACGGACGACGGTGCCAAGGAGATCACGGACCTCATCGATCGTACAGGCATACAGGTCTCCTCGATCTGCGCGGACTACTTCATGGACCATCCGTTCTTCCGGGTGTTGTCCTCGGAGCGGGAGCGGAGCGTGGAAGTGCTGGCGCGCCTGATCGAGCAGGCGGCGCGGGTCGGCGCCGCGCGGGTGGAGATTCCGTGCGTGGATCACGCGAGTATCACGAGTGAAGAGGACAGGCAGGCGCTGCTGAAGGCAGTCTCCCGCTGCCTACCGGTCGCCGAGCGCCATGAGGTCGAACTGGTCTTCGAGACCTCGCTGCCGCCGGCTGAGTTCCGCAACCTGCTGGAGCGCTTCCACCATCCGCTGATCAAGGCAAATTACGACACCGGCAACAGCGCGTCGCTCGGGTACGATCCGACCGAGGAACTGACGACCCTCGGCGAGCTGGTCGCGAACATCCATATCAAGGACCGGCTCCTTCACGGTACCACGGTCCCCCTGGGGACGGGCAACGCCGACTTCCCCGCAGTGTTCTCAGCGCTGTCCCAAATCGGCTACTGGGGAGAGTTCATCCTGCAGACCGCTCGCGATCCGGACGACGTTGGTACGGCGGTACGCTACCGAGATTTCGTGAAGGGCTATCTCGCCCGGTCCTTCAGCTGACGGCGATGGACCTCGAGCTCACCGGCAAGATCGTCTGTATCGCGGGCTCTTCGCGAGGGATCGGCCGCGCCATCGCCGAAGCCTTTCTGCGCGAAGACGCGCGCGTGGTCGTCAGCGGCCGCACGAAGGAGGACCTGGACCGGACCGCCGCGGAACTGGAAAAGGCCTACGGCGGGGATCGGGTCCTGCCGGTCCATGCCGACCTCACCGACGACGCGGGGATCACCACATACTTCCAAATGTTGGAACAGCGGTGGGGCGGCCTGGACATACTGGTCGCCAATATCGGGTCAGGGCGTAGCGTCTTCGGATGGGACGTGCCGCGCGAGGAATGGGATCGGATGCTGGACCTGAACCTGACGGCGAGTGCGCTGCTGACGCGAAAGGCGATTCCGCTCATGCAACGGCGCGCAGGTGGAAGCATCATCTTTATCTCGTCGCTTGCAGGGATGGAAGCGTTGCCGGCGCCGCTGCCTTATGCCTGCGCGAAAGCTGGCGTGGTCGTGCTGAGCAAGCTCCTGTCGCGGCAGTTTGCTGTTGACCACATTCGCGTGAACACGGTTGCCCCTGGCAATATCCTGTTCCCTGGTGGTGTGTGGGCGCGCAAGCTCGAAGAAGCGCCCGAACAGGTGCAGGCTTATATTTCGACGGATGTGCCGATGCGACGCATGGGCATTCCCAAGGAGGTCGCGGATGCCGTGATGTTTCTCGCGTCGGCGCGGGCATCGTTCATCACGGGTGCGTGCCTGGTCGTGGATGGGGGACAGGCGCGTGGCTGGTGAGGCGATGAGCGAGCCGAGCGGCCTTTTCCGGCTCGACGGCCGGGTGGTGCTGATAACCGGCGGGGCCGGGCTGTTCGGCGAGATGCATGCCGAGGCGGTTGCCGAGGCTGGCGGCATTCCCGTTCTGCTGGATATCCGCGGCGATCGCGCGGCCGCGAAGGCCCAGAGCGTAACAGAGAAGTTCGGGGGCACGGCACTGGGCATGGAGGCAGATATAACGGATCGAACCAGCCTGCAGCGTGCGATCGGGGTGGTCGTCCAGCGCTTTGGCCGGCTGGATGTGCTGATCAACAACGCCGCCAACGACCCGAAGGTGAAGTCGCAGGACGATCAGCTGTGGACGCGATTCGAGACCTTTTCTGAGAAGCAGTGGGCCGAAGATCTGGCGGTCGGGTTGACGGGAGCCTTTCTCTGCTCGCAGATCGTGGGCGAGCACATGGCGAGGGAGAGGCGAGGCGTCATCATCAATATCGCATCGGACCTCGGCTTGATCGCGCCCGATCAGCGCCTGTACAAGAAGGAAGGGGTGCCGCCGGACCGCCAGCCGGTGAAGCCGGTGACCTACTCGGTCGTGAAGCACGGGCTCATCGGCCTGACGCGCTATCTTGCGACCTATTGGGCGGACAGGAATGTCCGGGTCAATGCCCTGGCGCCGGGCGGGATCAGGGCCGAGCAGCCGGACGAGTTCGTGCAGAAAGTCTCGGCGCTCATCCCGATGGGACGGATGGCGCGGCGCGACGAGTACAAAGGGGCGATTCTGTTCCTCGCGAGCGACGCGTCGTCCTACATGACTGGTGCGGTGCTTGTGGTGGACGGTGGTCGGACCTGCTGGTGACGGATGAATATTCGCGGTCGGATTAGACAAAGCGCGCTTGTGCAGGCGGTCTATCACAGTAAGGCAACGGTGTTTGCCCACCGTTGCCTGTCTTCCGTGGGATTTCATGGACTCCTGGGGCAAGAACTTTCTGACATGGCGCGCTTGCGGAAAGTTGAACTGCTTGCCTCTTCACTTAAATCCTCGAAGAAACGTGTCCTTTTTGTGATCCCCCGGAACTGGACGACCCATGTTGTATTCCAAATCGGGTTGGCCCAAGCGCTGACGTTGCGCGAGGCGGAATGTGCCGTTGTGACATGTGGAGGCGCAATGCCGGTCTGTGAGGTGACCTGGGCGGAGAGAGAGCTGTTCCCTCGTTGCCCGCGTTGCACGGCATATGTGAAAGATGCGGCGGAACTGGCGGGAATCAAATCTTACAGCGTCGCCGAGGAAGTAGACGGCTTCCGGGATGCAACGTTTTTGTCTGAGACAGAGTCCCTGACACTACAAGAGCTGACTGGGTATGTCTGGAACGATCTTCCTCTCGGACGATATGCGATACCAGCCGCCCGGTGGCGCCTCCGGAGCCATGATATCAGCACGCACCCTGATGGGCGAGTAGTTCTATCGGGGTTTATCCGAAATGGAGCGCGCTGGGCGTCAGGCATGAAACACATTCTTGAAAGGTTCAACCCCGATGTTCTAGTGATGCTCAATGGTCTTTTCATGGAAGAGAGAGTGAGCTGGGCGCTGGCCCAAAAACAAGGATGCCGCTGTATCTTCTTTGAGCGGGGGCGCGACGCGGGGACGGTTTTCCTTTCTCATGAGCAGTCGGCAACCAGGTACGACATCAGTGAAAGCTGGCAGCGTGTTGGGAATATCCCTCTCACCACGGAGGAACGGCGAAAAGTTTGTGAAGTGATGGAAAGACGGGTCCGGGGCGAGCAACTCATCGAGACCTATTGGGCTGTCAAAGAGTCTGATCAGGAGAAGATTTGCCGAAAACTTCGAGTGGATCGCAACCGGCCGCTAGCGTTGTTATTTACGAACGTGTCCTGGGATACGTCAATGCAGGACCGGGACACCATTTTCGCCGGGATGATGGAGTGGCTCCGTTACACGATTGATATCTTCAGGCTTCATCCCGAGTGGACGCTGGTAATCCGTATTCATCCTGCCGAAACGCAGGTTGCCGGACGGGAGTCTTTTGAGCGTGTCGGAGAGTGGATCATGCAAGAGTTCAGACCCTTGCCTGACAATGTCCGCTTGGTCTTACCGGATGTGCCGATTGACTCCTACGCGCTGATGAGTTTGGCCCGTCTAGGTCTCGTCTATGCCTCAACGACAGGGTTGGAACTGGCGGTCACAGGGGTGCCGGTTATAGTTGCCGGCGGCGCCCATTACGCCGCCAAAGGCTTTACGCATGATCCATCCAGCCGGGAAGAGTACAGCAAGCAAGTGGAGTTGTTGATGCATGGGGATCGATCGATTCCACGTGTTGAGCAGGTTGAACGTGCCCTGCGCTATGCGCACCTCTTTTTCCTCAGGCGCATGTTCCCGATGACCGTAGTAGAAGAACCGGTATATGCCAGACCTCGCTTGGCGTATGAGTCCGTGGGGGAGTTAATGCCCGGGCACCGGAAAGTGCTGGACGTGATATGTGATGGAATCATGAACGGAAGTGAATTCGAACTGAGTCGAACAGCTAATTAGCGCTCTGCTTGGTCACGCCCTGCCCTCTCCCAGCACTTGCTAAATTCACTACTTAAAGAAGGCGAATAGCAGACCAGACCATGTTGAAAAAAGCTGTGCTGGGCTATTTTCTTTTGACCACGGTTTTTCTATTCTGGCATGTCGCTTCCTTCCTGAAAGACCTATTCGTTGCACCTTTGTATTTCCTCGTGCCTCTGGGGATAGGCCTCCTGTTTTTTTCGACGTTCAAGGCCGGCAAGCAACTCCTGGCCTGGATGACCAGAGCCCAACTCGTTCTGTGCTCGTTGTTTTTCGGGTTCGCGTTGCTGACAATCTTATATCAGCAACTGGAACGATTCGATCTCCTAAGAAGTTCGTTCTTGTATGTCTATCCGACCGTTCTCTTGTTTTCCCTGTCAGGCTTTTATCTCAGGAGAGACTTGCTCGCCGCGGAGGCAGGACTCAAGTCGCATCTTAAGACCCTGCTAGTCTTATCTCCGCTTTTTGTAACAATGTATTACTTCTTTTTTCTCCAATTTACAGCATTTCCTCTGCGGGACATTTATCAGGAAATTCATTTTATGAAGGGGGCGTTAGAGTTTTCACGGTTTCATATCTTGGGTCTTCGTGTCCGCGAGTGGGTGATTTTCACCTGATTTCAGATCGGATCGAGCATGCAAGTGAGGACCTTGAGGCGCAGATGCTCTTCGTTGCGTAGCCCGTAGCTGCGTCGCTGGAAGACGC
>Ga0213870_1000374_pt1 | contig 22096 bp, 17 predicted proteins | sample WICALVC2017_Meta_FD_160119 | JGI IMG/M metagenome (GOLD analysis project Ga0213870, IMG submission 160119) | Freshwater microbial communities from subterranean cave lake in Wind Cave National Park, South Dakota, United States - WICALVC2017 | ecosystem: Environmental > Aquatic > Deep subsurface >... | reverse complement strand
TTAATAAATATTCCTAAAACAAGTGGCGTAACTGAGTAGGCAAGCGCTATTCCCATTTGTCCTCCGTCCACAAGCATTAAAACATAGGTATTTGCCGCAAAAATAAGCGAACTCATCAAGTATACCCATACCTCACGAGTGCGTAAAACTGACTTTGAAAGATAAATACTTGAAAATACTGATAAGGTAATAAAACCGCCAAACCATAATACTTTATAAACAATAACCCATGGAATATTCAAAAACGTTGCAAAGAAGACTGTAAAATTTTGAAACATTTGTAAAAAATAAATTGGGTGAGTTCCGCCCCAACCATTCCCTAACCACGTATTCCAAGAAGGGAAAAAGATAGGAAATTCTTTCAGTGTCTCATTAAAAAAATATGGCCAATCTCCGCCTATTATGGGATCTAGGGTAAACCACCTATAATAAACTGACCCGAGAATTAAGATAAAGATAAACGCCCAAAAGATATTTACTATATTCTTTAAAAAGTTCATTTATTCCTCAGAAGGACTTTAATTAAAACTATGATCGTCAGCATTAAAATAAAAATTGAAATTGCAAGACTCGAGTAGAGCATTTTTTGAGCAGTCATTTCTAGAATTATAGTATATGATCTCTTACCACCCATGTCTTTTGGCTCTATGTACCAAGCATTCGAATATCCATTAACAGGAAAATGCTTATATTCTGCGATCTCATTCTTTCCCCAAGTATCAAATGTTTTTTCATTAAGAAATATATCGTTGTTAACATTTTCACGTATATCACCCCCAAAATAGGTAAGTTGTGTATTCGAGCTTTTGGCATTTTCTTTCCTTATACCCATTACTATTTTTCCTATACTTGCAATAAACCGTGAGAAAAAAGCTTTGATGGTGGGTGTATTTCGCGTTGGATCTACTAATCTCCATTTTACATTAAATTGGTTAACCAAAACCAATGTGTAGGGAGCGATGGCATTTTGTACCTTTAGCCGGTATTTTGTTGGATTTATTCTGGTAAATGTTATAACAGGTATATTTTTATCCTGGTCATTTATATTTGTTTTTCTTAAAATTATTTTTGGATTTAGGACTTGTACTATTGATAGATTCCTAATATCAATTTTTGTGGTCTGTCCTTGTGATTCAATTTTATTAAGAAGATTGTTGCCTAAAGGTTTCAGTATTTGCACAAATGCTGAGCTCGCATCATCACTTGGGGCTACAAGTGCGTTATATGTCCTCCATTTGTTTGACCTAAGTTCATCTTCAAGAAGAATTGATATCTTTTTATCTTCTCCTCGTGCTTTGCCAAAGAGTAAAAACTTAAAACCTTTGCCATACGTTATGTAATCGAATGATACAACATAGTAAGACATGCTATTCCAATTTCCCACCTCTCTAAACAATCCACTTTTTTCATTAACTATATTATTTATTGTCAAGCTAGCAGAATTTGTAGCAAAATTTCCCACTTCAACAGATTTAAATTTAGTATCTAAAATAAAATTAATTGGTTCTGGAATTTGTAAGGTAAGGCTCTTTTGAATTTTTTCTTTTTCAATAACTTTTTGAATATTAAACCACTCGTCATTTTGGCTAAAATCATCAAGAGAAAACTCTTTATCATTAATAACAACTTTGACTTTTGATCGGTTATAATACTGCAAAGATTTTTTGTCTATAAATAAATCGTACTTTCCTTTATCTAATCCGTCTAAATTATAAGTTACTTTTTCTAATGGCGGCATTTCAAATTGTAGCCGATCTATAATTGATTGAAACATATCCATATTCAACTTAAGAAGATATATTTTTTGGTCTCCTGACAATTTTTCATCATATTGAATAATTCGATACAACATTTCTCTGTCTGTACTTATTGATCTTCTTACCCTATCTTTATTAATAATAAAAGAATTATCTAACAGACTCTCCTCCTCAATTTTATGAATAAGATCATATATTGCTCTTTGATATCGCAATAAACTTATTTCCCAATAGTTGTATTTTTCAAAAAGTATTGCTTCCCAAATGTTGGGATCATGCCATGATCTACCTAGATGATCTATGCTTTTTACATTTCCAAGTATCGAGGTATCTTTTCCCCATTTCTCTAGTTCGGCAATACGTTTTTGTGCAAGAAATATTCTTCTATCAATATGTATGTTGTCTAGCTCTGTATAGCTCGCCAGCACTTTTTTCTCACGCAAAACTATATAAGGGTAAAAAAGCGAGGTAACTTTCCAAGATGCAAATGGAAACCCAAATGTAGGCTTATCCATGCTTTTGATCAAACTTGAAAAAGAGCTATTGTCTCGAACATCTACCAAAACTTCATCAAATTTAATCTTGGGGTCTATTAGAATACCCCCATAATTAAACAGTGCAATTCTATTATCTTTTTCCTCTAAAGATAGGTGTGCCTTTATTTCCGTAATCGGATTATTAACATGAAGTGATTTTTTTGCTGTAAATATTTGCGGCAAATAATAACTGTCTTGTAATTCGAAAACGAAAAACTTGTTGTCAATATTTTTTATTTCTTTAAGCGCAAGATTTTTTATAAGTTTTTTATATGATTGTTGATCAATAGGTAAAATCAATCGAACATGCTGATAAGGAAAGCTCGGAAATTCGTTATAAATCACAGGGTCTGCGTTATAGAAAATATATTTAATATTTAATGTCCCAAGTATCCTTTTTAAAGTCTCGAGCTCATTGTTTCTTATTAATTTTAAAATTAAAATTTTATAACCTAATAGCTCATCGTATCCTGCAAAATCTTTTTTCCCTCCAAGATAAGCAATTATTGAAGGCCCCATATAGGCTCCTCCGTTTTCCCCTGCTACAATTTGATATCCTGGATCACTTAGAGGAAGAGTTAATACTCTTCCTTCGGCAGGCAGAGAACGAACAAAAGAAATCGCCTCCTCAAAGTCTGGATCCATTTCTAGAACTGATTTTATATTATTTGATTGCCAAAGGTTTTCTCTAACGATATCTCCTTTTATAAGAGGAATCTCATATATTATTAAAAAAAGAATTAATGACGATATAAGTAGGAACCCATGAGTTTTCTTTAATTTAGATAGCAATATGTAAAGTGCCTGACCAAAAAGAATCGAGTAAAAAAATGCATATGTATATATCCACTGGCTATTAAAATTTCGGAATATAGAAAATCCGGGAATATTAAAAAGTGTTTTATAAAATAAGAGCCAGATATTTGTTATATTAGCTGTGGTAAAAAATAAAACAATAAGAAAAAAACCTGCGGTAAGAAGAATCGTCTTATTTTTTCTGAAAAGAAATGTGATAACAATTACGAAAGGAAAAACGATAAATACTTTTGAAAAAAGACTTAAACTTGCCATTTGAGGCAAAATGAGAAGGCTAAGACTCGCTTTAATGTTTGGGGCAATCGCAGAAAAATAGCTTAAACCACGATCGAATTTTCCCTTATCCGTAAAAATAGTACTACTTATATCACTTCCTGAAGAAAAAATGCTGCTTATCGCTGGGAATAAATGAAATGCCTGTATTCCTACAAAGAGTAAAAATCCTAAAGCAATATGTTTGACTACAATATGTCTTTTCAGTATGAACTTTGTATATAACATAAGAAATACTATACTCAAAGGATAAAACGCAAATATACTAGGAGCAGCACCAACGCTAAAATTTGGAGAGAATATAAATGTTAATAAAATAGTAACTAATATATATTTTACATTTGAAGTTTTAAAGTACTTAAGAAGCAGGTAAAAAATCAGGGGACTAAGAAATATGTGATTATAGGTTATTAATACATGTTTCCATCCGTCCATAACTGCCGGAAAAAATACATACAATAATCCTCCCGCTATTGCAGCCTCATGCCACCCTTTTTTCTCCTCTATTAATGCTTTTATTATTAAGTAACAAGAAATAAATGGAATGCTTAGGTTCAATCCATAAAACATTGAGATAAGGATTGTTGGAGAAATTACTATTGACTTTAGGATTAAAAGAAGAAAAATAAATGGAATATTGTAATAGCCAATATATTCAGCACCAAAACTTGACGGCGATATAACATACAATGCCGCTTTGGAAAGATACGACGCGGGATCATAGAAATATAAACGGCTTGAATCTCCTCCTAAGTCCATTTCTCCAGGCTTAAACCAAAAAAAAGGAATTAAAAAAAGAATAATAGAAATTGCTACTGGCAAAAAAGTATATTTAGATATTTTCATTCTTTCCACCCCTGAATAACACCAACTACCAAAAATAGTATAAACCATACTGCTGCTTTTTCTGTTGAGATTGAAGCCCCAGTAAAAAAATAGTCAACAGACATTATAGATAGCAATCCAAGACATAATGAAAAAGTTAACTTACTATTTATCTTAAATATTTTTAAAAAAAATACATAAAGCAGTAAGATACTAAAAATCACGATATCTAAACTCCCCTTTACAAAAAAAATATCAGCAAATATAAAAAAAGCCAGGAGGGCTAAAGTAGTTTTTTTATTTTCTTTTAAGAAAGCAATCATCTTTTTAATGCTTTCATGCAGAATAATTTTTTCTAAAACTTTGCGCATTAATAAAGTGTATTATAACAAACTACAAATTTATTTTATTTGGGAAGAATTTTTATAGCAAATATATGAAATGAAAATTTTGGAAAATAGTAAAGAATAGGCTCTGTAATAAAGGCTATAAAACCCCAAAACAGCCACGGTCTAAAACGAATACTAGCAAAGGCTCCCCGTAAAAACTTAAAGCTTCGCAAACCATACGTTGTATACCCCAATGTCCGTAAGTCTTTTACTAACCAGCCAGACTTGTGATCCTGATAAGGATTATCTTCATAATGTCCTTGGTCTAAGAACCCATTTGGAGTAAGAATGATTAATTTTTTGCGAGCAACCTTTTCCATTTTTTTTAGTAATTTTAATGCATCATTTTTTTCAAAATGCTCTATTACATCCATCGAAATAACAGCATCAAAGCTTTTATTTTTATAATATTTATCTATATTTTCAATGTTGCCTATAATGTATTTATCATGAATCTTATTCTTTTTGCTCTTAATGATACTGGCGCGATAAATATCAATGCCTTCACTATAGAAAGTTTTCTTAACTTTTCGAAGCGGTGAATTGTCTCCGCATCCTACGTCTAGAACAGAATTGCAATCCGATAGGTTTAATTCAAGTACTTTATAAAAAAATACATCTTTTACGTTTACAGCAAGTCTTCTCAAATCCATAGCTAATTCTTTCCTCACTACTTTTTCCACCTTTGTATTACACCAATCACTAAAAAAAGATAAAGCCAAACTGCTATTTTTTCTCCAAAAGGAACAACGGGATATTGAATTTCAAAAGTTGCAGGGCTGGAAAAAATATATTGTATATATATTAAAAAAAATAAAAACAAACAAATAAAAAACGTGGTATTTGCACGAACTTTAAAGCGAATTATCAAAAAAATATAAAAAATCAAAATTGGAAAAGTACGCCAATCCGAACTTTTTTCAAAAAAAAGAACGTCTGCTAAAATTAACAGAATAAGAGGTAAAAATTTTAAAACTTTAATAGATTTTAATTGACCTGATTTAACCAGTTTTATTTTTTTTCTCATAAACTCAACAATATATTTTTATTTTAACATACAATTAGAATTATGGTCTATTTTTCCTATTGGTGATTAAAATCTTGCATCCCCAAAATAGAAAAACGACTAAAGCTATAAGCGATATTCCCAAACTATAATAAACTACCCGCTGCTGGGTCATTTCAATAATTATTTCGTAATCTTTCTTTCCTCTCGAATCGGCTGGAGTAAAATACCATGCATTTGCATACCCATTAACCATTAAATGCTGAGATTCGGGTAAACGTTTCATGCCAAAGGTTTCGAACGTTTTATTGTCTAGGAAAACACTTTCGTGATAAGACTCCTGTATTCTCCCACCAAAATAGCTTTCTTGTACTTTTAGTTTTTCAGGTTCACGATTCGAAATATATGCCTTCCAATCTTTATGGAATTTATTAGAGAATATAAGCAAAAAAGGAGTTTTGGCACCAGAAACCACGACCTTGTATTTTGTCGGGTTGATTTTCTTATAAACTATTGCTGGAATAACCATATTTTTAATTTTATCGGTTTTGAAGTCAACGTACCCGATTTTGGGATCTGTCTGTGTATCACCAACGTAAAATGATGTATTTTGCCCCATCCAATCGTTTTTTTCTCCATACGTAACAATAGAGTTAGGAATATAAAAACGTGGAAGAAAATATTTTTTATCAGAATTATAGATCTTATAACTTCCACTTTGAAATATTTTTTCCCCCGTTACATTTTTTACAAAATTTCCGAGTGAAGTAGAATCAGGCAATACTTTTAGAAGTAGGGTATATGGTAATTCTGGAAAAAAATTTTCATAAGCTCTTGGGTCTTCGTTATAGAATATGTATTCTACGTTCAACAATCCGAATAATCTTTTGATGGCAGTATAATTTTTTTCTGCAATCAACTGAAGAAAAACATCTGAAAATGGATAAAGTATTATGTGACCCGAAAAATCTTGTCTTCCGGTAAGATACGAAAGAGGAGAAGGACCAATATATGCGCCTTTGTTAAGCCCAGGCACTACTTGATACGCAAACTCGGTAAAAGGAAAATCAAAAATTTTTCCATCGTCACGTTGGTTTTTAAAAAATGACAATACATCTTCGTAATGAGGATCCATTTGTATAATCATACTCACTCCTTTTGTCGCCCGATGAGGTTGCCTAAGAATCTGCCCACTTAAGAATTGCCAACTACCGTAAATAAACATCATTGTGATAAAAATTGACAGAACGTAGACAATTCTTTTTTTTAATTTAGACAGCACTAAAAAGAGTGCATATCCTAATAACAGTGAGTAAAAAAAAGTCTGTACCCACTGCCATTGTCCATAAAAATTACGAAACATCGAAAATCCGGGAATATAAAAAAGCATTCTATATATATTGACCCCTAATTCAGTAATATTTGCGGATTCCAAAAATGTTGTTATGAAAAAAAATAATGCGATCAGCGTTAAGTCTTTTTGCTTCTTCCCGCTTATAAGAAATCCTAAAATAATAATAAGAAGCCCAACAAAAGTTGTCCATTGAACGTATGGTGCTCCATACGTGTAAAAAAAACTTTTAATAACCATTGCATATGGCAATATCGCGTTAAAATAATTTAATCCCTCATTTTGAATTGAATCTGCATTAAATATTCGTAAATTATAGTAACTGCTCGGATCAAAAGTATTCACAACAACGGGCATGATATGAAAAGTGTGTATTCCTAAAAATAAAATAATACCAATAAACAATTTCTTCCACGGTAAAGATATTTTAAGATACAAAGTTACATATAATATAATAAATAAAAGTACCAAAGGATAAAAAGAATAAATTGCAGGAATAGCTGGCGAAAAATTAGGAGAAAAAATAAATGTTGTCAAAAGCAAGATCCAAAGATATTTATTTTTGTGCGTCACTAAAAAACGCAACATAAAATAGAAGATCATAGGATTGAGAAATACCTGATTATGAATGACAAGGGCGACCTGCATTGGCTTACCAATGCTTGGAGAGAACGCGTAAAAAAGACCACTTAGTATGGCCGCTATTTCTACGATAAATAATTTATCTTTTTTTGTGTGATTTTTTAAAATCTCTAATACAATAAGGTACACAAACAAAAATGCGCCCACAAGATTTAACGAAAATAATAAAATAGTAAGAATATAAGAAGAATGGAAAATAGAGTGTATAACCTTTAGAAGCAATAGAAACGGCAACATTGACTGATCTAACCTTAAATCTCCCAAGCCATCCGGCGCAAGAACAAATAGACTATTTGCCTTAAGGTAAGACCATGGATCATATAGGTATAGCCTGCTGCTATCCCCTCCCAATTCTAATTCTCCAGGCTTTAGCCAAAAAAATGGAATAATAGCTAAAATGATAGCTACGAATAATGCAAGTTTATGTTTTTGGAGTATTTGCATTAAGGTCACAAAACTCTTTAATTTTTTTTGCTTTGTATATCTCTATAAAACGTATTTAATCCGTTACTAAAGTATTCCTCATAGCCTTTCCCAAAAAGATAGTTGCTAATCGTTTCTTTTCTATGAGTAGTTACTTTTGTATTTGTCAACAGATCAATAAAATCTATTGTTTCTACACATAAAAGTTTTGGTCTGTACTTGTCCCAACTATTACTTTTTAAAACTTCTAGATCCATTGCTTCTGCATCGACAGTCATAAAGTCAATGTCAGACTTTACATATTTCTTCATTACCTCCTCTAATCGAAACATTTGTATTATTATTTTTCTTTTTAGTTTATAGCCGATTTTAAGCAAGGACTCTGCTTCTTTTTTTGAGAACGTAGATAAACCAGTAGCCTCAATCTCATAAAACACAGATTTTTTCCTTGTTGTCCCTATTCCAATATTCAGATTTATATCTCTTTGTCTCTCTTGAAAAAAGAGCTTTATTCTTGTCGGATTTGGCTCAATATTAATACCATGCCATCCAAGATCATAAAAAAACTTTGTATTGTTAAATCTTTTCGGATGACACGCTCCAATATCTATATAAAACCCTTCCCTTTTATGCTTAAAATACTTATCAATTATTAGATCTTCACTTTTTTGGCTAAATGAGCCAAAAAAGTGTCTATTTACTACAGCGTTGAAACTATTTACTAGATAGCTAGAGAGGTCAATTAGTCCTTGCCTTTTATAGATATTGTATATCTGTTTAATAAGTAGTTTATTAATCCCTCTAATCATTCCTCTTTGTCTTTCAGTATATCAAAATTTTATTTAGCTTGCTCAACCTTAACAAAGCTGTTATCATGTCTAAGACCTGATTAGATAGTTTTCTATTTATGAAAAGAGGCAAAGTACTTGTTTCGGTGGTAATGTCTGTTTTTAACGCAGATAAACAGGTCGACCGCGCAATTGAAAGTATTTTAAACCAGACATTAAAAAATTTTGAATTTATTATTGTCAATGATGCCTCAAGAGATAAAACTTCTACAATAGTGCGTAGATATGCAAAAAAGGACAAACGAATTCGATTAATAAATAATGATCGAAATTTAAAAATTGCTCATTCACTTAATATAGGAGTTTCAAATGCAAAGGCGGATTTAATCGCAAGGATGGATGCAGACGATATATCTCATCCAGAAAGACTTGAAATGCAGTATGCTTTTTTAAAACAGCATCCCAACGTTGCGATTGTTGGCACAAATATATCAATTTCCGACAAGAATGGTAATGAGATATGGAAAAGGGAATATCCCACTCTGTCGACCGAATTAAAAAAAGTTATGTTACGCTATGCACCCTTTGCACATCCAACAGTCATGTTTCTAAAAAAAGTGTTTGACGAGTTTGGCGGATACGATCCAAAAATGATACCATGCGAAGATATTGATTTTTGGTTTAGAATCGGAACAAAATATGATTTTGGGAATATTCCAAAATCCCTACTAAAGTATAGTCTCTCAGTAAAATCGGGTAGTCATTATGACATACGTAAAACAGAACTTCTAGGATTCAAAATTAAAATAAAAGCCATAAGTGAATACGGATATAGGCTAAGTCTATATGATGTCGTTTATAATGTATTGCAGTTTTTAAGCCTCTGGGTGATGCCGGCCAATACAAGAATCAGACTTTACAACGCACTTCGAAGCCGTGGATTAATTTAGATGAAAATGAGATTGATTGCATTAAAACCTTTTAACCACAAAGCGTTTTATAAGAACGCCATTTTTGATGAACGTTCTTGGACGGGTTCTTCTCCCTATCTTATTGCTGCACGAAAGCTTCTTGCACAAAAAAATATCATATTAAATACCATTGATATTGCTAGCAATTCCCCAACCCAAAAAGATATCTATATGGATGTACCCTACCCATGGGAACTACAACTTTGGGTAAGAATATTGAGAAACAAGAAAAAGAGCATATTGTTTATTGTAGAGCCACCTATCGTAAACCCATTTAATCATATGGGAATATTCCATTTTTTCTTTTCAAAAGTATATTCCTGGAACGATGGCATTATAGATAATGTCAAATATTTTAAATACTATCTACCTGTAATAACTGACTTTATAAGAACAGATCGTATTCCATTTAAAGAAAAAAAATTGCTTATTATGATGAATATGAACTGGTTGCCTTTTTTACCATTTAAGCTACTGTCATTCTCTAAAAAAGAGCTTTACACAGAACGAATAAAAGCATTGGAATTTTTTGATACGTATTATCCATCTGATTTTTGTTTATATGGGAAAGGTTGGAACAAACCACAAAGATTTAGCATTAAACAAAAGATTTTTGGATATAAAAAATATAAAACACATCAAGGCGAATTTCTCTCAAAAGATAAACATAAAATACTTTCAAGATTTAAGTTTTGTTTGTGCTTTGAAAACTGCGAAATTGCCGGTAATATCTCTGAAAAAATATTCGATAGCTTTAAGGCACGTTGCGTGCCTGTTTACCTAGGAGCTCCTAACATTGAAGACTATATTAGTAGTAAGTGCTTTATTGACTTTAGAAAATTTAAAAACTATCAGGAACTTGTTGAATTTCTCAATTCAATTGATGAAGAAACCTATAATGGCTATCTCAAAGAAATTGAGGAATTTCTTAAAAGTAAAGAGTTTCAAAAGCAGTGGTCAATTGACACATTTGCAAAAGTATTTCTGAAAACTGTAGCACAATAAGTCACTTTTTGTAAAAAAGGGCGATTACATTAGATGACCACATCTTAACATTTTCCCACCTTTCATCCTCTATTTCCATACCTCGTTCATCAAAAATTTTAACAATCAGATTGATTATAAATTTGATAACTTTCAACGGATGACCGGTAAAATATACGCGTTTCATAGAAAACCCATGAAATTTGCTTCTTAAGGAAATGTCGTCGTATCGCCTTAAATGACCAATCCTCTTATCGTGGAGATAGTTAACAGGAAGGAGCAATGGAAAAATGTACTTGTATTTTACTGGGACCGTAATCATGAGCCCCCCGCCCTTTTTCACTGTTCTTTTGATTTCGCTGATTGCTTTCTTCTCCTGTGGAATATGTTCAAGTACGGCATTTATCACAAAATAGTCAAAAGCGTTGTTTTTACATGGAAGTTGATCTGCTGAACAACAAACAAATAATATACTTTTCTCAAGACCCAAAACTTTAGTAAATCTCTTCAAGGTGATTAGATTTGTAAGCGTAATGTCACAGGCTAGTACTTTTGCACCACGTTTTGCCAAACCAATTGACATATATCCGCTTCCGATACCTACCTCTATAACGCGCTTATCTTTTATGTCTTTAAAGTTACCGGCAAATCTTTCTAAGTATCGTATTTCATGGGGCTTCATATTTATTACTGAATCAATGGTTCGCTTACCAAACGTTTTTTCAAAGTGAGTTTGTTGGTTTTGAGAGTGGGTATGCAAGCTAGAATAATCTAATAAAATCGGTATGCCCTGTACTATCTTAAAGTTATGTTTGTTTTTCGAGCAGACTAAAGTATTATTTCTATTTTTTAAATCAGATAAACAAAGAGGGCATCGCAAATATTGTTCTAATCTTTTATTCATGCAAGTTCTTTAAATGCTTTGTTTAAAATTATATTAGTATCATAAGTTTTAGCCATATTTAACGCATTCTTTCTAAAACTAGCGTATATCTTATCATCACCCAATAACTGTTCTAAAGCACTTATTAATTCTTTTTCTTCGTAGTTAATCGCAAATCCCGCTTTCCTCCTTGCAATCTCTTTTGCAATAGGAGGTACTTTGGTGGTAATAACTGGTAAGCCGCAAAGAAGATAGAGTTTTATTTTACTCGGATCTGCATTGTATGTATAATCCCCGATGGATGGTATATAGGTAGCCAAACCAATCCCACCCCGATCAGTTAGCAATTCAACTATCTCTTGATGGTTATTAACATATCCTGTAAATCTAACATACGAGTTAAGATTATATAGCTCGACTGATTCCCTGATTTGTTTTTCGAACGGACCAGACCCTATTATGGTCAGTCTAATATTGGGAAATTTTTTAATAAGTTTTGGTAAAACTTTAATCATTAACTGTAATCCCTGCTTTTCAAATAAAAACCCCACAAAGACCAAATGGAATCTATTTACTTTATCAGTAGGTTTAATAAAAATCTCTTCTTTATTAAAACCGATTGGTACTACCTGGAAAGGGGCACATCTTTTCAAATCGAGTCCGTTCTGTACTTTTGCAGTTATCATATTTTCAACAGTTACCCAATTTACATCGGAAATCATACTAGCTAACCTATCCATCTGCTGATACAGATTATTTAATAAAGAGTTAGTATATCTTATTGACGAGTAATCAACGGTATAGTAAACAAGTTTTTTAATAAGTCCTACTTTTCTCAAAATAAAGACAGATATTAGAGACAAGTTATCACAGGCAATGCAAACATCGTATTTCACGAATTTGCGCAGCATGTAAAAGATTGTTAAAAATAGCTGATACGTAAATAAAATAAGGATGGGCAGTTCAATTTTCGGGGAAGTTAATTGGTACGTTTTTACTCCATGGTCATAAATTCTCAACTGTGAGCCAAGGAAATCAGATGAAACATGTTGAGATTGAATGAAGGGATGATCTATGTATATTACTTTTTCTATCTTTCGCAATAAGAAATTGCGGATATTTCCAGGAAATACTTCTGCTTTTTCCTCCTCCTTAAAAGTAAAATGGGATATTATTGCTATTTTTATTTCTTTGTTTAGATTCATGTACGCTCCTAATGCAAAGACCACTCGTGTTTGAAAACCAGTCTATTAAAAAAAAGGTATGCATACTTTGCATAGAAAAAGAATGCTATATGTTTCAATTTCACAAATAAAGTTAGATTTGAATTAAGAAGTATTCTTTTATACCACCAAATGGTAAAGCTAATATTTCCTAAAAATCTCGGAAAACGCTTCTTTTCTAGATTCTCTGTTATTAGATTCTTAACTAAGAATCTTAAATCTTGATTGATTTTTTTATCCGAACTTAGCATATGAAGTTTTTTTATCTCACAACCTTTATAGAGTAATAATAAATAGAGCTTTAGATACTTTGGTCCATACAAAATAGTTAATAAAAGATAGAATAGATCAATTTCTTTAGTTGCATTTAATACTTTTATGTCATTCACCCTCACATGTTCTACTTTTTGCCAAATCTTTTTTTCATTCAAAACAACTATGTCATGAAATGAAGCATCAACCCTAGGTTCAACATGGGAATATCCATCTTTTGCGCAAAAAGCTTTCAAATGTTCATTTTCAAAACAATGAAAACCTTCTTTTTCTAAGGCCCTAAGAAAATTATAAAAATCTTTTTCCTGGATAAATAGGTCAATATCTCCATCAACTATCTCGGGAATATACTTATATGTTTTAAAGAGCATAAACTTAATATTATTTTCTCTACTGATTTTATCTATCAGCACGACTGTTTTTAAAAATCTATCGTTAAGAATATTCCCAGATGCGATAACCTTTTTACCCATGTCTGTTTTTTCTTTTGATAAATAAACAGAATAGTAATATGCAACATTATTATCTAACAAGTAATCATAAAATTTACTATCTTTTGATACAGATTGAGGAACGTCTTGGAACGTTAGAATGGCAGCATTGACACTTTTGTAATTCATTCAGCTTATATTTTTTATTAATTCTTGCAAAATTTCGTCGGGATTTTTAGTATCGGTTTTTATAATTCTTATATTTTGCTTTTGAGCAAAAGTTAAATATATGTCGTGGCTTTCTGTATAAAATTCTTTTACACTCTCTGGCTTTCTGATATATGAGGTCATTGGCGTTGATTCAAATAAAAAAGTGTATTTAACCGGAGGTATCAATTTACTAAAAAACGTTCTCCAGCGAATGTTAAGATATTCAAAACTAACTAAGTAATCATAAAAATATCGATCAAAAATTATTAATTTACCTCTATTCATAAATATGGAAAATAGATATTGTACGTACGAGTCTAAGAAACGCAAAAATGCCAAAATAAAAGGTGTTGTTTTTAATCGCTCCCTTACAGAGCGTTCTCTTCTTTTTCTATACATAATATCATCAGGTTCGTCAGTTTTATAGAAACCTATAAGTCTAAAAAGTTTAAATAATAGATTCACATGATAAAAATGCACTACCGTACATTTGATGCTTAAAGAATTTGCATATTTTGCAAGCATATTAGCAATAGTTGTTTTGCCTGCGCCGTCCATTCCGCAGATTGCTATTTTTTTCGCATTGAGAAGCTTCTGCTTATTTCTGATATGCGCGTTTATGTTCTCAACTGTATCTTTTAGTTTACCACTATTATTTATGACTAATATATTATGCTTTTTTGCAATTTTACGGTATTGGGCAAGTGTGTTCTTATGAAACGACTTGTTGGTTGTTATCTTGCCTGGAATATTGTTTTTATTACGCACAACAGCAGCGGTTGGTAAGTCCACATCAATAAGAAATGACAGATATGGTCTTGGAGTTTTATTATAAAGCCACCGAACAAAACTGTTATCAATCCCAACAATATTTTTGAAAGTAACCGCATAGTCATAAAAATACCTATCTCCTATAAGAATAGTTTTTTTAAAGATAAGCTCGTACCTTATAAACTCTATCAAAAACTCAATAAACACAACTATTGGATAGAAGATATAACTGAGAGCCGAGAAGAGTCTGTAGAAAATATCGTTATATTTTCGTTTGAAAAACTTTTCATCCTTATATTTGGAAAACATATTATCCCCCAAAACATATTTTAATAATTTTATAGTTGCAAAATCGTCTTCTCGCCTTACAGTAACTTTTTTATTTCTGAATATCTCACTTTTCTTGATTTCGCCAATTATTGCAGATTTACCTGATCCGGTAGTACCACTAAATGAAATAATCATAATCTATTGTGCTGTTTAATCTTTAACATTATATTTTTTTAGTAATTGATAGGTTATATGCTAAAAATGGCCTCAGAAATGGTATAGATTCCATTACTTTCTCATATATCTTAAAAACTTTTATCAATTTTTTTGGGTAGGAGTGAGCTTCAAAAAAGATAAACTTTGGCCCTACAAATACATTTTTTATAAGCATTTCAAAGTAAGACTGCACAAAATGATTATGTTTCTTTAAAAATACCATATGCGGGTAGAAAAGCGGATTGTATCGATTTGCTTCCAGTATGAGAATTTTCCCTCCCGGCATACAGACTCTTCGCATTTCTCGCAGACCTTGAATATGCTTAATGAATTTTTGTTCTTTTTCGTCTATATGATGAAGTACATCTTTTGCATATACAAAGTCGAAAGAATTATCCTTGAATGGAATTTTCAAAATACTTCCTTTCCTAAATTTATCGCCTAGTATTTTTTGTGCATTTTTATGTCTGTATATATCTATCCCATATACAGACATACCCAAATTAATGAAAACGACATCATTATTACAATTTCCACAACCTACATCCAATAATTTCCCTTTTTTATTTTTAAATTCGCTTTTAATGATTCCTAATACTTTTGTTCTAAATTCATTTATTTCACTTGCCATAGAAATTATTTACCCGAATACTTTTGTTCTAATTAGTTATTATACAATGATTTAATGGAATATTCTTAAAACGTTCTTTCCAACCCTAGAGGCATTAGCCATTATTGTTAATGTTGGTGGTTTGGCAGGTAACGACCGCCACGTCGAGGAGTCAGCGACATAAATTCTACTAGCTTGGTGTAGCTTACCATTTTTATCTGTTGATAGCTTTACTTGTGCTCCCGCAAAGGGAACCCCACCCGCATAGTGAGCCGTAGCATAATCGCTTACAGTTTTTATAGGAAATAAGCCGAGAGATCTTAGTTGTTTTGCAATTCTTCTAAGTTCATTTTTATGACTCGCCAGTTCTGCTTCAGATTCCTGAAAAGAAATTTCTAAAATGTCTTCATCTTTTTTTTTGCGCAATAAACTGAATTTCCCCTTGGACTCTAACGCTGGAAAACGTATGTCAACGATTATTAGTGATTGAGCAATAAAAGACAATACCCGTAAGCCTATCATTTTAGGCAAAGGAATATATTTGAGTGCCTTACGGAGCGATGATGGATTAAATTTATAAAGCTGGATAAAAAACGTTCCTAATCCTTGCTGAGTTTCTTTACTGGATATTGCTACCTGGCCCAATCGTGCTTTTTTAAGATTATTTTTTTTAAATATCATCCTCGGAAACCAACAAGCACTCATATAATGTGCTTTTGTTAAAAATGTTGTTCTGTAATTAAACAGATTGAGACTTCGCATTAAAATTCTTGTTGTATTGATCGAACCGGCTGCCAAAACTACATATCTACTCAAAATCGTAGACTCCCTCAATGTGTCAAGAGAGAAGCTTTGGATTTCAACCCGTTTCATTTTATAATTAACGTTTCTAACGACCTGATTTGGGATATATGTAAAGTTTTTGTATTGCTTGAAATCCTCAATTAAAGAGCTCGTACGAAGAGGAAAAGCCAAAAACGCTTGATAAGCTGTGCTTGCAAGATGAGCTCTGTTCTTAACAGACTCAAGGAGTAACGCGCTGTGAAGATCAAGATGGCCTTTTGCTGTAAGTCTTATACGTTTTGCAATTTCTTCGTATTCTTTTTGGATTTCAAGGGAGGGTAACCCAACTCTTTCTAATTCTTCTTTTGAGAAATAATCACATATTCCGTGCCAAATTTCTGACAAACCTCCTTTTGCCAAACTTTGAATAATTTCAATCTCGCTTTTAATCTTTAGGAGTTGATAGGTTTTATTAAAAACGTAACTGTTTTTTTTAAGAAGATCATATGCATTGCTTGTGTTGGAAATATCATTTTCTAAAAACGTTTGTTTATCATCTTGCTTGTTGCTATCCAACCCACCATCAACCATGGCTACCTTGAGCCCTGCCTTTATTAATGGATAGGCTGCATGCACTCCAGATGGACCTGAACCCACTACGACAACATCAAATTGAGAATTCTCTTCAGCCCTTGAATGTTTATTCTTCATCTAAATTCCTTGATATGGGTAATACGCTGTCAGTTTGTACATCGCATGATCATTGCTACATTACGTGAAGAAAAACCTAAATACAGTATATGTTATATCATCTTCTGTAAAATGTTTTTATTGTATTTACAATATATGTTATTTGTTGGTTGGTAAGAAGAAGTGATGAGGGGAGCCATAAGCATTTAGCAGATAGCTTTTTACTTATAGGAAACTGTGCATTTTTATATTCTTTCATTCCTCTATACGGAGCCTGCGTATGAATAGGTGGATAAAAAGGACGAGATCCAATCCCATTCTGTTTTAAAAATACAATGAGTTTTTCTCGATCGTCGACCATAATATCAATAAGCCAAGGCGTTGTCTCAGAAAGATCAGTTTGCACAAAATCAACTCCCTTAACTCCTAATAATCCCTTCTCATAAAGTACATATATTTCTTTCTTTCTCTTTACACGGTATTCGAGTTTTTTCATTTGTTCTATGCCAATAACAGCCTGTAGGTCAGTAAACTTAAAGTTAAATCCAAGCGATTCATGTAGATCAACCCCACTTTTTACTCTGCCAAAGTCCTTAATTTTTCTAATTTTTTTAATCAACTCATCGTCATTTGTTATCAATGCTCCACCTTGCCCAGTAGTAACTATCTTAGGCATGGAAAACGAAAATGAACCAACATCGCCAACTGTTCCCATATATTTCCCATTCCATGTAGATCCGAGTGCTTGTGCCGCATCTTCGATTAAATAGAGGTGGTGTTTTTTACATAATGCAAGAAGTGTATTCATATTCCCAGATCTGCCATTGAGATTCACAAGCATTATTGCTTTTGTTTTTTTGGTTATAGCTTTTTCTGCTAACAACAGATCAAGACACATCGTTTCGGGATCAACATCGACAAGCCGTGGCATAGCATTTAAAAGAAGTACAGCATTTGCGCTTGCTATCATAGTGAGGTTTGGAACAATCACTTCGTCGTCTTTTCCAATACCCAAAGCCATAAGGGCAATAAAAAGACTAACTGTGCCATTGCTTACGACACAAGCGTGTTTTGCTCCCACATACTCAGCTATCATTTGCTCAAACTTTTCTGTTTCCTTAAATTCTGTTAGCCAACCGCCGGAGTTTAGATACGCAATCACAGCCTGTTTCTCTTCGTTGCCTATCCATGGTTCTATCTGATTGATAAATTTTCTTTTCATATTTTTGGCCAGCCGACATTCGTATATCTGTAATCTTTGGGGTTTTTAAAGGTATCTGACTGGAGAGCGACAAGGATTTCTTTCATCCCAGTTTCAAGACTAATTTTTGCTTTAAATCCCAATACTTTTTTTATCTTTTTATTACTTACGTTATAATCTCTCCTGTCAGACGATTCAATTAAAACTTCTTCTCTGCATCCAGGAATATACTTTTTTACAAAATCAGCAATATCTTGCTTTTGATAGTTTTTATTAACTACATTAAAAATTTGCCCGTTTATTTTGTTTTTCGGAGCACTTATACAGGCTATGATTGCAGAAGCAACATCTAAGACATGAACAAAAGACCGAAAGGCTTTGGGTTGATAGATAAAAACTTTCTTGGTTAGGAAGGCATCGCGGACAAATTCATTTACAAGAAGATCAAACCGCATGCGCGGAGAAAGTCCGTACACTGTTGCTAATCGTAAAACACAAACAGGAAAATTAACACCTGTCTGTTTTAATACATATTTTTCAGCAGCGACTTTTGTTTTTGCATAATGAGAAATTGGGTGAAGAACAGACTCTTCTGTCGCGGGGTGTTCCGTATCAGAAATGCCGTAATTGCTGCAAGTTGAGATTTGAATAAAACGTTTAACGCTACTTATCTTTGAAAAATCACAGAGTATTTTTGCCCCTTTATAATTTACCTCTGTTGTTATTTTAGGATTTATATCACATTGGGGATCACCAACCAAGGCGGCAAGATGAACAACACAATCAATATTTTGTAATGCTTTGTTAACCTGCTGTTTATTTCGAATATCTCCATGTATCAACTTAAAATTTTTGTATTGAAATAAGTCAATTATTGCTTCTCCTCCAAAAAGAAGATTATCAAAAACAGCAACGTTATAACCCATCTGTAAAAGTTTCCTTGTTAATGTTGATCCGATATAGCCAGCGCCGCCAGTAACCAAAATTCTCATTATATTATAAGTATTATTTCGAAGCTTCGATATTCAAACTTATTAAGATACCATTTTCTTTTTCCATGTGTGGAATATAGGCTTGCGAAAAATCATCATAATCCTTATGGATTGTTTTTCTCCAATCATATCGTTTTACATTATAAAATCCTGTTTCTTCCAAAATGAGCTTGATACTTGCGAAATCATATGCTGTTCTATGATAAAGAATTTTAGGAACCTTCTTTGTAATAATTTCCCACCGCCCATATAATGGACCAATAATTTTATTGATATCTCTATATTTCTTATATACTTTGATGAGAGCTTCAAAGTCTGGCATAGCCAAGCGAAGTATGCCATTTTTTTTTAATACCCTTCTCCACTCTTTAAGAACGCTTTTTACCTCAATTCTATCAAAATATTCTATGCCGTGGCAGAAATAAATAAGCTCAACAGTGTTATTTTTAATCATTGGGAGAGTGCGGATGTCATGTACATAATCAATATGAGGAAAGTAATTCACATCAATATGAGTAAATCCAGGAATATATCGTTTACCGCTTCCAAGATGCAATTTCATACATGGTGTTCATTGTAACATCAGTCTTTTTGGAATGCAATCTAGGGCAAACTAATCTCTACCCATTCTTTTCTTTCTGGAGAATAAAGAATATGCAAGTAAAGAAATTACAATCGTTAAAGAACCTGAAGTTATTGCCCAACCAAACCAAAAATATTTTTGATGATCAAGTTGTATAAAGAATGTATAGTTCCCCCTCTTAGGTAGATCTTTTCCAGAAAGTTGCCATCCATTTGCGTATCCATTGACCGTTATGTGCTGATTTTCCGGAATATATTTTCCATCAATACTTAATTTCCAACCTTTATGAAAGGTGTGCTGCATCACTAAAAGCATCGTATGTGCTGGCTCGTTTTGCCGGACAGTTACTTCGTAAAGAGTCGCGTTTATCATTCTAAAGTTAATATTTATATTGGGAATCTTATATTCTATTTTACATAAGTTTTTTAGCTCAACATTAGAACATGTGCCCTGATCTATAAACACCCTATGAATTTTATCTTTATCAAAAGACAGCTTATCGCTTTCATAAATACCATCTGGAATAAATATTGTTGAGTTATATGCAGATTTATCCATTTCGTATATGACATATGGACCATTTTTATAAATTTGGCGGACAGGAAAACGGTGTATAAAGTCTGTATAACCTCGTTGAGTATTTGGCAATGAATTCTTTATGTAAAAATACCAAGGCCCACCATCAGAAAATTTTGCTTCATATATGTTCGGATCGGAATTATGAAATATATAGCGAATATTCAACGTCGCAAATATACGGAGTAATCGATCATAGTTTTTTTCTCTTGCATATTTTTTAATTTTTTCTGCATAGCGGACAGGGTCTGTTGTTTGCCATCCAAAGTCGCGGTCTCCGTAAAAACCGTATTTTTGAGTCAGGTGACTTATAACCGGTGTTCCGGCATATGCTCCCCCATCTTTTCCATAAATCACTTGAGAACTAAAATCCGTTAATGGCATTGATAAAAATTTTCCATCATCAGGAAGGGAACGAATAAACTGAAGAGTTTGTTCGAATCGCGGATCCATTCTAAGTATGCTTTTAACATTATCCGATCCTCTTACTATATTGTTATTTACCGGTTTACCAAGAAATAGCGGAATACCTGTTATGACCAATGGGGCAAAAATACAAAGAAAAAATAGTTTTCCATAAGAAGACTTTAATTTTAATAATATGTTGTATATGGAAATCCCGAATAAAAGCGAATAAAAAAATAAAAAAACATAAATCCATTTAACAAAAAAGACTCTGAACATCGAGAATGCCGGAATATAAAATAAACTTTTGTAAAATTCAAACCCAACGCCGGTTATGTTTGCGGTTACTAAAAAAAACGTAAGGAGAAAAAAAAGGGAAATAAACAAAAATTCTTTTTTTTTGCTTAGAATAAAACCAATAATAACTATCAATGGCGATACGAAAGACACCCACCGAAAAAAAATATTTTCTGATGGAAGCAATAAATTCAAACTTGCCATTCCGCTTGAGGATACCGCAGTAAAATAATTTATTCCTTCTTGTCGTACGGATGACTCGCTAAAAACGTTTCTGTTAATGTCGCTGCTGCTATCAAAAAGGTTGGAAACTTGACTAAGAAGATGAAATGCCTGAACACCTAAAAATAGCAGAAATCCGATACATATCCCTTTCCATGGGATTGGATTTTTTAAGAAAAACTTTATATATATAATAAGAAACAAAAAAGCTAACGGATAAAATGCAAAAAATGCTGGTGACGCACCGTATGAAAAATTAGGCGAAAAAATAAAGCTTATAAGTAATGCAACCCATACGTATTTATATGTATTTGTCAAAATAAATTTAAATAGTAGGTAGAAAATAAGAGGATTCAGAAAAACTTGATTATGGGCGACAAGCGCTGTGCCCCATTCAGAGCTTATGCGAATTGACCCAAGTGATACAACATAAAAAATCCCCGCCAGTATCGCAGCTGTGGAAATTTTTTTGCTATTTCCTGAATAAATTTTCCTAATAAGCTGATAAACAATTAAATAGATTCCGGCAAATGCTGCTGCAAGTTTTAATCCATTAATAAAACTGATCGAAAAAGTTGGAGAAGAAATAAAAAATTTTAAAAGAGCAATGAGCCCAACATATGGAATCTCTGTGTACCGCGAATCCACGATTCCCATCCCCACAGTATGGACACTATACAAATTTGTACTCCTTAGATA
>Ga0213870_1000373_pt1 | contig 22104 bp, 22 predicted proteins | sample WICALVC2017_Meta_FD_160119 | JGI IMG/M metagenome (GOLD analysis project Ga0213870, IMG submission 160119) | Freshwater microbial communities from subterranean cave lake in Wind Cave National Park, South Dakota, United States - WICALVC2017 | ecosystem: Environmental > Aquatic > Deep subsurface >... | reverse complement strand
GCCGCGGGCCGGTGTTCGCTCTCTCCGGGCCGAGTTTCGCCGTGGAGGTGTGCCGGCACATCCCCACGGCGGTCGTTCTCGCCGGACCTGCGGGGCCACAGGCGTCGGCGTTGCAAAGGCTGTTGATGTCCCCGACCTTCCGCGTGTACCTGAGTGAAGACCGTTGCGGCGTCGAACTCGGTGGGGCGCTGAAAAACGTGATCGCGCTGGCGGCGGGCATCGTGGACGGCCTTGGTCTCGGCCACAACACCCGCGCCGCACTCATCACGAGGGGACTGGCCGAAATGGTTCGTCTGGGCGTGGCCATGGGCGCCGACCCTCGGACCTTCGCCGGCCTGTCCGGAATGGGCGATTTGGTGCTGACCTGTACCGGGGCGCTCAGCCGCAATCGGTCGGTCGGGGTTCACCTGGGTGAAGGGAAGAAGCTCGCCGACATTCTCGCCGAGACCCACTCGGTCGTCGAGGGCGTTCATGCCGCCCGTGCGGCAAGGGCGTTAGCCGAACGCCATCAGGTGGAGATGCCGATTGTTCGGGAAGTGTGCGCCGCGCTGTTTGAAGGCAAAGAACCCCGAAAAGCCGTGACCGATCTCATGGAGCGGGCCGCGCGCCCCGAACTGGACCGGGCCTGACGTCCCTTACCGCTCCCGCACCTCGAAGCTGCCCCGCTTTTTCCGCGACGTCGTCTGCGTGAGCAGCCCGTTCTTCTCCGGCGCCATCAGCTTGGCCACCACTTGATACGTGTAGATGCCGTCGGGCACGACGCGCTTGGTCTGGTCGGCGCCGTCCCACACCTGCACGACTTCGATCCGCTGCGGGTTTCCGTTCCCGATGGCGGCCTCGGTCAAAACCTGGTCCGTGAGCGACCGGTGGCTTTCCAGAACCCGGATCGAGGACCTCGACGGGGACGTGATCAGGGTGGTCACATTGAGGAGCGCCTCGTCTGGAAGTGTCTTCGGCAGTTGCACTAAGATCGTCAGTATCAGCGGTTGCTCGGTCACCACGAAGGGGAGCGGTGTCGGGTCAACGGACAGGATTCTCAGAATGGGAGGATGGGCCTTGGGCGGAGGCATAGACTTGGTTTTGGGCTTGATGACATGGCTGAGCGCGTCCCCGGCTGCCAGAAGGCACAGCATCGCCGCAGTTGCACAGAAGGCCTGCGTTGCTGTGATCCGTCGTTTCATAAGCGTCAGGGGCGTCAGGGGATGGGTTGATCCGGGTGTGGATCATACATGACGAGGTTGAAATAGCACAACGGCCCCCTGTCAACGCATGGGGCAAGGAAGGCGGTGGGGCAGTGCGAGGGAGCTGTCGCATCGTATACAATAACGCCGTGACGAAGAAACCGGCGGACGCCGCCTACATCAACGACAGAGCCGGGTTGAAAGCCCTGTGCGAGCGGCTTCGCGACCACGAGCGTCTGGCGGTGGACACGGAATTCATCGGCGAGGATTCGTTCCAGCCACGCCTTGAAATCATCCAGGTCGCGGCAGGGAACGTGGCGGCCATCATTGACCACCAGGCGGTGGCCGAGCTCGATCACTTTTTTGACCTGCTGAGCGACCGCCGCATCCAGAAGGTGGTCCATGCCGGGCGGCAGGACCTGGAAATCTTCTCGGTCCTGTCCGGGTCCGTGCCGACGCCCATCTTCGATACGCAGGTCGCGGCGGCCATGGTCGGGTACGGGCCGCAGGTGGGATACGCCCAGATCGTCCAGCAGGTCGTCGGGATCGTCCTGGACAAGTCCGAGACGTTGACGAACTGGGGGCAGCGGCCGCTGACTTCTCACCAGCTCGCCTATGCGCTCGACGACGTGCAGCACCTGTTCGCCCTGCACGACCATCTGTACGACAAGCTGAAGACGCTCGGACGGTTGGAGTGGGTGGAGGAAGAGTTCTGCCGGCTGCAAGGGCTGGCTGATGAGGAGACGCGCAATCCGCGGCTCCGCTATCAGCGGATCAAGGGCTGGGAGGGCCTGTATCCGCAGGCGCGTGCCGTCCTGCGGGAGATCGTGGCCTGGCGTGAGCACGAGGCGAAGCGACGGGATCGGCCACGCGGGCGGATCCTGCGCGACGAGAGTCTGGTCGAGATCGCCCGGCGGGCGCCGGCGACGGTAGCGGCGCTGGGAGCGCTGCGCGGTGTCCAGCCGTCGCAGGTCGAGAAGTACGGCGAGGCGCTGGTGGCGGCGGTGCAGCAGGGCCTGGCGGTGAAGGACCACGAGATCCCGCAGATCGAGAAGCGCAAGCGGATTGATCCCGAAACGGCGGGTCTGGCCGATCTGCTCGGAACGGCGCTGAAAGTCAGAGCGGTCGAGGCTGCCATCGCGCCGCAGCTCCTGGCCACGTCCCCCGATCTGGAAGTCATTGCCCTGTATCGCGGCACGGGACCGGCCGAGCAACTCCCGCTTCTGCAAGGCTGGCGGCGCGCGCTCGCCGGCGAGCATCTGTTGAAAGTCCTGCAGGGCCGGCTTGCCGTCGGCTACGATTCGGAGACCGGCCAGGTGCGGCTGTTTGAGAGATAGCCTCTATTCCCCTGCCTTGATAAGGAAGAGGGCAGGGTAAGGGTTCATGGTTCACGCCAGGCGAACAAGCCCCTTCACGCACTTGACGGCGGGATGAAGCGTTGGCTATGGTGAAGCATTTGCTTGCAAGGCGGCTGCCTCTCGGAGAGACCCCAGGATCAGGCACGGCACATGAGACCGATCGAACCACCCGCGCTGGCACGGGAGAGGACGCGCCTTGACCGCGCCGACGCGCGATACCCGGCCTGGCTGGGGACGATTGCCGATCCGCCGGCGGTCCTCTACTGCGACGGACAGATCGAGTCGAGAGACCGGCAGGCGATCGCCCTCGTCGGCGCCCGGCAGGCGACGCCCTATGGGCTCCGGGTGACCGAGACCCTCGCGCGCGAACTGAGCGGGGCGGGTTTCACCATCGTCAGCGGGTTGGCACGCGGTATTGACGCCGCCGCCCATCGCGCGGCGCTGGACGCCGGCGGACGGACGATCGCCGTCATGGGATGCGGCCTGGACATGGACTATCCGCTCGGCCACGCGCGCCTCCGGGAGGAGATCGCCGGCGCCGGCGCCGTGGTGACGGAGTACGCGCCCGGCATCCCGCCGCGGGCGGGACATTTTCCGCGCCGGAACCGGATCATCAGCGGTCTGTCGCTGGGGGTCGTGGTGGTCGAGGCGGCTGAGGACAGCGGCTCGCTGATCACGGCCCGCCTTGCGCTGGAGCAAGGCCGCGAGGTGTTCGCCGTACCCGGTTCGATTGAGGCGCCGCTGAGCCGCGGCCCGCATGGCCTGCTCAAGCAGGGCGCCAAACTGGTGGAAACGGTAGACGATATCATCGAAGAATTGCTGCCGCAGATGGAGAAGGCCATGGTTCCGAAGCAACCGCCCAGGCTGGTCATGGCTATGGAACCGCTAGACCTCTCGCCCGAAGAGCGTTGCGTGTGGGAGCAGATGAGCCGCGATCCGCTGCACCTCGACGACCTCACGGAGCGCAGCGGCTTGACGCCGGCCGCTGTGTCCGGCATTCTCCTCGGCCTGGAACTGAAGGGCGTTGCGCGCCAACTGCCGGGCCAGCGGTACTGTTTGAAGAGGTAAGAACACCGTTAAACGGTAAACGGAAAAAGACGAACGGTTAACGAATCACAAGGCGTCATGTCCAAATCACTCATCATCGTCGAGTCGCCGGCCAAGGCCCGGACTATCACCAAATACCTCGGCCGTGGCTACACCGTGATGGCCTCGGTCGGCCATGTGAAGGACTTGCCCACGAGCAAACTGGGCGTGGACATCGAGCACGACTTTACGCCGCAGTACGTCACCATCAAGGGCAAGACCCAGGTTCTCGCCGACATCAAGAAGAAGGCGAAGGAGGCCGACAAGGTGTTCCTCGCCCCCGACCCGGACCGGGAAGGCGAAGCCATCGCCTGGCACCTCGCCCAGGAAATCGAGGGAAAAGCCCTCGGCGGCAAAACCAAGGCCCTACCCCAGAAGGTCTTCCGGGTCCTCTTCAACGAGATTACGGAGTCGGCCATCAAGCGCGCGCTTCAGTCTCCCGGCCAGGTGGACATGAACCGGGTCAACGCGCAGCAGGCCCGCCGTGTGCTGGATCGCATCGTCGGCTACCAGGGCAGCCAACTGCTGTGGAAGAAGGTCCGGCGCGGGCTCAGCATGGGCCGCGTGCAATCGGTGGCCGTGAAGCTGATCTGCGACCGCGAACGCGAGCGCGAAGCCTTTCGCTCGGAAGAGTATTGGTCCATCACGGCCACGCTGGCGGGAAAGAACCCGCCGCCTTTCGAGGCCAAGCTGCACAGCGTCAACGGCCAGGACGCCGTCATCTCCTCCGCCCAGGAAGCCGAGCGCATCGTTGCCGCCGTGCACGGGAAGGACTTCACCGTCCGGTCCATCGAGCGTAAGGAGAAGAAGCGCCACCCCGTCGCCCCGTTCATCACCAGCCGGCTCCAGCAGGAAGCCGCGCGCAAGCTGCGCTTCACCCCCAAGAAAACCATGATGCTGGCCCAGCAACTGTATGAGGGCATGGAGATCGGCAAGGACGGGCTGCTCGGCCTGATTACCTATATGCGGACCGACAGCACGCGGATCTCGAAAGAGGCTGCCGAGGAAGCCCGGGCAGTCATCCGCGAGCGGTTCGGCGCTGAGTACCTGCCCCAGACCCCGAACGTGTACAAGACCCAGAAGGCCGCCCAGGAGGCCCACGAGGCCATCCGTCCGACGTCGGCCCACCGGGACCCAGAATCCATCAAGCCGTACCTTGAGCGGGACCACTACCAGGTCTATAAACTGATCTGGAACCGCTTCATCGCCTCCCAGATGACGCCGGCCATTCTGGAAGTCACCCGCGTGGACTGTGTGCCCCAGCCGACGACGGACACGTACGTGTTTCGCGCCAACGGCACCGTCGTCAAGTTTCCCGGCCATACGGTGGTGTATATGGAGGGCCGGGACGCGGAACTGCGCGCGCAGAGCCGCCAGGCGGACCAGGAAACCGACGAGGAGGCGGAACGACAGTTGCCGGCCCTGACCGAGGGCGAGCGCCTGCGGCTGGCCGCTCAGGAGGGCCAACCGGTCCCCGGTCTCTCGCCGAAACAGCACTTCACCCAGCCGCCGCCCCGGTACAACGAGGCCCTGCTCATCCGCGAGCTCGAGGACAAGGGCATCGGCCGGCCCTCCACGTACGCCAGCATCTGTTCGACGATCCAGGAACGCAAGTATGTCGAAAAACTCGACGGGCGGTTCGCGCCCACAGAAACGGGCACGATCGTCAACGACTTCCTGGTCCGCGGCTTCCCCGACATCCTCGACGTGGATTTCACCTCACGGATGGAAACCGAGCTCGACGAGGTCGAGGACGGCGCGAAAGCCTGGGTTGAGGCGGTGCGCGACTTCTACGTCCCGTTCAGCAAGGACATGGACAAGGCCCAGGACCTCCCTGGTCCCAAAGACACGGTGGAACCGCCGACGCACGTCCCGTGCGAGAAATGCGGGCGGATGATGGAGATCAAATGGGGCCGCAACGGGAAGTTCCTCGCCTGCCCGGGCTATAAAGACGACCCGCCCTGCAAAAACACCCAGAACTTCGAGAAGCTGCCAGACGGGACCATCAAGATCGTCGCGAAAGAGGATCCCACGACCGACGAGAAGTGCGAGAAGTGCGGCTCACCGATGGTGATCAAGGTCGGCCGGTTCGGCAAGTTCATTGCCTGCTCGGCCTACCCGGCCTGCAAGACCACGAAGCCCATCCCCCTTGGCGTCAAGTGCCCGCAGGACGGCGGCGATCTCGCGCAGAAGCGCAGCAAGAAGGGCCGCACATTCTACGCCTGCACGAATTACCCGAAGTGCGAGTTCGCCCTCTGGGACCGCCCCGTGGCGAAACCCTGCCCCCAATGCCACGCCCCCTTCCTCGTCGAAAAGTACTCCAAGCAGGCTGGCACGTCCATCGTCTGCCGCAGCGAGGCGTGCGGGTATAAAGAGTAGTGTGCTAGAATCCGCTTCACCTTTTATATCCCTCTCCCCTGGAGGGAGAGGGAAGGATGAGGGGGTCTTCAAAGCACATGCGCGAGGATATCGTCATTATCGGCGGGGGTCTGGCCGGCTCGGAAGCGGCGTGGCAGGCCGCGAATCAGGGCGCCAGGGTCACGCTCTACGAGATGCGCCCCAAGGAGCAGACGGCCGCCCACAAGACCGGTCATCTGGCCGAACTGGTCTGCTCGAACTCGCTCGGCTCTACTGAGATACAGAGCGCTCCCGGCATTCTCAAAGAAGAGATGCGCTGCCTGGGCTCGCTGATCATCAAGACGGCGGACGCGGTGCGGGTGCCGGCCGGCGCAGCCCTGGCTGTGGACCGCGACCTGTTTGCACAGAAGGTCACGCAGCAATTGGAAAGCCACCCGAACGTCCGCATCCTGCGCGAGCCGGTGTCGGAAATCCCGCCCGACTGCGCCGTGATCGTGGCCACGGGTCCGCTGACCACCGACGCACTGGCCGAGCACCTCAAGAACCTGACCCATGCCAGGCACCTGTATTTTTTCGACGCGATCTCGCCGATCGTGGATGCCGACAGCATTGACATGAGTGTGGTCTTCCGGGCGTCGCGCTACGACAAGGGCGAGGGCGATTACCTCAATTGCCCGATGAACGAAGCCGAGTACGACGCGTTTTATCAGGCCCTGCTGGAGGCTGAAAAAGTCGTCCCCAAGGACTTCGAGAAGGTCCCCTATTTCGAGGGCTGTCTTCCAATCGAGGTCATGGCCGAGCGCGGCCGGGACACCATGATGTTCGGGCCGATGAAGCCGGTAGGGTTGGTGGATCCGAAAACCAACGCGCGGCCCTATGCGGTGGTGCAGTTGCGCATGGAGAATCGCCATGGCACGTGCTACAACCTGGTCGGGTTCCAGACCAAGCTGACCTACGGCGCGCAGAAGCGCGTCCTGCGGATGATCCCCGGCCTGCAGCACGCCGAGTTCCTGCGCTACGGCAGCGTGCATCGGAACACCTTCGTCAATGCGCCGACCTTGCTGCGCGATACCCTGCAATTGAAGAGCAACGGGCGGATTTTTCTGGCCGGCCAACTCGTCGGTGTCGAAGGCTATACCGAGGCCGCCGCCACCGGCGGGCTGGCGGGCCTCAACGCCGCCCGTGGCCTCCAAGGGAAGGATCTCGTCGTTCCCCCCGATACCACCGCGCACGGCGCGTTGCTCACATACATCACGACAAGCGACCCGCAACACTTCCAGCCGATCAACACCAACTACGGCCTGTTCCCGCCGCTGCCCTCCCGCGTCCGTGACAAGCAGGAGCGGCAGCGCCGGATCGGGCAGCGCGCCTCGGAGGACTTCGCCGCATGGATGCAGCGGTCCGGTCTTTCCTGACCTACCTCACGGTGGAACGGGGTGCCTCCCCCCACACGCTCCGTAATTACGGCGCGGACCTGCGTCAGTTCCTGCTGTTCCTCCGGACCACGCACGACGGCACGCTCCCTGCGCCGGAGACCGTGGACACCTACGCGGTGCGGAGCTTTCTGGCCGCGCGGGCCGGTCTGGGCGATGCGAAAAACTCCATCGGGCGCAAGCTGGCGACTGTCCGAAGTCTCTTCAAATACCTCGGGCGCGAAGGGATCGTCGAGCAGAGCCCCGCCGCAACGGTCATCACGCCGAAGAAGGACCAGCGCCTGCCTCGCGTCCTTTCAACCGATGATGCAGCGCGGCTGATGGACCACCCAGGCCAGGCACAGCCACGGTCGCTGCGCGACCAGGCGATCCTCGAAGTGCTCTACTCAGCCGGTGTCCGGGTTGCCGAGCTGGTCGGCTTGAATATCGAGGACGTGGATCTGGACGCCGGCGCCGCGACGGTCATGGGCAAAGGCCGCAAGGAACGGGTCGTCCTGCTGGGCGGGAAGGCCGTGGCCGCTGTGCGGGCATATCTGGAACAAAATGGCACGACGGAAGGGCCGCTCTTTCGCAACCATCGCGGGGGGCGGCTGACGACCCGGAGCGTGGAGCGTCTCGTGGCGGTGCAGTGCCGGAATCTGTTGAACTTCCCGACCATTACGCCCCACACGCTCCGGCATTCCTTCGCCACGCACCTGCTGGACGGAGGGGCGGACCTGCGCGCCATCCAGGAAATGCTCGGCCACGCCTCTCTGTCCACGACTCAACAATACACCCACGTCGCCTTGGACCGTATGATGGAGGCCTATGACAACGCGCACCCGAGGGCTCATGAGGAGCACTGACGCCATGCGTATCCGTTCCACCACCATCCTCTGCGTGAGGAAAGACCGTCACGTGGCGATGGGTTCCGACGGCCAGGTGACGCTTGGCACCACCGTCATGAAGCACAACGCCAAAAAGCTCCGCCGCATGTATAATGACCAGGTGCTGGCGGGCTTCGCGGGCGCCACCGCCGACGCGTTTACGCTCTTCGAGCGGTTTGAGGCGAAGCTCCAGGAATATCGCGGCAACCTCGCCCGGGCGGCCGTCGAGTTGGCGAAGGACTGGCGGATGGATCGGGCGCTCCGTCGGTTGGAAGCGCTGCTGGCCATCGCCGACAAGGAGCAGTCGCTGATCGTCTCCGGAACCGGCGACGTCATCGAGCCGGAGGACGGCATCCTGGCGATCGGATCGGGCGGCCCCTACGCCCTGGCCGCCGCGCGCGGGCTGATTCGGCACTCCACGCTCGACGCCAGGGCCGTCGTGGAGGAGGCGATGAAGATCGCCGGCGGCATTGACATCTATACGAATCTGGAGCTCACGCTGGAGGAATTGAAGGAGTGATGGACGAGACGACCCCACACCCGCCGACCCTCGACAGTTTGACCCCGCGCGAGATCGTGGAGGAACTGGACCGCTACGTCATCGGCCAGCGCAACGCCAAACGCATGGTGGCCATCGCGCTCCGCACCCGGTGGCGGCGCCAGCGGCTGCCTGCCGACCTGCGCGATGAGGTGATGCCGAAGAACATCATCATGATCGGGCCGACCGGCGTCGGCAAGACCGAGATCTCGCGCCGCCTGGCGAAGCTGGCGCAGGCGCCCTTCATCAAGGTGGAAGCCTCGAAGTTCACCGAAGTGGGCTACGTCGGGCGGGACTGCGAGTCCATGGTCCGCGATCTGGTCGAGCAGGCCATCACCATGGTCAAGACCGAGTACGCCGAGCGGGTCCAGAAAAAGGCCGAGGCCCAGGCCGAAGAACGCCTGCTCGATCTGCTCGTGCCGCCGCCGCCACCCAAGACGCCGCCGGGCATCTATGACCAGGCGAGCTACGAGGCGACGCCTCCACCGGTCAACGAGAGCTATGAGGCCACGCGCTCGAAGTTCCGGCTGCTGCTGCGCGAGGGGAAACTGGAGACCCGCTCAGTCGAGATCGAGGTGAAGGACAAGGCCACGCTCCCCATCGGCGTGATCTCCAACGTCGGCGGCATGGAGCAGATCCAGGACCAATTACAGGAGATGCTGGGCGGCATGTTCCCCGGCAAGAAGAAACGCCGCCTGATGAAGGTCCCGGAGGCGCTTGAGTTGTTGGTGCAGGAAGAGGCCCAGAAGCTGATTGACATGGACGCGGTCGTGAAGGAGGCCGTCGCCAAGACGGAGCAGAACGGGATCATCTTCCTGGACGAGATTGACAAGATCGCCGGGCGCGAGCGGACAACGGGTCCCGATGTCTCGCGCGAAGGCGTCCAGCGCGACCTCCTGCCGATCGTGGAGGGCTCCACCATCACGACCAAATACGGGCCGGTGAAAACGGACCACATCCTGTTTATCGCGGCCGGGGCGTTCCACGTGGCCAAGCCCTCCGACCTGATTCCGGAACTGCAAGGCCGTTTCCCTATCCGGGTCGAGCTGGAGCCGCTGACGAAGGACGATTTCATCCGCATCCTGACGGAGCCGAAAAACGCGCTGCTCAAGCAATACACGGCCCTGCTGGAGACGGAGGGCGTGACGCTGGACTTCACGCGCGAGGGCATCGAGGCCATTGCGGCGACCGCCGTCCAGGTGAACGAGCAATCGGAGAACATCGGCGCGCGCCGGCTCTTCACGATCATGGAGCGGCTCCTGGAGGACCTCTCCTTTGCGGCGCCGGAACTGACCGAGAAGAAGCTGACGATTGACGCGCAGGCCGTGCAAGACCGTCTGAAGGACATCGTCAAGGACCAGGATTTGAGCCGGTATATTTTGTAAGCTCCATGCAGATTCGTGTAGATGACATTCCCTCGCCCCACTGTAGGGGAGGGGTTTACCCCCTCCCTTGACGGGTTTTTTGTGGAGTATGGGAAGGTCGCTTACGGATCGGCTGCTCAGTAGTTAGACGCTAGCGTAGGGCTATGTCACCCACCATCTTCAAAGAAGGCAGCTTTCGCTTCTTTTTCTTCTCCCGTGAAGAGGCGAGAATGCACGTACACGTCTCACACCCGGACGGCGAGGCAAAGTTCTGGCTTTCCCCACATCTGGCGTTGGCCACAAGTGTCGGCCTCTCGCCAAAGCAACTAAAGAAAGCCGAAAAACTGGTCGAGAATCATTTGGAGGACATCGCTCATGCCTGGCGTACTCACTTCCCAAGTTGAAGTTACTCATGTCTCGAAGCATGGCCTCTGGCTGTTACTTGGCGACGAGGAGCTCTTGCTGTCGTTTACTGATTTTCCCTGGTTCAAGGCGGCAACCATCGAGCAGCTATGCGAGATCGAGCATCCGACCGAGAACCACCTGTATTGGCCGGCCCTGGATGTTGATTTAGCCGTTGAGTCCATACGCAATCCAGCGGCCTTTCCGTTGGTCTCTACGGTACGCGCCTAACTATTCGGGCTCCATGCAGATTCGTGCTGGTAAAATCTACTCAGATGTGCCCCCTCCCTTGACAGGTCTCGTAGAGTATGGGAAGGTCGCTTACGGATTGGCTGCGAAGTGGAGTTGGTGGATTATGTTAGGACGCATGGGATGAGCAGGCCGTTTCGGCTGTGTTTGCCGCAAATGATTCGGACGTCGAATTATGGTTGGGCGGCAGAATAATCGTCTGGGCGATGCTTTGGCTTCTTGAATGAGTATTGGAGGTGTCATGCATCTTACCGCCGTGTTCGAAAAGGTCCCTGAGGGCTATATCGGTTTCGTGGAAGAACTTCCCGGCGCGAATACGCAAGGCGCCACGCTCGAAGAAGTACGGGCGAATCTCACCGAGGCGGTTGAGCTGATTCTTGAGGCCAACCGCGCCTTGGCGGAAGAGACTATTCAGGGAAAAGAAGTGATTCGCGAGAAAATGCTACTTCCGGTGGCATGAAACGCGACGACCTTCTTCGTCATCTGCGACAATACAGTTGCGTTCTGCTTCGAGAAGGTGGCAAACACTCTATCTTCGTCAATCGAGCCACCCAAAAGGCGACGGCCATTCCGCGCCATCGCGAAACAAACGATTTCCTTGCAAGGAAAATCTGCCGTGACCTTGAAGTCCAGGAACCGTAGCCGCCCAACTACAGGGGCGGGAGTCATTGATAGCAGAACGAAAGACCCTCTCTTGTAATCGGAGACCCGTATGGACGAGTTGATCAAGAAAGCGCACGTACTGGTCGAGGCCCTGCCCTACATTCGGGCCTTTGCCGGCAAGACCCTCGTCATCAAGTACGGCGGGAAGGCCATGACCGATCCGGCGTTGAAGGACGGCTTTGCCACCGACGTCGTGCTCCTGAAGTACGTCGGGTTGAATCCGGTCATCGTGCATGGAGGCGGGCCGCAGATTGACCAGATGCTGAAGCGGCTGGCGATTGCGCCCAAGTTCCGTCAGGGCGTCCGCGTGACCGACGCGGCCACCATGGAAGTCGTCGAGATGGTCCTCGGCGGCCTCATCAACAAGGAGATCGCGTCGTTGATCAGCCGACACGGCGCGAAGGCCGTTGGGTTAAGCGGCAAGGACGGCGGACTCATTCAAGCCACGTCCTTTACGAAAGCCGATTGGGCGAAGAAACTCGGGTCCGACCTCGGCGACTGGGCCGAGGGCGAGGACTACGGGCTCGTCGGCGACGTCCAGGCGGTGGATGCCTCTATCATCACCCATCTCCAGGCTGCCCATGCCATCCCTGTCATCGCGCCCATGGGCGTCGGCAAGGATGGGCGCACCTACAACATCAACGCCGATCTGGTCGCAGGCGCGCTCGCAAGCGCGCTGGGGGCGGAAAAGCTTGTCGTCCTCACGGATGTGCGCGGCATCAGGGACGAGAACGGCGCGCACGTCTCGACGCTGGCGCGCAAGGACGTGGCCCGGATGGTGAAGAAGGGCACGATCAGCGAAGGGATGCTCCCCAAGGTCCATGCCTGCCTCAATGCGCTCGAAGGAGGCGTCAAGAAGGCCCACGTGATCGACGGCCGCACACCGCACGCGATCCTCCTGGAGATCTTCACGGACAAAGGCATCGGGACCGAGATCGTGGCCTGAACACGGACAGGCCGGCCATGGACGTCACGGCGCAGATCGACTCGGAAGAGCGGATCCTCCATCGGGTCAAGCGGTTCACCGTCAGTCTGACCATCGGGTTCATCATCGGCATCAACGCCCTTTTCCTGCTGGTTTTGTGGGGCAGCGGCCTGGACCTGGATCGGATCTTTGCGGAGCGCGACTTTTTCGATCCCGTCCGTGACGTCTGTCTTCGCCTGGCCTGGTATAAACCGGAAGGCGAGAAGGAACCGGTGCGGCTGTGCAAGGAGTGGATCAACCTGGGTGATCCCGCCGGGAACGTCCATCGAAACCAACAGGACATCGTGATCGTCAAAGGCGCCGACGGCAAAGTCTACGCCAAGGAGGGCGTCGGCGACGGCCGCTTGGTCGCGCTCGTGATCGTCGTCGTCGCGCTCGTGGCCGGGGGCGTGTGGTTGCAGCGCCACCTCATTGCGCGCTATCGCTCCCGGCTGGCGTCGGGCGCCGAAAAGAACCCCTGATCAGTGGATGAGGAGCATCCGGTCATTCCTTGGGAGGATCGGGCGCTTTCTTCTTCATGTGCACCGCATAGGCGATCACGATTCCGAGCACGGCCACCGCCACCCCAAACACGTTCCAGCCGAATTCTTCCGTCATATCTCCACCGTGTCAGACCGCCTCGGACAAGATTGAGCGTAACACAGTCAGGGCCGTTGCAGGTATCAGAAGTTTTCCGGCGCTCAGGCCGGTGGGAACCGTGTAATGGTGACGGGCGTGTGCTCGAGCCGCGGGCCGTCGGGCGTGCGGCGGCAGACGGTGTGCATGAGCCAGCGCGCATCGTCCCGCTTGGGGAAATCGGATCGGTAATGGGCGCCGCGTGACTCCTCCCGCGCCGACGCCCCTGCCACGACCGTCTCGGCCAGTTCGACCAGCGATCCCAGCTCCAGCGCGGAGATGAGATCGGTATTGAAGGTGCGGCTCGTATCCTCCAGGCGAACGCGTTTGGCACGAACGGTCAGCGCGTGCACCAACGACCGCGCAGCAACCATCCCCTCCCGCGTCCGAACGAGCCCGAGATGGAGGGCCAAGACCTTCCCCAAGGCTTTGCGCACCTGCCAGGGCCGCTCTGGCCCGGTGTTCTTCATCAGCCCGGCGATCCGCGTCTGTTCACGCTGGAGGAATCCGGCGTCGCCCGACGGCGGCGACGCCGACCGTGCGTACGCGGAGGCGCGCGTGCCGGCCCGCCGGCCGAAGACGATGGTCTCCAGCAGGGAGTTCCCGCCGAGCCGGTTCGCCCCATGGATGCTGACGCAGGCGCACTCGCCGGCGGCGTACAGTCCCGGGATCGTGGTCTCGCCCCAGACGGTGGTTGTGATGCCGCCCATCACGTAATGGGCGCCGGGCCTGACCGGGATCGGCGACTCCACGGGGTCCACGCCGGCGAAGTCCAGCGCGAGTTGTCGGATTTGCGGCAACCGCTCGGCAATCCGCTCGCGCCCCAGGTGTCGCAGGTCCAGCAGGATGCAGCCATCCACGCCGCGCCCCTCGGTGATTTCCGTCCCGATCGCCAGCGAGACGGTGGACCGCGTGGCCAACTCCATCTGCTCCGGCGCGTAGCGTTGCATGAACCGCTCGCCCAGGGTATTCAGCAGGTACCCGCCCTCGCCGCGCGCGCCCTCGGTGATGAGAATGCCGGTGTCCTTCAACGTGGTCGGGTGGAACTGGATGAACTCCATGTCCATCAGCGGCGCGCCCGCCCGGTAGGCCATGCTCATGCCGTCCCCCGTGTTGATCACGGCGTTGGTGCTGGTCAGATAGATCCGGCTACAGCCGCCGGTAGCCAGAATGACGGCTTTGGCCCCGATGGCGCGCAGGCCGCCGTTGAGAATGTCCCACGCGATGACGCCCCGGCAGACGCCGTCCTCGACGACGAGGGCCGTGACGCACCATTCCTCATAGACGCGCACCTGCCGCTTGAGAAGCTGCTCGTACATTGCGTGTAGGAGCGCGTGGCCGGTGCGATCTGCCGCGTAGCAGGTGCGCGGGAAACCGGCGCCCCCGAACGGGCGCTGCGCGATCCGCCCCTGCGCGTCCCGGCTGAAGATCACGCCCATCCGCTCCAATTCGCGGATGTCGTCGGGCGCGTCGCGGCACATCGTCTCGATGGCGTCCTGATCGCCCAGCCACAGGCCGCCCTTCGCGGTGTCGTGGGCGTGGCTTTCCCAGGAGTCGTCCGCGCCCAGGGCCGCATTGATGCCGCCCTGCGCCGCGACGGAGTGGCTACGCACGGGATGCACCTTGGAGATGACGGCGATGTCGAGTCCCGCCTCCGCCGCCACGGCCGCCCGCATGCCGGCGAGACCGGCCCCGACGATCAGAATGTCGTGGATGGCATCCAGCGTTCCCTTCATGCGCGCCCCATAAGTACCCTGCCTGCCATTTTCCGTAGAGAGTCAGTTACCGTATTCGGTTGATGTACCACATCACCGACAATTTTTTTCAAAAAAAAGTTGCGACGGAAAAAAACTGTGTTATATTTCAAAATTCAGCCGGAGACAGAGGGTATCCGGTAGTCACAATCGTTTTTCAACAAGGAGGCGTGTAACAACCATGAGTCCATCAGCCAATGCCGAAAGTGCCATCTTGCCAACCACCGCCCCAGCTCCCGCGCCGGCAGGCTCGACAGACGAGCTGATCGGCGAAGGGAAAGCGTGGGGCCTCTCCACTTCCGTTGATCTCCAGGACTGCCGACCAGAAACTATTCGGGACCGCAACCACATCGAGGCCTACGTCATCGCCCTCTGCGCATTGATCGGGATGAAACGGTACGGCGACTGCCAAATCGTCTATTTCGGAGATGGGCGGGTGGCGGGCTACTCGATGATCCAACTCATCGAGACCTCCCTGATCAGCGGACACTTCGCCAACGACACGAACCGGGCCTACCTCGACATCTTCAGTTGCAAGGGCTACGACGCGGTGGTGGTGGAGGAGTTCTCCCAGAAGTTTTTCGGAGCGCGTAGCAGCACCATTTCCATGACCTTACGGCACTAGCGAGGACCGGGCCGGGGCCGGCTCAGTTGCTTCGCTCGGGACCTCCGGCGCTGACCGCCTGGCGGTCCCGTAGCGTTTCAGGATGTCCCGCAGGCGGGTCAAGTTGATGGCCTCGGCCTTGTTGCCGTCACGGCCGACCACCGTCGTCGCCATCGTGAGGGCGTTGAGGAGGGCTTCCTGCGTGGCCTCGACCGTGGCGGCGAAGAGCGGGTTCAGATGCGTATCGGCAAAGGCCGTGAAGAGGTAGGTGCGTTCCTTGGGGTAGTGTGGAATGACGTTGCCGGTCGAGAAGGCCAGGATGAAATCGCCACTCCCGTGCCGGGCGGTGGACCCGGTGCGCGCCAGGCCGAGCGCCGCGCGCTTGGCGAGCCGCTTCAATTGTCGGGCGTCAAGCGGCGCGTCGGTCGCGATGATGACGATGATCGAACCTTCGGCGCCGACGGCCGCCGCTGTGTCACCGCCGTAGAGCCTACCGACGGGTACGCCGCCCATTATCAGTTCCTCCCGCCGGCCTGAGTTGCTGTTGACGAGCACACCCACGGTATAGCCTTCCTCGGACGGGAGGACGCGGGACGAGGTCCCGATGCCGCCCTTGAATCCATAGGACACCATGCCGGTGCCTGCGCCGACCGAGCCTTCCGCCACCGGTCCGCTGCGTGCGTGGTCTAGGGCCGTGATGACGTCGGCCTCTGAAACGTGGCGGCCCTGGATGTCGTTCAGCCGGCTGTCGTCGCATTCGGCGACCACCGGCGTGAGGGTGTCGTCCCGGATGCCGATGTCGGGATAGCGGGCGATCATCCAACTCATCACGCCGTCGGCGACGCGAGGGAGATTGAGCGTGTTGGTCAGCGCGATCGGGTATTCGAGAAAGCCGGACTCCTCCACCCAGGCCAGCCCTGTCATTTCGCCGGTGCCGTTCAGCACGAACGATCCCGCCGGGACTTTCTTGCGCCAGACGTCGTCGCGCGGAATCACGACGGTGACGCCGGTGCGCACGGGGCCCTGGCCGGGCACGAGCCGGCCGTCTCCGCGGATCAGGGTCGTGTGGCCGACGGTGACCCCGGGGACGTCGGTGATGGCGTTGAGGATGCCAGGGGGATAGGCGCCGAGCGGCACGCCCACGCCAAGGTTTCGCGCGCGGACGCGCGACTCGTCGCTGGTTGTTGGTGAAGCGGTCTGCGCGCCCCCAGCAGCGGGCGTCCAGAGGAGCGCTGGCACCAGTAAGAGGCGGATCAACGGGACCCGCAGGCCGGCCATCATCAGTCGTGTGCGCAGAACAAGGCGATGCTGGCGGTGTAGCCGTGCAGGAAATTGTTCCCGCCGACCGGGCCGATCTCGCCCATGGCGAAAAAGCCGCCGACCGGAATCCTGCCCAGCTCGTCCCTGACGGCGGTGATGTCGTGATGAGGGACGCGAAAGAAGCGTTGGCCGCGTCCATTGCAACTAAAGAGCAGCGCGCCGATCGGGGTGCCGGCGGCTGCGCGCTCCCCGGTCAGCAGCGCGCGCAGGTCCTCGCCGGCCGAGGCGTTGTCCCGGATCTGGAATTGCACGGTCTGGCCGACTCGCACGTCATCGGCCACCGCCAGGCTGCCGGTGATCTGATCCGCCCCGACCAGGTTTCGGATCAGAAAATCTCCGCGCTCGAAGTGATCCTTGTGCTCGTCAATGACGATCCCCAAATGCAGTGCGCGCTCAGCCTGGCGCTGCTCGGCGGGCGAGAGGGTCGAGAAGGCTTCCCGCAGGCGGTCGAGCGCCGGTTTGCCGCTGAGTTCATGGATGATGTTCTGCTCGGCCTGGGTAATCATGAAGCGGTCGCCGATTTGGCGGCAGCCTTGCGAGACGACGGTGCGGATGCCGACGGCGCCGGTCACGGCCACGCCGATCACGCCGCTGTCCACCACTGTGTCGTTGAAGATGAGCCGGTTCGCGCCGGGCTCCCGGCCACCGCTGGCCATGCCGCCGATCGCCGAGGCGCCGGGGTAGCGTGTCTCGAGGTCTTTCAGGAAAGCTTCGGCGGGCGTGGTGAACGGCTCTGCCACGACCAGGAACGATGGGGTGTGCTCAAGCCCAGGCATCGTGTCGGGCCAGCCCGCGCTCCTCAAGCCGTCGCCGGCCTGGACGAATTCGAGATGGAACGGCGTGAATGTGGCGCCGGGCAGGTGGCCGACCCACAGGCACAAGGCCGGACGACCTTCCACTTCCTGATCGCCGCCGATCACGCTTTCGGCCGAGCAGCCCAGCAGGATGGTGGGGTGGAGCCGCTTGTGTATCGTAGAGACGAGGAGTTCAGCCGAGTCGGCATGGTCGGGCGAAAAGAACACGAACACCAGATCTGCCGACCTCCCTACCAGGCCGGCGGAGACGTCACGACAGGCTTCCTCGATGGCGTTCTCTGTAGCCGTGGTTGTCGAGAGCGCCGTGAGAATCTGCATGGGCGGAGTGTAGCATACGAGAATGTTGGCTTGTCCAGATACAGGAGTCTCTGTTTCTCTCTACGGCGTCATGCTATGCTACGACCCAATGATTCCCGATCTGGTTCTCTACCATGCCGAGTGCACCGATGGGTTCGGCGCCGCCTGGGCTATTTGGAAGCGCTATCCCGAAGCCCAATTCGTTCCGGCCTATCATGGACATCCCTCGCCGGTCAATTGTGCCGGGCGCGCGGTTGTGATCGTTGATTTCAGTTATCCCCGGCCGATCCTGGAGGACATGGCCGAACAGGCGACGGCGATCCAGGTCATTGACCACCACATCACGGCGAAAGAGGCTCTGAGCGGGCTGCCCTATGTCCATTTTGATCTGGAAAAAAGTGGGGCGGTGCTGGCCTGGGAGTGGGCGCACGGCACGGCGGCGCCTTGGTTGCTGCAATATGTGCAGGACAAGGACCTGTGGGCGTGGAAGCTGCCGGGCAGCCGCGCGATCAGCGCCGGGTTGAATTCCCATCCGCATGATTTCACAGTGTGGGATTCCCTGAACAAGGACGTACTGGAGCAGGAAGGGCGGGCTATCCTCCGGTTCGAGCAGGAATTGGTGAAGAAGCTCATCCTGAATACGGTATGGGTCCGGTTTGAGGAGGAGACGGTGCCGTGTGTGCACAGCGCGATTCTTACCGGCCAGATCGGCGAGCACCTTTTGCCTGGCCGCCCGTTCTGCCTGATCTGGTATGACCGCAACGGACAACGCCACTTCAGCTTGCGTTCGGAAGCAGGCGGCGCCGATGTCGCCAAGATCGCCGTGAAGTACGGTGGCGGCGGGCACCGGCATGCGGCGGGATTCTTGGTGCCGCTCCATGAGGCCGGTCCCCCGCCGTCCGACGGCTCGACCCAGGGTGTGCGTATCGCGCCCGCTGACTCCCCGGAGACCACACGTTCATGAATAGTCCGGGTTAAGGACGGGGAAGAGGAGGCGGGGCCGCCGCTGGCTGTCGAGCCGGCCAAGGCCGCAGCGATACTTTCCCGCGGTGGAGCAGCTCATCCGGAGCAAATTCGCTGTCTCCATGCCTTGACGTCCTGCCGGGTGCACCCTATACTACGGGTCTCTTCACGTGATCGGGGCGGGAATAGCTCAGTGGTAGAGCATCGCCTTGCCAAGGCGAGGGTCGAGGGTTCAAATCCCTTTTCCCGCTCCAACGTTCACGGCGCTTCCGGGTTCTCCGTGAGTCGCTCCACGCAACGCCTCCGTACCGTCATAGAGCAGGTGGTGGATCGGCGTCATGCGCCGATGCGGATGACGCAGACGGGGTCTGTGACAATGGCCGTCGGGTAGTCCTCGTCTTCAACCACGCAGGCGAGGCCCTGGCGCGCGCACCAGTCCGTGACCCAGGGAATTTCCTCGACCGACGTGGTCACAAGGCCGGGGCGCGCCATCTTCGCAAGGCAGCCCGCGGTCAGTGCCAGGGCGGCGTGGCGCTCGACGGTGAACGAAGCGGGGTCGAACGTGACGGGATTGGCGCGGCCGGAAGAGAGCGCGCCGACTTCGGGAAAGCATTCGGGGTCGTTGAGCACGCTGACGATCCAGACGTGGTCGAACAGGCCGGTGGCCTCGCGGGCGTCCTTGGCCCGGAACGCGAAGGGCAGGCCCGCGCAGGCATGGTTCAGCAGCGAGACTTCATCGGCGCGCAGGTTGTAGGCCTCGACCGTGCGATGCGCGTCCAGCGTCTCCATCGCCAACATGGGCAACTCGGCAACACCGGCGCCGACGTACAGGCTCCGTCCCTTCGGGGCCAGCCGGTCGCGGAGTACCTCGGCCAGAGTGATGCCAAGCGTCCGGCAGGGCTCCCGCCGTTCCGCCCAAAAGGCGTCGCCGCCCTCGTGACAGTAAATGGCGCCCAGCGCGGCGTAGTCCAAAGTATCGAAGAGCCGCGCGATGGCGTGGAGCGTGGCTGGTTGGAGTGGCATCATCTAGCGGGAGGGACGGGTTATGGTGCCGAAGACAGGATTTGAACCTGCACGCCCTTGCGAGCGCTAGACCCTGAATCTAGTGCGTCTGCCAGTTCCGCCACTTCGGCACAGCGCGAAACGAAGAGAGTATATGATACAGTTTCGCCTGTGTCCAGTCTGACGCATCCCTCTTGGATCGGGCGCGTGGGTGTACCTGCCGCCTGGGCCTGGATCCTGCTAGTGGCGGCGCTGTCCTTCTGGGGGGCGTGGGAGATTCCGTCGCGTCTCCCCGACATCAACGACGTCGCCACGACGCACCTGTTTCTTGCCCCTGTGTCGCTGATTCTGTTCCTGCTCGTGAGTTGGGTACGTAAGCGCTTCGACGACGACGAGGCGCGTCCGGACGCGCGGCCCTTCGTGCGTTGGCGTGCGACCCTGGGGATCTGGATCCTGGCCGTTCTGCACCCGGTCTCCTGCGGGCTCTATCCGGCGGCCTTCAATCTCGATGACCGCACGGTTGACGCGGTCACGCGCGCGGTGAGTGCGATGTCGGTCGGGATGCCTCGCACGGAAGTGGAACGGCGCATCGTCGAGTTGAACGCGACGCTGCCGATTTCCATGGCGACGGATCGCAGCCGGCACCGGACACTCCAGGACGAGGCGGCGCGTTATCTCTCCGAAACGGATGGCGCCGTCCGGCGCGCGCGCTGGCCGGAGCTGTCACGGGCCACGCTCGTCTTTATTCCGTGGAGCGGGACGTTCGCAGAAGAGCCGGATCGGAACGCACGCGAGCAGGTCTTTCTCCGCCGAACGCGCGCGACCAGCGACATCGGCGTGGACCGGATCCGGGTCCGGTACGGGCCGGCCTTCACAGTGGACGAGATCGTCTATTCCTCCAACCGCCAGCTGACCATGGAGCGTACACCGTGTACCGTCCATCTGATCGTCCCGGCGCCGCCGGAGACGTCTTTCCCGTATCCCTGCCCGTAGGGGCGCGGCATTCCACGCCCCGCTTGTGGAAACAGGGGGTGCGGTCTTGCGATCACGCGCGGCGTGCGCTCGTTAAGGAGTGCCGCATTGTTGGCCGCGCTTGACAGCGTCTCGTGGATTATGGGAATGAACGGCTGTCATGAGTGCCGTGCTTCAAAAGCTTCCCGTGGCCGCATTGCTGATCGGGCTCCTGGCGGCAGGACTCGCCGTCCTCGCCGGTCTCGGGACCCGATGGAGCCTCTGGCACTTCCGAACCGGGTTTACGCTTCTGACCTGGGGCGCGTATGGCGGCATCGCAGCGGTGGTCGTCGCCCTTGCGGCGCTGGTCGTCGCGCGCTCCTCGGCGAAGGCGCTGCTCTTCGCGTCGGCCGCTCTGGTCCTCGGCGCCCTCGTCGCCGGCTATCCGTGGCAGATGAAACAACGCGCGCAACACGTCCCGCCCATCCACGACATCACTACCGACGTCCACGCCCCCCCTCTGTTCGTGGCCATCCTCCCTCTCCGCAAGGAGGCGCCGAATCCTGCGGAGTACGGCGGCCGGCCCGTTGCCGAGCAGCAACAGCGGGCCTATCCCGATCTCCATCCCCTCAGTGTCGACCTGCCTCTCACCCAGGCATTCGACAAGGCCGTGGCCGCGGCCCGCGAGATGGGATGGGAGATGGTGGACAGCAACCGGCAGGAGGGACGTCTCGAAGCGACCGATACCACGTTGTGGTTCGGGTTCAAGGACGACGTCGTGGTGCGTGTCGCCGCGGCCGATCGTGGCAGCCGGATCGACGTGCGATCGGTGTCGAGAGTGGGGAAGAGCGATCTCGGCACCAACGCAAGGCGCATTCGCGAGTATCTCTCGAAATTGAAACAGCCGGATATGTGAGAGTTTCCTATTACAGCATGCGTCAGTTCATTGAAACCAGCCAGATGGAGGCGCACACCCATGAGGTGCTGGCAGAGCTTGAAGAAACCATCTCCCTCATGAAGGACGCCGAGACCGGGAAGCGGGGCTATATCATCATGGGCGAGGAACAGTTTCTTGAACCATTTGACGCCGCTGTGGGGCACATTCATGACCAGGTCGCGCGTGTCAGGCAGTTGATCGCCGATAACCCCTCTCAGCAAGCGATGGAGCAGCAACTTCGGCAGGCCGACAAGCTGGCGGCGTTGGGGACGCTCGTGGGTGGCGTCGCGCATGAACTGAACAACCCCCTCTTTGCCATCAGCGGCTACACGCAACTGATCGGTGAGAAGGTCACGCAGGGCC
>Ga0213870_1000372_pt1 | contig 22119 bp, 21 predicted proteins | sample WICALVC2017_Meta_FD_160119 | JGI IMG/M metagenome (GOLD analysis project Ga0213870, IMG submission 160119) | Freshwater microbial communities from subterranean cave lake in Wind Cave National Park, South Dakota, United States - WICALVC2017 | ecosystem: Environmental > Aquatic > Deep subsurface >... | reverse complement strand
GGCCGCCATTTCATGGCCGTGAAAATGCATTCGACGAGATTGTTGGCCTTTCTCTCTTCATGCGAACCGATATGATAGATCTGGCCATCGGTCTTATCCGATTCCATGACCAGCCTCATCGCCTCGACAGCATCTTCGATGTAGCAATACGAACGCTTATCGTAATATCCGTAGACCGGAAATGGGTCAGTTTCTTTCAAAACCCTACTGATCAACTGGGGGATGACATGATGATGACCAGCCCTTGGTCCGTAAAAATTATGAGGTCGGACAATGACGGTCCTCAAGCCGTATTGCCTGCCGTAATGGATGAAAATCTGCTCGCCGACCAGTTTGCTGCCGGCATAAGACCAGCGCGGGTTGGTGATATCCGGAATCACGGCCGGAACCGTTTCGGAAGTCGGAACCGGGAGGTTATCAAACGCCTCGCGGGCACCGGCATAAATTTCGTTCGAAGAGGTAAAAAGAATCTTGGCTTTTGGGTTTTGGGTGCGAAACCAGTCAATCGCGTTAAAAGTCGTAAGAATGTTTATACGCAAAACCTCATGAGGAATCTTGTAAAAAAGCTCTGTGCCGTTAACCGCCGCCAAATGATAGATATAGTCGTAGCCGGAACCGAGCTTGGACCATTCTTCCGGGCTAGTCAGATCGACTTGAATGAAAGAAACCCCTGGTCGTTTAATCAGGTTTTCAAAATCCTTGTCTTTTTCACTCCGGAAAAAATTGTCGACAAGTGTCACCTCTTCGCCCAAGTCCAAAAGACGCTTGGCCAGATGATAGCCGATAAACCCGGCTCCGCCGGTAATAAGGTTTTTCTTCTTTGTTTCCATCTAAGTGAATGGAGCTTTAAATTTAGCCGCGACCTTTTGCCCAAAGATCCTGATTAACTTCCTGAAGCTCATTTGCGACTGCTGGTTCCATGAAGAGAACCATTCCGACAGATTCTGTTCCCGCTCCCGGTGTTCCGAGTTGGCCGCCAGAACAGCTTTGAAAAAATTGCTATTGTGGCTGGCTGAAAAAGCCGAAGCGTCTTTGGGCAGGCAGTGTCCACCGAAAGACTTCCCGTATCTGAGGTAGTTTTTGTTCTCGAACAGAAAGTTCAAAACATTGTCGGGATTGACTTCGGACTGCCGGGCGGCGTTTCCAAACTCATTTACAAAAGCAATTCTGGTTGCGTTCCATAGATTTGATAAATATTTTATGTAAGACGCTTCTTCGGGCGTGCCTTCGAAAACCTTGCCGGCTCGCTTTTCCCAATTTTTCAAGAAATCCGGTTTCGGCGAGTACTGTCGACTGCCGACGACAAAATAATAGGGTTTGAGGCATTCTTCCGCGCCGTGCTTCTCGTGAAGAAACTCAGGGATATAAAAGTCAAAGTCCAGTCCTTTCAAATGTTGAGGAAGGACCGTGGAACGCAAAACCACCCTGCCTTTGGCTCTTTTGACGGAATCTAAGGCCTTCTTTATCGAAAAGATGTCCTGATTGCCTTTTTCGTCGACCCGGTCGCCGACGCAAACTAAGTACCAGGTGTTTTCGCCCTCCTCGGCCAAAGGATTGTCCAAAGCCCTTATCTTTTCATAGGTCTTTCCGTTTTCAGAATACCTTTTTTGAGGGACAGCGATGTCGAAGTAAAAAACTTGGTGTCCCATCAAAGACAAAGCCAGGGCATTTGCCTGCCCCACCCAGCCATAGCCGATAATCACGACTTTTTCTTTTATCTTAGTCATTTACCTTGTTTTTGACGTAACTGATTTTGGCCCTAAAATAATTGAGTCCGACAAAAGCTAAAATAATATAAATCGGATAAATAGGCAATGCGTAGCGGGGGATCGCATGGACGGCGCTGTAGGTAAAATTAAAATAAAAAATAACTAAGAAAAGCCAGCCGAATTTTTGCCAATTTTTTATATTTTTTGCCAGACCGTAAATCACCAGAAATAAAAATAAAAACCAAACGAGTCTTATTGATAAAATTATAAAAAACTTGAGGGCCGGAGAAATTTCAGGATGGCGGCCATCGGCAAACATCGGATGAATTATCAATTCGTTTCGCCAAAATTCGCCTCCCAAAATAATCGGGCTGTTAAAACTGATAAAATCCAGAGTTGAAGTTAAGATATACTTATGGAAATTGTGTTTGATTGTTTTTTGGGCTTCTTCAGTAAGAATAAGGTTAATTTCGGAGTAACTTTTCCCGGCATTGGCCAAATCTTTAATTCTTTGATCGGTTTGGGGGGTGTCCCGGAAAGCTGAATCGTCCAATTGAGGATTAATTTTCTGGGCAAAATAATAACCGAATAAATGGCCGATCAGGTGCTGGGGATAATCCGGATATAATTTCTCCATAGTTTCCGCCCGAGCGCTCAAAAGATCTCCGCCCCTCGGCACCACTCCGTGGGTGTCTTGCTGGTTATATACCAGCCAAGGCATTAAAATAATAAAGAAAAAAAGAAAGAAAATCCCGCTTTTTAAAATAGCCACCTTTAATGATTCTCTTTTCCAAAAAACAATAAAAATATTGGCTCCGATCAAAAGCGGCAGGAATTGAACAATTCCCCGAGTCAGAACGGCTAAACCCAAAAAAAGGCCAGCCAAAATAAACCACACCGTTCTTCTTTCCAATGAAGCCCGGCAAATAAAATAACTGAACAAAACAATCTCTAAAATAAAAACTGATTCGGTCATAATATTGCCGGCTTGGTTGGCGATTCCGTAAAACAAAGCGGTCGCCAAACTTGAGGCCACGGCTATTTTCTCATTAAATAATTCCTTTCCTAAAAGATAGACGAACGTAACCGTAATTGCGAAAAGAATAATTTGAATTACTCTGACAATATTATAATTATGCCCAAAAATCGCGTAAATTTGAGCTAAAAAAAGAGGGTAAATCGGTTCAATAAAAGTCTCTTTGTCTTCGTAAGTAAACCGGCTATTGTTTAAAATATCCAGCGCTACCCCGTCATAAAGCAACTGATCTGAAGTTATCGGTTGACCAAAAATCTTTTGGTTCCAAAAAAAACCGGAAAGGATAGAAATAATGAATAAAAATAAAATAATCTTTTTCCCTGCCATCATTACTCTTTAAAAATAAAAAACTTCAAGGCCAAAAAACGAAGTGGAGCAAACAAAGCGATATTTATAATCACGATTAATAAATAATGGATATCGGTTGATTTAAATAAAACATTGAAAACTAAATTATTCAAGGACCAGAATACCAAAACATACCAAATAAAAAAATAGCCGCTTTTAGAACTGATCTTCTTGGAAAAAATAAAAAAAACTCCTAAAATGTAGGTAAAAACATAAGCAACGATCAAAATAAGCAGGTAAGAAATGTTGGCTTTTAGGCCGACCAAGTCAGTAAGAAAGTAAGTCCCTAAAAAAATAAAGGCATAGGTAAAAACACTGCTTAAACCATATCTTAAAAATTGAAAAGACGTGTTCATGCCTTTTTTTGCCAAAAAACAACTAATGTCGGAGATAAAAAATCTATGAATTTGGGGTTGGAAATTTGGAATTTTAAAATTAAGTAGGGAAAGAAGCCGAAAATTTTCGATTCTGGTAATAACCTTTTAATTAAACGATAAGAAAAAAAATGTTTATGTTCTGGGTTTTGTAAATCTTCCATCGGCACTTTGAACAATTTAAATAACCTGAACAGCCAAAATTTAGAGTTGGGGGTAGTTAAAATCAGTCTTCCTCCCGGCTTTAAAACCCTTGTCATTTCAGCAAGGGAAAAGACCGGATTTTTAAGATGCTCAATCACTTCGCTGGACCAGATTAAATCAAAAACACTGTCTTTAAATTCCAAAACCCTGTTTGCGTCAACTCTAACAGTTTCTTCGTAGATTGGAGCAATATCGGCGGCAATAACTTCATACCCCAAGTCCTCTAATCGCTTTGACCATGAGCCGTCCCGACAACCTAAATCTAAAGCCAATCGTCCTTGGCCCTCTGGAGCAAAACTAAAAGCAATTAATTTGCCTTTGGTTTTTTCTCTCAGTTCGTACTGTCCGAAATCAATTGGCAATTTTTTCAAAACTTTAATGACTTTAATCATAAATTTAACCGATTCTTTTCTAATTCCTTTTTAATTCTCGCCGGATCGAAGCAACTTGATCGGCCAATAACGCAAAAAGAAAAACAATTAGAGAAGCGACAAAAAGCAAAACTGTTGAATCACCGATGTTCAAATGGATTAAATCATAAATTAAAGAAGCTAAAGCCAGAGAAAGTAAAACCAAAACTATCGGCATAAAAATTCTAAGTGGGGCAAATAAAGCAATTGTTCTCAAAATTAAAAAATATATGTTCAAAGCATGGCGAAAGTTTAAACTGCTCTTACCGCCTTTTCTTTTATTAACTTCAATTGGAATAAACTTTAGATTAAGGCCGGCACCCTGAAAAGCTAAGGTGATTGTCGTTGAAAAAGAAAAAGAATCGGGCAAAAGATGCTGAAATTGATAAATCTTTTCCTTTCTAACCAGTTTGAAACCGGAATTAATATCGGGTATTTTTTGATTAGCGCCAAAATTAGCCAAGAAATTCAAAAAAGCTCTGGCCGGCCTTCTGATAAAAGAGGCTTTCTTATCAGTCCTGGTTCCTATAACCATATCATAAACATCAGAAACGTCTAAAAGTTTGGGAATCTGGTCTGGCTGATGCTGGCCGTCAGCGTCAAAAAATAAAAGCCAGTCAAAGCGAGCTTTTTCAATTCCGCTTTTTAAGGCTGCCCCATAACCTTTATTGTAAGGATGATTGACTACTTTCAACCCTTCGATTCCCTCTAAAATTTTGCTCGTGTTATCTAAAGAACCGTCATTAACGGCGATAAGCTCGAATTTAGTTTCTTTAATTTTTTTTATGAAATCCCGGAGGTTATTTATTGTTTCGGCAACAGCTCTTTCTTCGTTGTAGACCGGGATAATGATTGAAACTTCATTTTTCATCAATCAAACTATATCATACTTTCATGACTTGAGCAAGGCATTAATTAAATTCAAAAATGGCGAATTGATTGGTTTCATAAATTTTTTCAAAACTATCAGGAATTAACCAGTCGGGATTTTTTATTCGATCCCAGACAAAATAATCTGCTTTGTATTTTTTAAATCTTTCGGTAAAAGAATTTTTTTGGACTTTACTGACTTCAACTAAAATCTTATTTATTTCTTCTTCCGGCAGTCGGGTTTCGTCTTTTAGTTTTAAACCTATTAACCTCCGCCATTTATTAGCTTGAGCCGCATCGCCGTACCTGTCAATATACCGGACGCCCCAAATTGACCTCTCGTTTTTAATTACAAAATCTCGGTCAAATTTTTCAAAAAAGTTATTAAGGATAAATCTTTCTTTCACTTCCGAATCCGGCATTAAAAATAAGTTGGCTGCCCTGGAGTAAAAAACGTTGTTTGCGGTATAAACCGGGATCAATTCCGACAAATTGTTATAGGCGTAAACTACTGAGTCTTTTGGGGTATTTTCATTAAGCCAGTCAAAAATTGCTTTATAATTTTGGGCATAAACATTCTGGTCAGAAACTTTCACGGCGCTGGCTAAAAAACCGCTTACGCCGTTAAAAACAGAAAAAGCTGCTACTAATAAAATTAAGGGGCCAAATCTGAATAGTCTATCTTTGAATTTGGAAAATAAATAATAAACGGCAAAAACAAGAAAAAATACGGCCAACATATAATAGTGGCTTGAGAATTCAAATTTCCGGCCGGTTAAGATGTTCTGATTGGTAACAACAATGATTGAAAAAATTCCGGCAAGAAAAAATAGAGTTTCTTTGTCTAATCTAATGGATTTTAATTTGAGTAAGATGCCGAAAATGGCTAAAACCGCCAGAGAAAATAAAACGATTTTAAAGCCGGACGGCGAACGGGAAAAAACAAGCTGCAACCGGGTTAAAGTTTCTCGATACTCGGGAAGCTGGCTCGCTAAAAAATTAAGATAAAAATAAACTGAACCGATAAGCAAGCCCCCAAGCAGAACTGTCAAAAATTTATTTGATAAAATCTTTTCCCGAAAGAAAAATAAAAATGATAAAACAACTAAAAATACCAAATAAAAAGTCCAGTAAAAAGGATAAATATAAAACAACAGGCCGAAATTTAAAATACTCATCAGTAGAATTTTGTTTTTGAAAATACTTTGATACTCCAAAATATCAAAGGATTTACTTTCTATTAATTTCCATAGAAAGATAAAGTGAGTGAGCCAGAATAAAAAAACGAACTGGGGGATCACCGGCCGAGTGAATTTGAAAAGATAAAGACCGAAAAAAAGGAACACGGCAAAAAGACCGGCCCAAAATCTTGAAGGATATATCAAATAAAAAGCGAAATACGTAAGGATGAAAGCAAAGGTAGGTAAAATGAAATTGTATAAGATTCTTCCCTGAACTACATCGAGGTTAAAAAATTTGAGCGGCTGGGCCAAAAGCCATTCCGGCAAAAATAGCTGCTGGGGTAATTGATTTTTATGTTCAAACAAGTAAGCATTGCCTAAAAAAGGATGCCCGTCTAAAATGTCTTTGATTCGGGCCATGTAAAAAAGTTCGTCATCTATGATTTCATTCAACACCCCTCTATACTCCGGGCCAAGCGCGGACTGGAAATAAAAAAACGGCCAGACCATTAAAAGGCCTAAAATAAAAGCCAATAAAATCGCGACCCAATGGTTTTTTAAAATTGCTAATGAGCCAGCAGATAAAAATTTATTTTTATCTGGGGCGAATGACGCAATTTCAAGTCTGCTTATTTTTTGAAAAATCTTAATCGCCATGGGAGGAAAATCGCTTCCCAGATGTTTTTGAAAGACATTTTTGACTGTCCTTCCCTTCTTTCGTTAAAAACAATAGGGTGCTCTGTAATTTTGCAGCCGGATTTGAATATCTTATATTTCAGCTCAACTAAAAAAGCATACCCTTCCGACTCTATAGAATCCAGGTTGATTTTTTTCAAAATATCTTTCCTAAAACACATAAAACCTGTGGTCAAATCGCGAATCGGTATTCCTAAAATCGTCCTCGCGTAAAAGTTGGCAAACCGGCTCAAAAGACGCCGCCGCCAATTCCAATTTTCAATTCTACCGCCCTGAACATATCTTGAGCCGACAACCACATCGCATTCGGAAAGTTTTTTCACCATTCCCGGAACTTCTTTATGGTCATGGGAAAAGTCGGCATCCATCATCACCACTGTTCCGTATTGCTCGGCGTTGATTATTTTCCTGAAACCGTCGAGATAAGATTTGCCGAATCCTTTGTCTTCTTTTCTTTGATGAAGAATTAGCCTCGGAAATTTATTTTGCAGTCCTCGGACGACATCAGCCGTGCCGTCAGGAGAATTATCGTCTATTACCAGAACAGAAACTTCGGGGTTGGTATCAAAAATACTGCCGGCCAAAGAAGCAATATTCTCTTTTTCATTATAAGTCGGGACTATGATTAAGATCATCTTTTAATGAATTCTACAATTTTTTCGGCTCTTTTCTGCCAAGTATAATTTTTAACGTCTTCAAAAGCTTTTTCGCTTATTTTACCAGCCAATCGGGGATTATCCAAAATTTTCTTCGCTCCCTCGGCAAAAGCTTGGGAGTCGTCCGATTTAACCAAAACTGAACTTTCTTCATTGAGAACCTCTCTGATAGAAGGCAGATCAGTCGCCACAATCGGCCGCCGAGAAGCCATATACTCAAATAGTTTCAAAGGCGACATATAAAAAGCATAGTGCCGTATATTCGGAAAAGGCATAATCAGTATATCGAAGGACCTGAGATAAGTTGGAATTAAATCATGTCTAACTCTTCCGATAAAAATGATCCTCTGGTCTAAATTTTTATCTCTGCTTAAATCTTTATAAAACTTTATGTCTTTTTCTTCTCCCCCAACCAAAACCAAAACTATGTTTTCGGGCAAACGCCTTAAAGCTTCAAACGCCAAATCAATCCCCTTTTCCATGCCCATTGTCTTAAACTGACCGACATAGCCCAAAAGAATTTTATTTTGAGGCAGGCCAAGCTTTTTTCTGGCCTCTTCTTTACTTAAACCCATATCAAACTCTTCTAAATCCACGCCGTCGTGGGCGACTAGAATATTATTGGGCTTGAATCCAAATTTGACAAACTCATCTTTCAGACCTTGAGAAATAGTAATGACTTTGAAATTCTGATTTATAAACCTTCTGTAAAAAAATCTCCTTTTTGGCGAAAAACGGTGAACTTCAAAAATCAATTTTTTTTTGAAAAAACTTAAAAAAAATAAAGGCAACTCGTCTCGTGAATAGATAAAATCTGCTTTTACAAAAACGAGATAAAGGGCAAGGACCGAGGCGGAAATAAAGCTCTTAATTACTACAGCAATCTTGTCCAGTTCCCCAGGAAAGTAGAAATCCGGGGAGAACAGCCTCTTGAACAAAAAATTCCTTCTTATTGAATAAAAGGTGAAAAAATCCTGCTTGATCGGATCACGTCTGGTTGGAGCGATCAAAACCACATCCGCTCCGCAATCGGCAAAAGCCTCGCTCATCTTAGCGACTTGCAAACCATAGGCCTTTTCGATCGGCAATCTCTGATTGACGATATATATCAGCTTCATCAGTATTCGGAACGAAGTTGTTTCCCATAGTAATCTTTGTAAGCCTTTTTCTTCTTGATGTTTCGCCACCATGTCTCGTTTTTCAAATACCAACTGACCACATCGGGCAGATGCTTTTGAATAGGACATTTGGGCTCCCAGCCCAATTCTTTTTTTATCTTGGTCGAATCGGGCGCGTATCGCCAATCTCCCCCAGGCCGGTCGTTAATGAAATAAATTAAACTGCCTCCGTTTTTATTTAATGCTTTGGCCACCCCTCTCACTATCTCCAGATTCGATGTCTCAATGCCGGCCACGTTATAAATGCTGAAATCTTTTCCTTTATGCATCACCAAGTCAACGGCTCGGCAGAAATCTTCCACATGGAGCCAGCGTCTAATCTGCTTGCCGTTTCCATGGATTGGAACCGGCTTATCCTCCAGTATGTTTGTAATAGTCAGAGGGATAAGCTTTTCCGGATATTGGTAAGGACCAAAATTGTTTGACCCCCGAATGATCAACAAGGGCAGTTTATGGGTTCTCATATACGATTGGACAAGTATATCGGCAGCCGCTTTGGAAGCCGCATAGGGATTTGACGGCCGGATAGGGGCAGATTCTGCGGAAATCCCCTTTTCAACGTCTCCATATATTTCATCGGTAGAAATCTGGATAAACCTTGGAATCGCATACTTTTTCACCAAAGCAATCAAATTATGAACCCCCATAAAGTTGGACTTAAAAAATTGATGGTCTTTAAAAATAGACCTGTCGACATGGCTTTCGGCGGCAAAATTTACGACAATATCGAATTTATGCTTTTTGAAAAGGTCGCTTACTAATCTGGGGTCGCAAATATCGCCTTTGACAAAAAAATGCCTTCCCGTGTTAAGATCCTTCAGATTAATTAGCTTCAGATTATCGAAGTTGCCGGCATAAGTAAGAATGTCTAGATTGTAAATCATGTAATCCGGGTATTTGTCATAAATGTAATGAACAAAGTTTGAACCCATAAAACCGGCGCCGCCGGTGATCAGTATTTTCTTTTGTTTGAGTTTAGCCATATTATATAATCTCTGTTTTGTCGCCGATTGGAATTATGAACTTGCCGCCTTTTTTTATAAATTCCGATTCTTTTTCAAAAATTTGGTCTTTGTAATTCCAGGTTAGCATCAAGTAATAATTAGGCGGATTTTTTCTAGCTTCTTCAATGTGCTTAACCGGAATATGGGTTCCCGGAGTGTAAAAACCTATTTTTGAAGGAAGCTCTTCTGTTGCGAAATCCAAAACATCGGAACCGATATTACAAAAATTCAAAATTGTGTTTCCCCGGGCCGGGGCCCCATAAGCGGCTATCTTAAAGTTTTTCTTTTTCAAACCGGCCAGAACCGAAAGCAAGTTTTTCTTCGAAAATTCTATCCTTGCGGCCAAGGCGTGATAAGTTTTCAATCTGTCAAAACCAGCTCTTTTTTCTCCGGTTAAAAATTTCTTGACGCTCGGCTCGATCATATGCGAACCGGAGCGACCAACAAACACTCTTATAGATTTACCGAATCTTTTAGAGGACTGGACATCAAAAACATCCATCTTATATTGTTTGAAAAACTTAACCAGCGGAGCGACTGAAAGATAGGAGAGATGCTCGTGGTAAATGGTATCGTAAGCAAGATTATCGAACATGTCCATCAAATAGGGAGCTTCGAAAATAAACACGCCTTTATCATCCAAAAGTTCCCCTACTCCCTTGGTTAAGTCACGCCAATCGTCAATATGGGCGACAACATTGTTTCCGATGATGACTTTGGCCTTGCTTTGTTTTTGTAATATATCTTTTGCCAGTTTTTGGCCGAAAAAATCTATAATCGTCGGAACGCCGTTTTGATTGGCAAATTTGGCTATGTTCTTGGCCGGATCAACCCCAAGGACATTCTTACATCCCTTATCCTGAAACAGCTTGAGCAAAAGACCGTCGTTAGAGCCTATCTCCACAATCAAATCTTTTTCTGGACTCTCAATAAATCTTTTTATGACATCATCGGCATAAGCACCGAAATGGCTTAAAGCCGCCGGCATGGCCGAAAAAAAATAAACATAGCTCGAAAAAAGACGCTTTTTGTCCACCACATCTAGAAGCTGAACCAATTTGCAGGAGTGGCAAACGCCGATCCTCAAAGGAAAAAATCCTTCCGACTTAAAGTCTTTTTTCTTCAAAAAGCTGTTGGCCAGGGCCGTTTTGCCCAACGACAAAAACTCTTCTAATTTTCCCGAACAAGCCCTGCATTTTGAATTTTTCTTTATCAAAGCCATTATAGGTTGTCAGGTATCAATTTTATTCTTACGGTGTCTCTTTCGTAGTCGTCTTGGTTTCTTGACTTGGTGGACAAAGTAAGCAAAACAGTGTCCTTAAGAAACTTTGTGGCATGAATCATCATTGACGGCGTGTAAATCATGTCGCCGGTATCCAAAACTGCTTTTTTAACCCTCCCTCCTTTGAGCGGTTTTTCGTAATACTCCATCTTGCCCGAAGCAACATAAAGCCAATGAGTATCTTTTTTATGGTAGTGGTTTGATCTTACCGATCCCTTTTTAGAAGTTACTAAAAGCACGCTTTTGATTTTTGTTTTTCCGTCATCCAAAAGCCAAGTTATGACGCCTCTTTTATCAATGAATCTCGGTTTTATTTTTCTGATGATTTTCATGACTATTTTATGACTACTTTACCTCTTTAAGTTTGACTTTTCTGTTTCCCTTTGAAGATATACGCAAAGCCTCCAGAGTTCTCGCTTGGGCAATTATTTTGAAGTAAGTATCGTTTACTTTGTCTGTCTTCTCGCTTTTATTCAAAACGGTATCGCAAAAATCATTAAAAATCAATTGGAACTGATCTGCTGTCGGAACGGTGATATTTTTTTTTGATTCCTTGGAACCGTCGTTTTTAACGAGTTCCAAACTTGGCCGCGCATCCGGCCCGATCGAATACGCCTTCTTCACATTGACAAGACCCTCGCTGCCCCATAAAGAATATTCATTCTGGTAAACAGAATCATAACTGAATCCCCCAAATGCCGTTTCTCGGTCTGAAAACTCAAGCATTACGCTCCCTTGGGTATCAACCCTGGTTTTTTTGTCACAATACAAATTACATGCAACTGAAACCGGCTCTTTGCCGAAAACTTTCCTCGCCATAAATACGATATAACAGCCAGCATCATACAGGGCGCTTGCGCCTAATTTTTTATCGTATCTTATATTATCCTTATTGAAAGGCGGGAAACCGTAGAAACTCCTGAATATAAACGGCTGGCCTATATCGCCTTTTTTAATCAAAGACAAAACCTTTTCGTGCTGGGGGTGAAAATCGCACATAAAATTTTCATACAGAACGACATCTTTTGACCGACACTTTTCAACCATCTCTTTCGCTGACTTAAAACTTTCAGCCAGTGATTTTTCGCAGATTATGTGCTTCCCGACTTGAGCCGCTTTCAAAACCCATTTTTTATGCAAACCAATAGGCAAAGGAATATAGACTGCATCAATATTTTTATCTAATAGCAAACTTTCATAAGAATGTGCTGAACTAATGCCAAAAAGCGAAGCCCATTCCTTTGCTTTTTTAAAATCTCGGCTGGCGATGCTCACTAATTCCACGTTATCAAGCGACTGAAACGCTTTAATGGCGTGCCTTTTAGCCACATCAGCACAGCCCAATATTCCAATCTTAAGTTTTTTATTTTTCATTAATTATGGACTCGAAAAAGTCGTGAAATTTACCCGCGATGACTTTGTGCGATAATTTTGAAGTCATATATTCCCTGCCGGCTTGTCCCAAACTAAGCCGGAATTCTTTGTCTTTGCCAAGACGGATCATTGCTTGAGCCAAGGCCTCGGGGTCATTGGGTGACACCAAAATGCCGGTCTTACCGTCTTTCACCACGTCCTTAATTGAGCCGGAAAGTGTGGAAATAATCGGCAGGCCGGTCAAAGAAGCTTCGGCCATGGCATAGCCAAACTGCTCTTCCCAGCCCTGATACGGAATACTGGGATATAAAAATATATCGGATATGGAAAAAAGTTTTATAACTTCACTGTGCTCAATCCATGGAATTCGGGTTATCTGTCCTGATAAGTTTAATTTTTCAATCTTTTCTTGGATAACGGCATCATTATCCCCGCTGCCAACAATGATAAGATGAGCTGAAGGCAGTTCCTTTAACACCTTAGGAAAAGCGTCAATAATGACATGGACCCCTTTTCGCCTATCAACTGCTCCGGCAAAAGAAAAGACCGTCTTATCATCCAAATTCATGCCCCGAAAAAATTTAGGCCCGCTTTGCCGTTTGAAAAAGTCCGGATCCAATCCGTTCATTGGGAAAACGGCAATCGGCTTATTTTTCATATACGGCCGATGAATATCTTTGCATTTCCATGTTCCGCAGATCAAGCCGTCAGAAAAAAATAAGGTCAAGCGAAGAATAAATTTTTTTAATCCGGAGGCGTATTTTTTTTCATAAGGAATATTCTCCCAAGAATAAGAAAGAAACTTTATCCCGATTAATTTGGTCCAAAAAGCAAGATAAAGAGTGGTTAAAAGAATCGGTTCACTGCAACTATAAACCAATTTTATATTATGTTTCCGTTTCAAGCGCCACAAAATAAAAGGGAAATTTGGCATCCATCCTTTAAGGAGCCCGCCGATAAATGGATACCGGGAGTGGTAAAAATATGTTTTGGTTAAAAAAGTATTTTTTTCTTTGGGCCCATGATATATAACTTTACCGTATCTAGCTTTCCAAATTTCGGGCAACAGAAAAAATACATTTTCAGGCCGGGGGTAAAAACTAAAAGTAGCTCGCTGGGAATCTTTAATATAAGTATAACCAACAACAAGAATATTCATATTAAACTAAAAACTTTTTTGATTTTTATTTGTAAATAATTCAGATAGTGCCTGAATAATTTCGTTTTATAAATCTTGAATTTCTCAAATTCATCATTGATGACTATCTTTTCAACCAAAAGACATATTTTACTTAAAGGGTACCAGTCTCCTCTTTTTACATTCTCTTCTCTGCCGAAGCGGTCTATATTTTTTCCATTAACTTCGTTGTAAAGCGTGCAAGGCCTGACGACGACTGCCTTCAAACCCTGATTTATGGTAAATGCTTTTACAAGGTCTTCGGCCAACGCCTTGCTGATTCCATATTTATTGCCATATTTGGTCTGGTAAAACTCGGCCGATATGGAACTGAAATAAATCATTTTTGCCCCATACTTTACGCACAGATTGATAATGTTCAAAGCACCCATCAAATTAATTTCAAAGAAGCTATCTTTTTCTCGGCCGAGCCTGAATTTATCAAGTTTTGCGGCCAAATGAATCACTATTTCTGGCCTTGCTGACTCAAACAAATCATTTAACTTTTCCGTATCACTTAAGTTTTCAAAACAGTCAATGACTTCAAAACCTACTCTGCGTAAATGATTTCCGAGGACTGAACCAACAAAACCCTTGCTTCCAGTTATAAGAATCTTTCTGTTCATTTAATTGAGTAAAAACTATTATAGATACTTACTTATTGACTTGTTTTATCGATAACTTTATTTAAACGGCTCTAGGTAAAAACAAACCTGAAACCCAAAAAGATTAGGCCAAAAATCGCGAAGGATTTTCCTGCCGTTTGAAGATTTTATTTCCCTTATTTTAAAACCCAATGAATCGGCCGTATTGATAAAATCCTTAACCGACCAATACCTCAAATGCTCTTCCGGGGCCACCGCCCATTGTTTGGGGAAACAACCCAAAAGAAGCTGAAATCTAAATTTCCAATAAGCAATGTTGGGGATCGAGACCAAAACTCCTTTTTTGGAGATCCTTCCGGCCTCTTCAAGAATTTTTTCCGAATTGACGATATGTTCAAGGAACTCTGACATGACCACATAGTCAAAACTGTCATCCGGAAAATCAATCTTGTCTTCCAATTTGCATTGAAAAACATCCAATCCTCTTTCTTTTGCGGTCTTCAAGGCCTTTTCCGAAATATCGCAGCCGGTATAGTCTATCTTTTTATTCCCGACCAAAAACTCTCCGAAGTATCCATCTCCGCAGCCGATATCCAACAGGCTTGAACCAGATTCAATCCAATTTGAAAAAATCGCATATCGGGGCCGCATCCCGGACTTGCCTCTTGTTTTCCAGTAGTTTTCGTAAAAATTCTTCACCGTATTAATTCCTCGGCTATCTGCTTGAGCTCCCGACCCAACACTTCCGGCCTCGCAAATCTGTTGAATGTGTTATGGGCATTCTCGGCCAAAGACTCTCTCAATTTCCGATCATTCTTCAATTTAATAACCCCTGAAGCCAAGTCTTCCGGATTAAAACTGACTAAGAGCATGTCGGTGGCGTTGAACAATTCTCTGATTGCGGGAGTGTCGGCAGTGATTATCGGCTTTTTCATTGCCGCATACTCATACACTTTATTCGGAATAACTCTGGCCGCCTTGGCGGTCTCTCCAAAAATACCCAGGCAAATATCGCCTTGGTTTATGTATTCGGGCAACTTAGCATATTCTACCCGATTTACAAAGTTTACGTTTTTTAGGTTCAAGTCGGCGGCGAGCTTTCTAACCTTGGGGTAGGTTTGGCCCTTTCCGAGGATATTAAATTGGATATTCTCTTTCTCGAGCAATTTAGCGGCTTTCATTATGCACTCCACTCCCTGAAGAGGTATAAAAGAACCGTGAAAGTGGACTGTAAAAGCAGAGTCGTCCCGACTTTCTCTTGGATAAAAAAACGCCGTATCAGTTCCGACAAATACCCTCCTGAACTTGTTTAATGGTATTTTAAATTCCCGGGAGACATACTTTATATGTTCATTGGTATCAAATAGCACCAGGTCCGCCAAGCACATGGAAAACCAATCTAAAAAACGGTAGTACAAAGCTCTAATACCGTAACGAGGAGTGATTTTTCTGTCTTGAACGTTGGAATCGTATAAAGATATGAAGGCATCAAAAATAACCGGCTTCCAGCTGATTAATTTTGCGAAAGGCACCAGAATATGGCCTAAAAATCCCACAATCATCACATCGTATTTGTTTTCAAACGCTTTATGCTTTTTATAAAGGTTAAAGAATTTTTTAAAACCCGGAGAGTCGTCCCGACATTCGTACACCTCAACCCCATTTTCTCTTAACCCTTTTATAAACACTCGATTGCGGGGATATTCGGGATCAAAAGAACCGAAATATAAAACCGTCATTTGCTATTTACGCTAACACAAATATATGTCATACTACAAGGGCTAAATCATGAAAAAAAATGTTTTATTAGTGGCCACCATTGAACGCGCTCCGGCCTGTATGAGAGCGCTGGAAGCTTTAGGCTATGAAGCCCTGTTTTTTGAATTCAGGACGGGTCTGATTTATAAAAGCCAATTTGTCAGAAGATTGCTTCGCCGCTTTCCCACTTTAAGGTTCTTGAAGAAAAATACCGTCTCCAACATCAATAAACAACTGCTTGAAGAGGTTGAAAAATTTAAGCCCGACTATCTAATCGCCACCGTGGCCGAAAACGTCTATCCTGAAACTATATTGAAAATCAGAAGCCGGGGCGTGATCACGGCCAACTGGTTTACTGATTTATTCACCCATTGGAATATAATTCAAAAAGTGGCGCCGGCTTACACCTTATTTTTTTCATCTGACAGCGCCATCTTGGAAAAATTGAAAGAATTGAGATTCAACAACTGTTTTTACCTGCCTGAGGGATTCGGCGCCAAAGCGAGCATATCGCCTTTTCAAAAAAGAAAGGATTTATACGACATTGCTTTTATCGGAAGTTACAACCAGGGCATCTGGCAGCACCGGGAAAAATTTCTCGGAGCTGTCAAAGATCTGGGCTTGAACATTTGGGGGCCCGAAACTTGGAAGAAAACTCCGCTCAAGGATTATTATCGCGGCTCAGCCAGAGGAGAGCACATGCTCGAAATTTACAGAAAGTCGAAAATCGCTCTTGAAATACCGTGGGACGACAAGATGTCAGAAGCCATTGGCAGCCGCCCTTTTGAAGTCATGTTCTGCGGCGCCTGTCTTTTCGTTTACGACGTGAGAAAAGACATGGATAGAAATTTCACCAAAGATAAAGAATATTTGTCCTTCCTTACTGAAGAAGAGCTAAAATCCAAAGTAAAGTACTTATTGGCCAACGATCCAGAACGGCTTAAAATAGCCAAAGCGGCCTATAGTAGTTTAATCTCAAAACATACTTTCCGCGCCCGGCTTAAAACCATAATCGATACGGCTGAAAGAATTCTGCCTAGGTGAACTTATAAGTATCTCGATACCAGATGATCAATCTGGCCAGGCCGGTTCTGACATCTACAAACGGTCTATAACCCAAGTTTTTTCTGGCCTTTGAGATATTGGGGCAACGGCGATTCGGCTCATCGCCAGGATAACTGGCCGGGTAGGGTATCTTCACCACTTTTATTTTGTGGTGAAAAAGCTCGACCACCAACTTAGCTAATTGAAGCAGGTCCATTTCGTTTTTATCATTGCCGATGTTATAGACCTCGCCTTCCTTCTTGGAAAGAAGAGTTTTAATGAACCCGGTGATGGCATCGCTGATATAACAATAGGTTCTGGTCTGACGACCGGAACCGTGAACCGGCAGAGCCTCGCCCCTTAAAGCATTGCTCAAGAACTTGGGCATTACCCGGTAGTCATCAGGCCTCATGCCCGGCCCAAAAATATTGAATGGTCTGACTATCTTGACAGGAACCCCATATAACCGGTGGTAAACCATACATAAGGTCTCTCCCAAACGCTTTGACTCGTCGTAACAGGCTCGCGGCCCGATAGAAGAAACATTGCCACGGTAAGTTTCCGGAGTGGGTATGAATTTAGGGTCTGGGTCGCCGTAAATCTCACTGGAACTGAAAAAGAGAAAACCCTTTACTTTTTTTTCTTTTGCCAACTCAAGAAGATTTTGGGTGCCTTGCGTAGCCACTTCCAGTGTTTCCAAAGGATATTTAACGTAATAAACCGGCGAGGCAATGCCGGCGGCGTGAATGATGTAATCAATCTTTTGGGCGATTCTAAGCGGCTGCCGGATATCGTATTTTTTGAAAGTAATGTTCTTGTCGCTGAAACCGCCTAAAATATTTTTCTGACTGCTGGTAATGTGGTTATCAACGGAAATAACCCGGCAGGGCTTTTTAAAAACCTTTTCGTTTAATCTTTCAAAAGTCGCCAAAAAATAATTTCCCAAAAAGCCCGACCCGCCGGTAATCAGTACGGTTTTCCCGTCTAATGCTTTTGCCTCTTTTTTTATCGAGGCAACGATAAAATTAACGTCCTCCTGAACCAATGGATGCCTTTTTTTAATTTTCATATAGCGCGCTTATTCAAGTAATCTAAAACCTCCTTGGAAGAAATTAAATCTCCTTGTTTGTAGTATCTTTTAATTCTCTCCAGCTCGTGGCGAATAAGCTCTGCGCGCAAAGCCCTTAATATTCCCTGGGAATGCAAAACTGATTCGTTCCATGGCATTGCCGGCGCAGATTTATTGAAAATATTAAGATAAGAATGCGATTTTTTCAAAACGCTTACAATGGTGATAAAAACGCGAATCTGGTGAAAGGGCGTCGAAATTGCGTATACGACGCTCCAATTCTTTTTCTTGGCAAAATCCACAAGGCCTTCAGCTTCAACTAAAGTATTTATACTTCCGTCAATGGTCCTGAACCCGATTATATCTTCCTGTTTTATGCCCAAGGAAACCAGTTTAGACTGCCAATTCGTAAAACCCGGATAGCCGGTTTTTCCCTCCTCGCCGCAAATAACAATCTTACCAATATCTTTATTCTTGTAAAGTTCCAGGGCCGTATCAAACAAGTTCTTCTGGTTGTCTGAAGTCTGGGCAAAAATATAAGCCGCGTCTGCTTTTGACGCGGGCTTGACGTCAAAAAGAATCTTGATGATAAGCTCTGTTAAATTTTCCTGAAAATTATAATCATCCATACAATGATGAAATTTTGCCGATTAATGCGGCAAAATTATGATGGCTGGAAACCGAATCGAAAAGACGTTGCTGTATCTCTCTTATCTTATCAGAAGAAATCTCGCTTATTGTAATTACCTTTTGAGCAAGCTCTTCAGAATTTCCATGTTCAAAAAAAAGAATTTCATAATCCTGGATATATTTACGAAAGGCCTGGTTTGAGGTAAAGATGATGCAACCCGAAACCATCGCTTCTAAAACAACTTTGTCAATTCCGCCATCTGGGGCAAGATTTATAAAAATATTGGATTTTCTATAATAATCGGTGATTCGGCTATAAGGAATAAAACCTGCAAACTCAATAAAATTTTCTAATTTTAATTCTTGGATAAGTTTTTTTAATTTTTCAAAATAATCAAAGTCATAAGACATTATAGGCCGACCGACTATTTTCAAATTAAAATCCAATCCCCTGTCTTTCAAAATGCGGGCCGTTTTAATCAGCGTTTCGTAGTCCTTTATTTTCGATATTCTGCCGACGCTTAAAATTTCAATCGGCCTTGAGCTGAAATCGTCAAATTTCCTCTCAAACTTGAATTTTTCAATATCTATGCCATGACCCAACTCAACTATCTTTCTGCTTTTGAGATTCAAACTTTCTTTCGCAGCTGTGGCTATTTTATATGCGATTTTTTCAGCCAATTTCAAACGCAATGTCACAGAACGGTGAAGATACCAGAGAATAATTCTTTTTCTAAAAATAAACGCGGCTGGCCATGAGGCAATCGCGAAAATCGGGGACATGTGGCAGAAGACACCGCTTGATTTAGGAACAAATTTAAATAAAATCTTATAAAATCTAAACAAATAAACAAATTTGGAAATGATTCGGATGAGCGCATTCGGATTGCCGGAGCCATAAGGCGGAGGCGCGCTATTCGCATACTTTTCTTTACCCAAAGAATAAACAAAAACATTGTCAGGCAGCTCATAATCGCCCTTGGCCAGGGTTATGACAAAAACCTTATTAAATTTTTTGGCAAACTCTTTAAGCCAACCAACAAAAAAACCAAGCAAATCGTCATTTTCGTCAACTTTTTGGGTGATGATCAAAAGATTTCTCATTATTTTCCAAAGATATAGGAACTATCCAGCTCCTTGGATTCTCCTCTTAAAATCTTAAGGGCCGACTCATCTTCTACTTCAGGACCGAAGAAACTATACAAGGTCTCTCTGGCCTGGTCAAAACGCCTATTTTTTGCCTGGACCAAAGCATAAAAAATAACATTGCCTTTGCCGCCGTATTCGGAAACCAAAACTTGCAAAGTTCTTTCCGCCTCCGTGTACTTACCCAAAGTGAAATAAACTCGGCTTAAGTTCTGAAGGGTGGTTTGGTGCTTAGGCCTCAACTCAAAGGCCCGCTCCAAAAACTTCTCCGCTTCCGTAAAATTGCCTTCCTGAACTTCAACCGCCGCCCGAAGATTAAAATTTTGAATGTAATCCGGGTATTTTTCATAAACCTCCAAAGAAAGCTTTTTAGCCAGCTCTTTATCGCGTTCAAGCATCAATATCCCGAATTCGGTCTTGGCCACGACGCTATCAGGCGATTTTTCAAAGTTGTCGGTCAAAAGCGCCTCGCGGCTGGCCCAAATCCGGTTTTGGCTGACGGTTAAAAAACCATAAACAACCGTTAAAACCAGTAAAACAGAAAAACCAAGCTGTTTTGATTGCTTAAATAGTTGTTCAACGGCCACAGCTAAAACAGCCGCCGCCCCAAGAGAAGGAAAGTACATCAACCGCTCGGCCATTATCGTTCCAGTGGGGAAAAACAGGTTGGAAATTACAAGATACGGCAGAAAGAAAAAAATCAAAGCCCAAGCAAAAATTAATTTTTTGCTATCTTTTGTAAACACTTTGATATACTGTAATATCAAAGTGTTTTTGTTGGGCTGGAAAATAAAATAAACTGTCAAAAGCATTAATCCTAAAATCAAAAGACCCAACAAAGACAGCGGCGACGAAAATAAATTTCCCACTATCGGAATCTGGTCGTAAGAATAATCAGCTGAAAGATTGTAAGGCAAGAATATTTTTACCAAATAAAGAACTAAAATTTTCAAAGCCGTGAATATCCGTTCAAAAAAAGAAACATAAGCCAGAGGATTAAAAACAAATTCAACTTTTGTTTTAAAAGCATATTCCCCTAAAACAGCAAATCTTAAAATAAAGTAAGTTGCCGTTGCCACCGAATAATGAACTAGCCAGCTCCAGGAACGGCCAAAACGAAAATTCAACAAAAAGGCAATGGGCAGTATTGCCACTGCGCTTTCTTTGCTTAAAAGAGCAAACAATAAAACGACGGCCGAAAGAAAATATTTAGAATCAAGCCATAAAATTAAAGTTAAAATCCCAAAAAAGAATGAAAGCAGTTCGGCCCGGCCGACAATCGAAGTAACCGCCTCAACGTGAATCGGCAAGACCAAAAAAAGCAATCCGGAAATCAAACTAAACCTCTTTTTATCCGTAAGGCGCTTCAAAAACAAAAAAACCAGAAACGAATTGATTATATGAAAAACAACATTAACAAAATGAAAGCCAAATGGAGAAGATCCTAAAAGAAAATTGAAACCGAAACTGATTTGAGTTAAAGGCCGGTAAAGCCCTGCCTGATAGAAATTTTCAAAATACGGCTGGCTGAAAAAATTGAATACCTTACTCGGCTGGCTGAAAAAACTATGCGATAAAACCAAAAGATCATCGTGGACAAAATCGCCGTTAAGGCCGTTAAAAAATACAGCAAAGCCAATCAATAAAAAGGTTATGAATATAAACTTATTTGACTTCATGAATAAAATCTAACTAAAAACGAAAAACGGCGCAATCATCGCCGTTTTCGTTTTTAAATCGTAAACTATTTATTAATCAATTCCAGATACTTTGCTTTTGAAACAGGTCCGAAGTATCCGCTGGCCGGGGAAATGCCGTTGGCCGCCTGCCAGGCCGCCAAAGCGGTTCTGGTCACCGACCCGAAAATTCCAGTTGAACCGCCCGAGTAAGTGAAGTGGCCTGTAGTCGTAAGATAATCCTGCAAAGCTTTGACATCGTCTCCTTGGGAACCGACAGTTAAACTGCGGGTGAAATTATAAGCGCCGCCGGAAATTGGAGGTAAAGGAGTAGAAGTTGCAAGAGGCGTTACAGCCGGAACAGTAATAGAAGTTATTTTCGCCCTTGTCAAAGGCCCGAAGTATCCAATAGCCGGTGAAACACCGTTGGCGGCTTGCCATTTTGCCAAAGCGGTTCTGGTCAAAGAACCGAATAAATTAGTTTCATTCCCCGGAGAACCGGGGCCTGCCTCTGCGATTTTGAAACCGGCGGCATTAAGATATTGTTGCAAAGCCCTGACATCTTCTCCGCTGGAACCGGTAGTCAAGTTTCTGATGAATTGGGTTGCGGCTGGCGCTACGGCCGGAGCTTGACCAAGTAGACCGGATATCTGGGCCTGCAATGCTGCTATTTGAGCGGCTATTGCTTCTGC
>Ga0213870_1000371_pt1 | contig 22121 bp, 18 predicted proteins | sample WICALVC2017_Meta_FD_160119 | JGI IMG/M metagenome (GOLD analysis project Ga0213870, IMG submission 160119) | Freshwater microbial communities from subterranean cave lake in Wind Cave National Park, South Dakota, United States - WICALVC2017 | ecosystem: Environmental > Aquatic > Deep subsurface >... | reverse complement strand
TATCATTTTTTGATACGATTCGTATTATTAGTATCATAAGTATATATTCGCCCGCCTGCCGGTAGGCAGGTATATTAGTATCATGCCTATCCGTATTTTAAAAAGCATCTATCACTTTATCCTGGCTTGGCTCGGGAGCGTAATTTATAAGAATCCTTCCCGGGAGATTTTTGTTTTAGGCGTTACTGGCACCAAAGGCAAGTCAACGGTGCTCGAACTAATTAACGCCATTTTAGAGGCGGCCGGCAAAAAAACCGCCATGATTTCTTCGGTGCGATTTAAGATTGGATCCGAGAGCCGAAAAAACCTGACCGACAATACTATGCCCGGCCGTTTCTTTATTCAAAAGTTTTTAAGTGAAGCGGTTAAGGCCGGCTGCGAGTATGCACTCCTTGAAGTTACTTCTGAAGGCATAGTTCAATACCGTCACCGGTTCATTGATTTTGATGCAGCCCTATTTTTAAATCTGCAACCCGAGCATATTGAGCGGCATGGCACATTTCATAATTACCGTGCCGCCAAAGTTAAGTTTTTTTCCGACATCGCCAACAAATCCCAAAAACCAGCCAAACTTTTTTTTATCAATCAAGAGGATTTAAACAGCGGCTATTTTACCGATGCGTCGGCAGGCCGCGGGGGGGTGTATTATTTCGGGCGCGAAAACTTTATCGAAACGCGGCTTGCCCGCGGCCGGGTTTCGATCGGCAACTGGCTTAAAAACGATTTTAATTTGGAAAATGCGGCAGCCGCCACTCGATTCGCAGAAACCCAGGGCATTAGCTGGGAAATCACGAAGAGGGCCTTAATTAACTTTAAGGGCGTGCCTGGACGCATGGACGTTATTCAAGAAGAGCCGTTTCGGATAGTTATTGACTACGCGCATACGCCGGATTCCTTGGAAAAAGTTTATCAGACGTTGCGTAACGCAAATCGCAAGCCGCAAATCGTAAAAGACAGGCGATTAGCGCTAAGCGATAAGCGCTTAGCTGGAAGACTCATTTGTGTCCTCGGTTCAGCTGGCGGTGGCCGAGATAGATGGAAGCGGCCGGTCTTGGGCAAAATCGCCGCGCGTTATTGCCAAAAAGTGATACTCACGAACGAAGATCCTTATAATGAAAACCCCGATCAGGTTTTAAGCCAAATCGCAGCCGGTTGCGCCGAGGCGCAAAATAAAGCCTGCGAAGTAGAGAGGATTTTAGACCGGCGTACCGCCATTAAAACAGCGCTCGGTTTGGCTAGGCAAGGCGACACCGTGGTCTTGACCGGCAAAGGCAGTGAGAACTGGATGCATTTGGCCCGAGGCGAGAAGATTCCGTGGGATGAGAAAGAAATTGTGAAACAATTTCTCAGAATAAAGAATCAAGAATTTCAGCTTCATTCTTAATTCTTACTTCTTTATTCTAAATCATGAAGTACAAAATCCTAAGCCATACCGCTGATTTGCGGCTGGAGGTATATGGCGCGACCATTGAAGAATTATTTAAGCATGCCGTAGAGGCATTAGCGGATGTTCTTTCGCCAAAAACCAAAGACCAAAAACCCCGCCTCAAAGAGGCGAGGCTCGCCCCGCAAAGCGGGGCGGCAAAAACCTCCGCCGAAGGCGGATCCCCGCCTGCGGGACGGGCAGGCGCCTCTGGCGGAAAGAACCAAGAACTAAAAACCGGAATCCACCTAGAATCCGCTAATTTAAACAATTTACTTGTGGATTTCCTTAACGAGATTTTAGCAAGAAGCCAAATTAATAAAGCAGTCTATAAAATTAAAAGTTTAATGTTAAAAGATAAAAGTTTAGTGGCAGAAATAGAAGGCATTAAAGTTCCGGAATTTCACGAAGACGTGAAAGCGGTGACTTATCACGAGGTTGATATTAAAAAGGGGCCAGCTACAGGCGACAAGCGACAGAGTTTATGGAGCACGAAGTTGGTGATCGACATTTAATAATGCCCAAATCAAAACCTATTTTAATATTATAAGATAAAGTATGAAGAAGTATTTTTATCCAGGAATAATTGTCCTTTGGCTGGCTCTGATTTTAAATTCCAGTCAGGTATTAGCCCAATCAGATCCAGATCTAGAGCCTGGCTTTCCCGTATTTACAGACCATCACGCACCGCTCGGCAGCATGACCAATTTTGCGCTTGTCGGAGACATTGACGGAGATCTAAAGCGCGAAATAGTTTTCCCGGGCATTGGTTTTAATCCTAAGAAAATTCATGCCGTCAAATCCACTGGGACTTTTGTCCTGGGTTGGCCCCTGCCCACCATAGGAGGCACCCCAGGATGCTATGGGGGAGTGGCGTTTCCGGCATTAGGCCAAATCGCAAATTCAGCCGGTAGTTTAGATGTTGTTTGGAGTTCACAAAACGACTCCTTTGTGGCAGTGGATGGCAGTGGTAACTTTCTTCCAGGCTGGCCAACTTGTCTTAACGATGGCACCAGTCCTCCGGCACTTGCGGATATTGACGGCGATGGGGTAGATGAAATTTTTATTGGAGAGGAGGATGGCGCGCTCCATGCCTACTACGCTTACGGAGGTGAATTGCCTGGCTGGCCAGTTTATACCGCGACCGTGGATCCCGGTCGCGCCACCCCTGCTATCGCGGATCTGGATCAGGACGGAGACCGCGAGATAATAACGGTTTCCGAGACGCTTACTGTTTCACAGATAGCCGGCAATCAACCTCCTTACCAGGCACAGGTATTTGCTTTTTATCATGAAGGCAATCTTTACTCCGGCGGACCTTTAGTTCCAGGGTTTCCTGTTACACTGCCGAATGCTCCTGTATTTAGTTTTCCAGCTATTGGGGATGTTGATGGAGATTTGATCCCGGAAATCGTGATTGCTGGAATTATGAGCAGTGCTCCTTGGACAGTGGAGGTTTATGTAATCTCGAACCAAGGCGCGATCGAAGCTGTATTACCTGCCACGGGAGGCGTAAGCGGCTATTACACTGCTCCGGCGCTTGCCGATCTCTATGGTGATGGCATCCCGGAAATTATTGTCCAGACGGATTCGGGTATTAATGTCTGGGAATATTCTCTAGGTGCAGGCGCATTTATTAAGCCTTCAGGCTGGCCGGTTCTTTGGCAGTGGCAAGGAGGCATGCACCACTGTTTGCCTTTTGCTGAAAGCTACTTTGTTGGGAAATCATCTCCGGTAGTGGGGGATGCTGATGGCGACCAAGAACCCGACATTGTGGTAACTACAAGCTGTGCGTCGTCTAATAGTCCCGGCGAAGTAAGAATGTACGATCGCTTTGGAAATCTCCACCCACATTTTCCCAAAGTTTTAAATGAGCTTGGGTTAGGAGGCGTGCCCGCGATTTCTGATATTGATTTAGATGGCCGCAATGAAATCGTGGTTGCAGGCCTTTATCATTATAATCTCCAACCGCCCGGTATGTTTCCGCATGTCTGGGTTTATGACTTAGGCGGCGGGCCTCACGGCCCAATTCAGTGGGGTGAGTTTATGGCTGGACCGCGACATCAGTCCCTCTACACTCCACCGCCAGTAAATAGTTCCCCACAAATATCCTTGACTTATGATGCCGGAACTCAAAAACTTCGCGCGGCTGTCTATGATCCAGATGGTCTCCAAGATTTGGCAGTAGGTTCATTTTCACTCACGCTTCAAGGCAACTCGAACAATTATCTTCTTACTTTTCTCGAAGCAGCGACCCTCACTCAAATGACCTCTGTGGCCGCCTGGCTCGAGCTCTATCTTCCGATTAGCGGCATCACTCTCACACTTCAAGGCATGGATCAGGCGGGCCACTTAGCGGCAAGCACCGTAGCGATTCCTTAAGCACTAAGCTCGTGCTTGACATTTGATTCAAAAATAAAAAAAGGCCCCACCGTACTTGCCTAAGCTTTCTGGTGGGGCAGCGCGTGCCACTTCAGAGAACTTCCTTGGTTTCCCTGATTTCCTGCTCCTAGCCAAGGCTAGGTCTCGGGAGGACTCATCCTCCGTTCGCTTCTCGCCTTCCTGTCATTCAGGCGCACCCGTTCTTGGTTTTGGTGGGTTGCCATCCCTTCAGGTTAGTGAGAAGTTTGCGAAGGACTTTCCTACACGCCCCGGGGGAATACTCCCGGGGACCTCGTCGGTTGACGGCCTACGAGAACTTATGCGTCGGTCCGTGGCAGACCGACAGAACCAGCTGCTTCTGCAGCATAATATAAGTATATCAGAACCAATTTTTTTGTCAATAGGGGAGCCTGGTAAGCTATAATTATAGATATATATGGCGATAGAGAAGAATGACCTCAAAAAATAAGCGATTACTTACCAATTTTTAATGTGGTTCAAAAATTAGATACACTAGTCACTGGTATCCCGCGGGATAGCAGTGATTCTAAATTAATGCTAAAATAACGATACCGCGATGAGAAAATGAATAACCGCGCCACAAGGGGCGCGGTATCAACGCGACGCTTGCGGCCGGGCGGTTATTCACCCCGCCTGCGGCGGGGTATTCTGCGGGCAGATAACAATAAGATGAAAGTGAACAAATTAAATAGTTTTTTAAAATGAAGGGGTTAGAAGAATTCAAATCTCGGAAAGAATGGGAGAAATATATTTGGAAGGAGATTCTAGAGAAACTAGCAGGCGCTAAGTCAAAGAAAGAAATTAATGCTATTTTAAACCGACTCTTAAGCAACTATGAAAAGCGGATGATGATTCGAAGGTTTATCGCCATGGGATTAATTAGATTAGGCAAGACTTATCGAGAAATCGGGGAAATACTTTGGGCTTCACCAACCACCATTAGCGCCATTAAGAAAAACTTACTCCTGACCAATGGTTATCGGAGCAGCCGCCGCTACCGCAAAAATAAGAATTAAATCACCCCCTCTTTTTTATAAAGTCATTATGAGATTATAAGATTTTGCTAAAGATAAAAAGCAAAAAGCAAAACTAATATTAAGATTAATCGCTATCACGCGTAGTAGCGACAGCAATTTGCCCTTACCAGAGTTTAGGATTTAGAAATTTAACAGCCATGTCTTTTACCAAAAACGATTTAAAAAAGATAAGCGATTACCTCTGGGAGATACCCAAGGATTATCGTTCTGATATGCGCGTGCCGGCGCGGGTTTTTGCGAACGAGAAATTATTGGATGAGTTATTCAAGGATCGTTCGCTTGAACAGTTGGTTAATGTTGCTACTTTGCCGGGAATTCAAAAGTGGGCGCTATCAATGCCCGATATTCACGAGGGCTATGGTTTTCCAATCGGCGGCGTGGCAGCCATGGACGCTGAAACCGGAGTAATTTCTCCGGGCGGGATTGGGTATGATATCAATTGCTCAGTAACATTATTGCGGTCACCAGTAACTTATGAGGAAATCAAGGATAAAATTTCCCAGCTCTCAGATGAAATTTATAAACAAGTGCCTTCAGGCGTTGGCCGGGGCGGACGCGTCAGACTAAGCACTGATGAGTTTAATTCGGTCCTAAAGGACGGCGCGCCGCGCATGATAGAAGCCGGCTACGGATTTGAAGAAGATTTAGAACACCGAGAAAGCAAAGGCCGCCTCGAAGATACTGAGCCGAGCTTGGTTTCTAAAACCGCTAAGGATAGGGGCCGCGATCAGTTGGGAACAATAGGAGCTGGCAACCATTTTGTTGAAGTACAGCGAGTGGATGAAATCTTTGATAAAGAAACCGCTCGCAGTTTAGGACTTTTTCCGGGCCAGGTGGTTATAATGTTTCATTGCGGCAGCCGAGGTCTTGGGCATCAGGTGGCCACTGATTATATCCGTGTGATGATGCGTGCACTGCCAAAATACGGCATCACTTTGGCAGACCCGGAACTCGCGTGCGCTCCATTTAAGTCAGCGGAGGGTTCGAGCTACTGGCAAGCAATGTCCGCAGCCGCAAATTTTGGTTTTGCCAATCACCAAATGATCACCTGGGAAGTGCGTCAAGCTTGGGAGAAAGTTTTTGGTAAAGACAGCGGTTCACAACTATCAGTTGTCTATCAAGTAGCTCACAACCTCGCTAAGCTCGAAGAACATTTTGATAAGAAAGTGATAGTGCACCGTAAAGGTGCGACCAGGGCTTTTCCCGATCAGCCGGTTTTGATTCCTGGTTCTATGGGGACTGCTTCTTATGTTTTAGTGGGCGTACAAGGAGCGATGGAGTTAAGCTTCGGATCATCGTGTCATGGTGCCGGCCGAATGATGTCTCGAACCCGTGCCAAACGCGAAGTTCGCGGTTCAGTTTTAAAACAAGACTTAGAAAAACAGGGGATTGCGGTGCGTTCTGGTTCAATGTCGGGACTGGCTGAAGAAGCGCCGGTTGCTTATAAAGACGTGGAAGCAGTAGTTGAGGCAGTTGACGGCGCCGGTTTAGCCAAAAAAGTTGCGCGCTTGAGACCCGTGGCTGTAATTAAAGGATAAAACAGAATATACTAGTTATTGGTTATGAAACTAACTTTTCACGGCGGCGCCAAGATGGTGACCGGCGCCAATTACCTGCTTGAAGCCGGGGGTGAAAAAATCTTAATTGACTGCGGTCTGCATCAAGGCAGTAATTTCTGTGAAAAGCACAATTGGGAACCGTTTCCTTATGATCCAAAAGAGATCTCGACGGTTTTTGTTACTCATTCTCATATTGATCACATCGGACGTTTGCCAAAGCTCACAAGAGACGGTTTCCGAGGTAAGGTCTATTCTACTTGGCCAGCTCGCGACTTCGGAGCAATCATGCTCCGGGACTCCGATCATATTTTAGCCAAAGAAGCAGAACATTTTAAAAAACCAATTCTTTTTACCGAAGATGACATTCAGAAACTAATTAGTCTTTGGCAGGGAGTTGAGTATCACGAGCCTGTTAAGGTGGGTCCATTTAAAGTGACTTTCTATAACGCCGGTCATATTTTGGGGTCCAGCTTTGTTGTGGTAGAAGTCGGTAAAGAGAAGATTGTTTTTTCCGGGGACTTGGGCAACTCCCCCGCGCCGATTATCGGCCCCTGGGAAGTCTACGAGGGCGGTGCCACCTATGCGCTCGTGGAATCAACTTATGGCGATCGCATCCATGAGAATTTGCCGGAGCGCAAAGAAATTTTAGAAGATCTAATTGAAGACACAGTGAAGCGCCGGGGCGTGCTCATGATTCCGGCTTTTGCCATGGAGCGTACCCAGGAATTGATTTTTGAGATTAATGATCTGATACAGAATGGCCGGATACCGCGCGTGCCGGTTTTTTTGGACAGCCCCTTGGCCATTAAAGTCACCGAAGTTTATCGGAAGTACGACCGCTACTTCGCGCACACTGGGAGCGAGGGCAGGGGAGATATCGGACACTTGTTTAAATTTCCGGATCTTAAGATGACATTTACTACCGAAGAATCAAAAAGCATTAACGAGGTGCCGCCGCCCAAAGTTATTATTGCTGGCTCTGGCATGTCTCACGGCGGCCGGATTATTCACCACGAACGCCGGTATCTCCAGGATCCCAATAGCACCCTTTTAGTTGTCGGCTATCAAGTTCAGGGGTCTTTGGGCAGGCAAATTTTAGACGGAGCGCAGACCGTAAAAATCTTAGGCGAGGCAGTGCCGGTCAGATGCCGCGTCAAGGCAGTTGGCGGATATTCCGCCCATGCGGATCAGCCCCAGCTTATGAGCTGGCTTAGGCCAATGCGCTACACTTTAAAAAAGGCCTTTGTGGTGCAGGGCGAGGAGGGCCCGAGCGCGGCTCTGGAGAGAAAAATCATTGATGAGCTCGCGGTTCAGGCGGTAATTCCTAACCTAGGCCAAGAAATGATATTATGAATAAAGCCATGATGCGCAGCAAAAGAGAACTCACCCCACTAAGTAAAATCAAGCCTTACTGTCTGAAGTGTAAGATCGGGGTTTCCGGTGCCTCAGAAACCGGCCATTGCGCGCCCGATGCAGCGGCCAAGGCCGAAGCCGTGGGCCGGGAAATTGCCAAAGCGGGTCTTATACTTGTGACCGGCGCCACCACCGGCATTCCCTATTGGGCAGCCAAGGGCGCCAAAGAAGAAGGAGGATTGGTGATCGGGCTTTCTCCGGCCGCATCAGAGGCAGCCCATCTTAAAACTTATCATCTACCGGTTGATTACCATGACGTGATCATCTATACCGGCTTTGAATATTCTGGCCGCAACCTTTTACTTACGCGTTCAGTCGATGCAGTCGTTGTTATTTGCGGCCGCATTGGCACCCTTAATGAATTCACCATTGCCTTTGAGGATCAAAAACCAACTGGGGTTTTGGAGGAGAGCGGCGGCACCGCTGATATGATAAAAGATATTGTAAGTAAATCTCATCGCGGCCCGGGAAAGATTGTTTATGATAAAGATCCGAAAGAACTCGTCGCTAAGCTACTCGCTCTCTTAGAGAAGACCCAGAACAATATTTAAAAGGTCGTAAAAAATGAAAGTGTAAATTTATGCCGAAAGCCAAAGAAATCAAGCCAATTGGCGAGGTGACTCACTTTTACGGCGGCTTGAGCGTCGCCATTATAAAGTTCGCCCAACCCGTAAAGGCCGGAACCACGGTGCGCTTCGAAGGACACACCACTAATTTTACCCAAGCCCTGAACTCGATGCAGTACGACCACAAAGAGATTGATACCGCGCCCAAAGGCAAAGAGGTTGGTATCAAGGTAAACGATAAGGTGCGCGAAGGCGACAAGGTATTTCTAGTTGAGTAGCGCGGAACTGCGCGGAATTTAACGCGGAATAACGCTGAAATTTCTTGTGAAAATCTATCGTAATTTCCTTTTGCCCACCGGTCTTTTGGCAGGCACTATTATCGGCGCCGGAGTTTTTGCCCTACCCTTTGTGTTTCTTAAAGCCGGCATTCTAAGCGGCCTTTTTTATTTAGCTTTAGGAACCAGCGCCTATTTATTAATTCATCTTTTTTACGCCGATATTATTTTAAGAACCGAAGGCGAACACCGCTTTGTGGGCTATGCGCAGATTTATCTGGGACGCGCCGCTTTTTGGCTCGCCATACTTATGGCAGTACTCGAGATGATTTTTATCTTGACCATCTATTTGGTTTTGTCGGCGAGCTTCAGCAATTTATTCGCTGGTGCCGGCGCTGGCCTCTTTAAAGTTTTAATTTTTTGGGTCTTGGGATCGGCCACGATTTTTTTAAGTTTAAAAAGAGTTGCCTTTTTGGAATTTTTAATCACTTGGGGCATGATTTTGATTATTGGTTTGATTTTTGTTTTAGGGTTGGGCAAGCTCGGCAAGATTGGAGCTCTGGATTTTTATCCAAACTTGGTGAATTTTTTTGTACCACTCGCCCCCATACTTTTTGCTTTAAGCGGCAGAGTGGCAATTCCCTCGCTAGTCAAGTATTTTCGGATCCCAGGCGTGGGCCACAATCACGCCCTGATTAAAAAGGCGATTACCGCGGGGACTATTATTCCAGCCGTGGTTTACGCCTTTTTTGTTTTCGGTGTTTTTGGTTTATCCAATGTTGTTTCCGAGGATTCGGTTTCCGGTCTCCTGGGGCAGGTGCCGAGTTTTGTTTTGGTTATTATCGGCATCTTAGGAATTCTTTCTTTGTGGAGTTCTTATATTGTTGTCGGCTTAGATGTGGAGAGCATCCTTCGCTATGATCTTAAAATTTCCAAAGCAGTCAGGATCTTGTTTGTGGTTTTGGCCCCGCTCGCGCTTTATTTTCTAAGCTCGCAGGACTTTATCGGCTTAGTGGGCTTTGTGGGCGGCATTTTCCTGGCCCTAGAAGGAATCTTTATAATACTTATGTGGCTTAGGGCCAGAAAAATAGCGGCTCATAAACCGATGATTATAGGCAAAACCAGCTGGGCAGTTATCGGCTTAATAATGTTAACTTTTATAAGCGCCCTGCTTTACGAGGCGGCCAAACCATTCAGTTAGCAGATGCTCACACAATCATTATTTTTTGTTCTTTTAATTTTTATTCCTATCGGGACGAAGTTTTTGGTGTACCAATTTACGCCCGGCTTTCACGAATACGAGACTGCCTTCGTATATCTTAGCGATATATTTCTTCTAGGATTCTTGGCTTTTTACTTATTCCACAACCTTCATCCTAAAAGCAGCAGTAAATCCCAATTTCCAAATCCCAATTTCCAAATAAATTCAAAATCCAAACTTTCAAAATTCACAACCCCAATTACCAATCACAAATTACTAATTACTATTTTCCTTTTTTTCGCTGGATTATCAATTTTTTTTGCTTTCGGAAAAGGATTGGCTTTTTACAGCTTAGCGCGCCTGCTCATCATGGTAATCATGACATTTGCGGTCGCCGAGTTCGTCCGTAGGGCGGGGCTCTTTAAGAAAGTTTTAGCACTATTAGCCATTCTGGCCGTAGCTCAATCAGTGATTGGGTTTCTTCAATTTGAGCGGCAAGCAAATTTGGGTTTGCAAATTTTAGGGGAATCGCCAATCAGCGGATCGGCTCCCGGCGTGAGCAAAGTTTTAGTTCACGGTGCCAAACTCATACGCGCCTATGGCACTTTTCCACACCCGAACATTTTTGGGGCATTTCTCACTTTGGGGCTCGTGAGCCTATTTTACCTGTACGTAAAAAGTCTTGAATCAGGGGGGGAGCGGCCGAATTTTAAAGAATTTTTCCGGGCGTTTGTAATTAAAAGGTTGGCTTTCCTTATCGCTATATTTCTGGTGGCTGTTGGACTTACCTTAACTTTTTCTCGAAGCAGCTGGATCGGGGCGATCATAGCAACAGCGATGTTTTTATTATTAGTTTTTCTCCAAGACATTAAAAGCCGCGCTTTTGATCGGCCAGGAAATTTTTGGCTGCCGCGTTCGATTAGATTTTTTGGGGCTATGCTCGCGGTCGCGGTTTTTCTGCTCGCCGCTTTAGGTTGGGTAGCTGTGCCGCGCGCTCAAGTTTCTCCGACCGAGCGATCAATTGCTTTAAGGCTGGATTACAACCGCCTTGGTCTTGCGATTGTAGCTCAAAGGCCCTTTGGCGTTGGTATTGGCAATCAAGTACTATATGCCTATGAGCACGGCCTCTACCAGGAATTTGGCATGAAAAAAGCATCGGATTGGCAGCCGGTGCACAATCTCTACCTGCTTATAGCTTCCGAGATTGGCGTATTGGGATTATTAAGTTTTCTAATATTCATCGTGTTACTCAGCTCACGGTTGTTTAAGCTGGCATTAAAATTAGAAACAGCCGTCGTATTAATATTGCTAGTCACGGTTCTAGTGTTAGGTTTTTTCGATCACTATTTTTGGACACTAGAGCAGGGGAGGTTGATGCTTTGGTTGGTAATTGGTATGGTAATGGCGGTAATAAACCGCCCCCATAGTTCAACGGATAGAACGCGGCCCTCCGAAGGCTGAAGTGGGAGTTCGATTCTTCCTGGGGGCATAAATAGTCACATTTAGTGGTATAATAAGGTTAACTTAATAGGTCGTTATAAAGCGTAAATAAGGTCGTTATAAATCCCCCCACTTTCCCGCGGAGTATTGTACCCCGCGGGAAGGATTTGAAACTGCCTTTCATCTCCGCGGCAGAGCCACGGGGTATTCGGGAAGGTGGGGGATAAAGCATAAAAAGTATGAATAGAAAAATATTAGGAATTACAGCGTTATTATCAATTTTAGGGTCGGCAATTTTTGTAACCGCGGCTTTTGGGCAGGCAACGCCAACAGCGCAGCAACTTCAGTCGCAGCTTCAGAATTTACTCCAGCAATTGCAACAGTTGCAGAGCCAATTGCCAGCCGGCGGCGCACAAGCGATTGGAAACGTCGTTATCCCAACTCTCACCCGCAATTTCTGCGTTGGCGCGACTGATGCGACAACCGGCGACGAGGTTTCTCGTTGGCAGGATTTTTTGGTAAGAGAGAATAAAGGACCAAAAGCCAGAGTGATTGCCAATCTTTTTGCTAGCGGTATTGCCAAAGGTTACTTTGGCGGGCTTACCGGCGATGCCACGGTTGAGTGGCAGCAAGCGCGGGGAATATCAGCAACTGCGCCATGCGTAGGAGGGCGAACCCGGGCAGTAGTTACCAATTTAGGTCAGTCTTGGGAAAGTTCATTTAATTCACCTTATCCAGTCTCTTGGTCTGATTGGAATCGCGCCCAAGTTTCTCTTACTAAAGCATCTTTAACGAAGTCTCAGAGTTATTACGAACTCCGTCTTTATTTTAAAGTTAACGGCACCGGTTTTTGTAGCTCTACCCTTAAGCAAACCTTGAAAAGATTAGTAAGTGGGCAAGAGGGCGACAGAGTGGCGCCGGTTACTACCAGCAGTGATTGTACTACTGGTGGCGAGACGCTCTATAATCAAGAAGTAGTATTTACCAACATACCTGTTTCAGAACAAGAGATTACAATTCTCTCCATCCCTGGCTATAATGATCCAGCATGGCAGCAAACCTCTTTTAAACTTACTCCTCAAGCCGATGGCAGTATTAGAGTTGTTGCGGCTGGCGGCCAAACTGCCACACCGGTAATTTCTAGTATTTCTCCGACTTCTGGACCGAGGAATTCTCTCGTAACTATAACTGGTTCTGGTTTCACGGTTACAAATAATACAGTTAAATTTACCGGCAATTATATAAAAGTTGTAACAGGTATAGCTTCAACAAACGGGACGTCACTCACTTTTTCAGTTCCGGCTACCATTGATCCACCATTTGAACTACCCTTAGGCATATATTCTGTTTCGGTTATGAATTCGAACGGCACCTCGAACAGCGTGAATTTTACGGTTACCGGTTCGCCTCAATCAGGAGTGCCAACCATTACAAATATTTCTCCAACTTCTGGGCCGGTCGGAACATATATTACGATTACCGGATCAGGATTTACTCGGAATCTGAACAGGATTTCTTCAAATATAAGCGGTGTTTTACAATCAAACGCATTCTCTACAGACGGGGCTTCTTTGACTTTTGTACTGCCACAACAAGCGATTTCCGGGCTCCACAGAATTTCCATCACTAATGCAAACGGCACAAGTAACACCATAGACTTTACGGTTCCTGATAAGCCAACCATTTCAAGCATTAGCCAAGCATCTGGACCGGTTGGAACAACCGTAACTATTACCGGCTCCAGATTTACCAGTGCCGGAAATACTGTTACGCTCGCCTATTCAATGCCCGGCGATTTACCCTTAACTCAATGGTATTTTAGCGCTTCCCAAGTTGTGGGGTCAGTAAATGGAACGACATTGACATTTACAGTGCCGCCAAGCGGAATTTCTATGTGTTCGTGTAATCCTCCAACCGTCCCGATTTCAGCGGCAGTTATGCCAAGGAGTTATAATCTGACCGTTACTAACACTAACGGCACCTCCAACAGCGTGAATTTTACGGTTACGGCAAATCCATCGCCGCCACCAGCAGGATCAAATTACTAGCTAAAAAGATTTCTAGGCATTAGCTGGTTGTGCTAGATTTGGGCGCACAATAGAAAATCCGCCTCTTCGGGCGGATCTTCTATTGCTTAAATTGTGGAGTTTCCGCCAAAGGCGGATCCGCCTCTGGCGGACAATTCTTCCTGGGGACACCAACAGTCACATTTAGTGGTATAATAAGGTTAACTTAATAAGGTCGTTATAAATCCCCCCACCTTCCCGCGGAGTATTGTACCCCGCGGGAAGGATTTGAAACTGCCTTTCATCTCCGCGGCAGAGCCACGGGGTATTCGGGAAGGTTGGGGGGATAAAGCACGAGAATATGAATAAAAAAATACGGCTTAGCATAATCGCCATATTATTCGGGTCGGTGCTGGTTGTTCCTGTCGTTTTTGGTCTTAGTATTGCCACTGGATTTGTTCCGAGCTTAACCAGAAGTTTTGGCATTGGGAGCACTGATGCCGCAACTGGTGGCGAAGTGGCTGCTTGGCAGATTTTTTTGGTGGGGCAAAACAAGGGGCCAAAAGCGCTTGTCCTGGGCAACGCTTTTGTAAGAGGAGTCCAAACCGGATATTTTGGCCGCTTGACTGGCGAAGCCACAATTGAGTGGCAAGTTTCTAAAGGTATTGCGCCTACTTGTCAGTGCGTTGGCCCGCGCACGCGCGCCGCGGTTGCGAATTTAGGGCAGTCGCAAGAACAGTTGCGTTTTGTTGCTCCTAATGGCGGAGAAATTTTAAATATCGGACAGACTTATAGAATTCATTTAACCGGTCCAGCAGTAATACCGCAAGGCTACGGATTAGTGATTTCTTTAACTGGAGGCCCCACCATTGGTCGCATTACTGCGACCCCTATTATTGTGGGTAAACAGTATAATTGGCAGATTAATAGGGTGTTTCCGAGCGATTATGGCGTTCAAATTCAGCCAGGAAATTATAAGCTCCAAGTAATTTTATATGATGACGGCTATCTTTGTCTGGGTTTTTGTCCACCACCAGCGCCCCAAGAAAGACTCGCCCAAATTGTTGCCCAAGACGAAAGCGATGCGACATTCCAGATTGTGGCAGCCAGCGGCCCGACTATCACGAGCATTTCTCCAACTTCTGGACCGAGGAATTCTCTCGTAACTATAACTGGTTCTGGTTTCACCTCTACAAATAATACTATTAAATTTACCGGCAATTATATAAAAGTTGTAACAGGTATAGCTTCAACAAATGGTACGTCACTCACTTTTTCAGTTCCGGCTACCATTGATCCACCATTTGAACTACCCTTAGGCATATATTCTGTTTCGGTTATGAATTCGAACGGCACCTCGAACAGCGTGAATTTTACGGTTACTAGCGGAACTTCAGCGACCGCGCCGACGATTTCAAGTATTAGTCCAGCCTTTGGCGCGGTTGGAACGACAGTTGTCCTTAGAGGAAATAATTTTAACGCCTCAAACAATCGTATTTGGATGCAGCGTGAGCGCCCCGGGGGCTATCCACTCGCGATTATTGGAAATCCCACATTGGTTGATAACTCCACTTTGCAGTTTGTTGTCCCTACAACCGGCATAACTGCCCCAGCGCCACCATGTGTTGGCTGTGAATCGGCTACCGGTCCCCTTAGCGCAGGTCTTTATAAGGTTAATGTCCTTAATGATTTTGGAACAGGTGTAAGTAATTTGGTTGATTTTACTGTAACTGGCGGTCAAACCTCTTTTGCGCCGACAATTACCAATATTTCTCCAACTTCCGGCCCAATTGGCACTCAAATTACGATTACCGGTTCTGGATTTACTTCAACTGGTAACCAAATAAATTTTGACTTCAGTGCCAATAGTATGGGAGCATTGTGGAATAGTTTGAATTCTTCTAATGGCTCAACATTATCATTCACCATGCCAGCTACCAACGGATACGTATGCGTTGTGGGCCCATGCCCATTGACTCTTTCCGTTAATCCTGGATTACATAAAATTTCTGTCACCAATGCGAACGGCACCAGTAATGAGGTGAATTTTACAGTAACTGCCACCTCTACCTATTAGCCGTTGAAAATTCTTTGGGTAAAAGAAAATCCGCCCCTCTTTGAATCGGGACGGATTTTCTGTTAAACGGTCCTTGGTGCGGTTTTTTCTCGACTGGCGGCAATTCTTTTCTTCCAGATTTCATTGTAACCTACCCAAAGGGCGAGCGCCGCAACCACCACTATCCAGACCACCCGGCCAACCTTTTTCCAGCCGCCCTTGTCGCCAATTGTCGTTGCCGCTACTGCCGTCTCTTCGGTTTCCGCGGTAATTTCGGGAGCGACAACCGTCACAATAGTTTCTTCTTGGGTTTGCATCGCTGGTGAGGTCGGAGCCGCAGCTGGGCTAGAGACGGCGAGCGCTCTAGTATCAAGAGTTCCATTCAAGGTTACGAGACTAAGCCGGACACTCTCGAGAGTAATAGAGAACGCCTGAATCTCTTCGGGAGCGCGATTCGACGACTGAATCCTTTGAGCAATGGCGTTTAATTGTCCCTGGAGTATATCGAGCGATTGTTTCAAAACCGTGAGCGTTGCCTGTTCAATCTGTCCATTGGGAGCTGTTCCGGTAACCGCTTCCGCGTTCTCGACTGGGAGGGTGAGCATACCCAGAATCAGGAGAAAAGTGAGCACAGCCAAAACAGTTCTTTTAGTCATACAAGTATTAGTTAATTAGGATCGACTCTTTAGGAACTGATCTCTCTATGGGCTTTCTTAGACAGGAGTTTATAACAATGCTAAAGAGCTAAGTAGGGTAAAAATACCAATAAATGTAATAGTATAGCGCTTGTTAAAGAACAAAAGGTCATGCTAATTATTACATACCCCACGAAATTATCAAGGCAAGCTCGGCAAATCATAACAAATTTGGGTATAATAGAGCTAGACAGCAATCATGGATGATTTCATCTTTATCTATATAACCAATCCTACCAAAGCGGAGGCGCGTACAATTGCCAAGCATCTTTTAAAAAAGAAATTAATCGCCTGCGCCAATATTCACGGGCCGGTAAATAGCCTCTACCCCTGGAAGGGCAAACTCGCTGATGAAGGAGAATACATTCTCATTGCTAAAACCGTGAAGGGCCTTTGGGAGCGAGTTAGGCGCGCGGTGGAGAAAATACATTCCTATAGTGTCCCTTGTATAGTCAGAATTTCCGTAAGTTCAAACAGGAAATATTTCAAGTGGCTGAAGTCAGAATTAAAATAAATAGCTTTATTGTTCGTATCATTCGTATGGATTCGTATATAATTTAGTATCGCGTGCGTAAGCATATGAAATTTATCGCCGACTTTCATATCCATTCAAAATATTCTAGGGCTGTCTCCCGCGACATGGTTTTAGAGGAACTCGATCGTTGGGCTGACGACAAGGGAATTTTGGTTATGGGCACTGGGGATTTCACCCATCCAGAGTGGTTTAAGGAAATTAAAAATAAACTTGAGCCCGCCGAGCCAGGGCTTTTTAAATTAAGGAAAGAATTTAAGAAGAAAACGATTAAGGGTACGTTTGCCGATACCCGCTTTATGCTCACGGTTGAGATTTCCGGTATTTACGGTCGCGCCGGACGCACGCGACGCATTCACAACCTAGTTTTTGCTCCGGATTTGGAAACAGTGGATAAAATTAACACCCAGCTTTCTTGGATCGGAAATATCGCATCCGATGGCCGACCGATCTTGGGATTAGATTCAGAAGAACTAGCAAAGATTGTTTTTAGCATCAACCCAGACGCAGTAATTATCCCAGCCCACGCTTGGACCCCATGGTTTTCTGTTTTTGGTTCCATGTCTGGTTTTGATGCGCTTCACGAGTGTTTTGGAAAATATACAAATCAGATTTTTGCGATTGAAACCGGTTTATCCAGCGATCCAGCCATGAACTGGCGATTATCTAAACTCGACAACATTGCTTTTATTTCCAATTCCGATTCGCACAGTTTGGAGCGCATTGGTCGTGAGGCGAACATTTTTGACACAGAAATTTCCTATAAAGGCATTATCGAGGCCATCAAATCGCGCGATCCCAAGAAATTTCTGGCCACTATCGAATTTTTTCCCGAGGAAGGTAAGTACCATTATGACGGTCATCGGCTGTGCGGCATTTCTTGGTCGCCGGAAGAAACTAAGAAAAATAAAAGTATCTGTACCAAATGCGGTCGGCCGGTAACGGTTGGCGTGATGAATAGAGTTCAGGCGCTCGCTGATCGGAGTGAACTTAAAACCGACACTATTAAAGTCGGAGAAGTAACTGCTAATCATTATAATAATCGCGTGCCCTACATAAATTTAGTAACTTTAGATGAGATTATTGGCGAAGCTCTAAATTTAGGACCCAAAACCAAGACCGTTAAAACCGAATACGACAACTTAATTAAATCTTTCAAATCAGAGCTTCATATCTTAATGAATGTGCCGGGAAGTGAACTTATTTCGGTTGCAAAGTCGGAAGTTGTCGAAGGCATAGAGCGCGTGCGCGCCGGCAAGCTTAAAATTGAGCCAGGGTTTGACGGCGAATTCGGCAAGGTCAAGATTTTCAATTCCGAAGAGAGGAAGAAAATAGAACAGCAGAAAAGCCTTTTTTAGTCTATAATAGATAGTAATGAATTTTTCTTTAGTTTATTTGGTCAACCGGTTTTTCTATCGGATTTTTGATTTTGTGCGCGACTGGTATTGGGGCAGTTTTTCATTCATAGGCAGGCAGCTAATTAATTTTTTAGAGTCGTTGGACCAAATTTTTGCCTGGCGGATTACCGTGCGCAATTTATTTCAGCCGCTTTATCAAGATCACTCTATTATCGGACATACTTTAGGATTTATCTTTCGATCAGCGCGCATATTTATGGGGAGCGTCATTTACCTTGTCATTTTTGTCTTCACGGCAGTACTGTATCTCATTTGGGCGGCCATACCCATCTATATATTAGTTTGGGGATTTTAGAACCAGATTTATGCCGGGTAGTGAAAACTCGATTGCTGCCCGGCAGACGAAAATAATTTATTATCGAGTTTCTACTACCCGGTATGAGCACAAAACAAAAAATCGAAATTTACTACCAAGAGCCGCGGCTCGAGATGTCCACCGTCGGACGGCTTTTGGTAAGAGTGGTTGTAAGCGCGAGTTACGGTTTACTCGGCGCCTCGGCCATTATCCTTGCGCTCTCCGATATCAGATGGCTCCAGTCTTTGGGCGCGCTCCTCACTCTTTTCTTAATAGACCGGGCGCTCCACATCGGCAAATCAGAAAAATCCTTGGCAAAATTGGGGGAAACTAGCCGGGTAAATGGCGCCGGCTATTTTACGCCTCGAAGTTACCGTCTTATTGAAACCGCTTATGAAAAATCGGCCATTGCCCAAGGCAATTTTATTTTGGAAATGCTGCGTCTCTTAACGGAGCGCCGCGAGATTCAAGCGGGCTTAAAGCGTATGGATGTGCCCCTCAAAGATTTTTTGGGCAAGATTGACGAATATTTGAAAAAGCCGGTAGCAGAGAAAAGGTCAAAAGAGGATTTAAGAAAAGAAATTAGTTTCTTGGCAACGGCGGCCTTGAGTCAAGCTTTAGCGAGTCACAGCGCGGCCATTGAACCCAAAGATCTTTTTGCGGCTTTAACCCAGCTTAAAGATAAAGAAGTCGTGAAAATCATGCAGCTTTTTAACGTGAGCGACGGTGATTTGGAAAACGCCCTGATTTTTAGCCGACTTGGGAGAGGCTTAGGCCGGCCGAAACGCTTAACCGGTTTTGTCGGCCGCGCCTTTAAGATTCGGCATCGAACCATGAACCGCGCTTGGACAGCTCGGCCCACGCCGTTTTTAGACCGGGTGAGCGTTGACCTAACTGATTTAGCCCGAGCCGGAGTTTCTGGTTTCTTGATTGGCCATGACAAAGAATACGATCAGTTAGTTGATATTCTCTCGCGGCCGGGCAACCCGAACGCGCTTTTAATCGGCGAAGTCGGCTCCGGCAAAGAAACAATTCTCGGGCATTTGGCTTTCGAAATGGCGCACGATCGAGTACCCCCGCCTTTATTTGACCGGCGGTTGGTTTCCTTATCGCTCGGCAGTTTGGCAGCCGGCGCGGCCGAAGGAGAATTAGAGGGACGCGTGCAACGCATCATTGATGAGATTATGAGTGCCGGGAATGTCATCCTTTATATCCCGGATATTCATAATTTGGTTAAAACTGGCGGGTTACAGATTACCGCGGCCGATATTTTAATACCGGCAATTCGCGGCACGGCCTTTTCGGTCGTAGGTGCCACCTACCCGAGGGAATACAAACAGTACATTGAACCCAATAGCGAATTCACCGGCGCTTTTGAAACGGTTAGGGTAAATGAAATCGGCGAGGCTCAAGCGGTCCGGTTTTTGGTATATGAGAGTTTAATTTTAGAACGAGAATATGACATTATCATCAGTTTTAAAGCGATTAAACAGGCGGTGATGCTAGCTCATAAATATTTCAGGCAGAAGCTTTTACCCGGGAGCGCCGAAGACTTGCTTAAAGAGGTATTGGCAGACGCGGTTCAAAAAAACAAGCAGGTGCTCGCGCCCGAAGATGTGATTTCGATTGCCGAGCGCCGCGTAAACATCCCGCTTCATAGAGTTCAAGAAGCCGAAGCTCAAAAACTTCTGGATTTGGAGAAAATCATCCATGAGCGGTTGATTGATCAAGATGAAGCGGTTAAAGCGGTAGCGCAGGCAATGCGCGAGTATCGAAGCGGGCTTGCGCGCAGGGGCGGGCCGATTGCTAGTTTCCTTTTTGTGGGGCCGACTGGCGTCGGCAAAACCGAACTGGCCAAAATTCTCACCCAAATTCAGTTTGGCGATCAAAAACTAATGCTCCGGTTTGATATGTCAGAATATCAGGACAAGCAGAGCATTTTTAGATTTATCGGCTCGCCGGATGGCAATGTAAGAGGCAATCTTACCGATGCCGTGCTCGAGAAGCCCTACAGCTTGATCTTACTTGATGAGTTTGAAAAAGCGCACCCAGATATTCTAAATCTCTTCCTGCAGGTTTTTGACGACGGCCGGCTGACGGACAATTTGGGGCGCACGGTGGATTTCCAAAATACCATCATCATTGCCACCTCCAATGCCCATTCGGAATTTATCAAATCGGAAATTGAAAAGGGCGCGCCGGTTAAAGAAATCACCGAACAGCTTAGACGTAAACTTACCGACTACTTTAAGCCGGAGCTCCTAAACAGGTTTTCTGGGATTATTGTGTTTAAAAATCTTGCGCCGGCAGATATTGAAGCCATCGCTAGAATTCAACTGCATGAACTTGCGGGCCTGCTTAAAGAAAATCAAGGCATTGATTTGGAATTTGAAGAGCCGGTGGTTAAAAAGATTGCCGCATGGGGCTATGATCCGGTATATGGGGCCCGGCCCCTGCGCCGGGTGATTTCTGATAAAATAAGAGCACAGCTCGCCGAGAAGATTTTACGCAAGGAAATCAGCCGCGGTTCAAACGTCAAGGTCGTGTTAGAAGGAGAGGAACTCAAATTTATAAATAATTAGCAAAGCGCAAAGCGCATATGGCCATGCCTACCGGCAGGCAGGCAAACCGTTACGATTAGCGCTTGGCGATTAGCGATTTGCAGTTAGAAAATGTTTAGCCATATCAATAAAGTCGTAAGATTCATGGTGGTGACGGATTTTTTTGTAAACTCCGCCTTTGGTTCTTTTGGGCCGGTGTTCGCCATATTTATCACCAGCCAAATTAATGGCGGATCTGCTAAAGTTGCCGGTTTTGCCGCTTCGATCTATTGGATAGTAAAATCAATAATTCAGCTTCCGATCGCGAGATTTTTAGATAGGACTGACGGCGAGAAAGACGAATTTTGGGCGGTTTTCTTCGGCTACTTTTTTAGCGGACTGGTGCCGTTTGCGTATCTTTTTATAACCGAGCCGTGGCAATTATATCTAGCCCAAGGATTTTTGGGAGTATGTATGGCTTGGGCAGTGCCTGCTTGGTACAGTCTTTTTACGCGGCACGTGGACAAGTGGCGGATTAGTTTTGAGTGGAGTTTGGAGAGTGTTTTTGCCGTTGGTTTGGCAACAGCCGGAGCCACCGCTTTGGGCGGCTACCTTGCCGACACCTATGGCTTTAATGTCGTCTTTGCCGCCGCCGGAATTTTAGCCACGCTTTCTTCGTTTTTGCTTTTGCCTCTAAAAAATCAGCTTTTGCCGCGCTCAAAAATTCGTGAACTGGAAAAAGTCTTACCGGAGCGCCATCACCGCCGGCACTAAGTATGGTGACTAATCAAGAAATCGCTCGCGTCTTAGCCGAGATCGGAGAATATTTAGATATGCAAGGCGTGGCTTTTAAGCCGCGGGCCTATGAAAAAGTGGCAGAGGCAATTTCCGCGCTTCAAGAAGAAGTGAGCGAGATTTATAAGCGCGGCGGAATTAAAGCTCTAACCGAAATTCCTGGCGTGGGAGCGAGTATTGCCGACCACATCCTAGAACTCATTAGAACCGGACATCTTAAATATTATGAGCAGTTAAAAAAGAAAACACCGGTTGATCTTTCGACTTTAACGCAGGTTGAAGGCTTGGGGCCTAAAAAAATAAAGCGGCTGTATAAAGAGTTAGGAATAAAGAAATTGGCTGATTTAGAAAAAGCTGCCAAAGCCGGAAAAGTCGCCAAGCTCGAAGGTTTTGGCGAGAAAAGCGCGGAGAATATTTTAAAAGGCATTGAGTTTGTGAAAAAATCCGGCGGCCGGTTTATTTTGGGT
>Ga0213870_1000370_pt1 | contig 22164 bp, 25 predicted proteins | sample WICALVC2017_Meta_FD_160119 | JGI IMG/M metagenome (GOLD analysis project Ga0213870, IMG submission 160119) | Freshwater microbial communities from subterranean cave lake in Wind Cave National Park, South Dakota, United States - WICALVC2017 | ecosystem: Environmental > Aquatic > Deep subsurface >... | reverse complement strand
GCTGGAAGCTCTGCATACTTTTTGTTTGCTAGAATCTTTATTTGATCATCTGGCACCTTAACCATTTTTAGCAGCTTGCCCCTTTGATGTGCAAATGCGTTTTTCCAAAACCCTGCGCCATCAAATGTTGAAATCTTTGCCATCTTGTGTTTTGAAAAGTTATTCCACCATTAATCAACATTTTTGTGGACTGGAAAAAAATCATGGCAAACTATTAATGGCTTTCAAATCTGATTCATTTCATGCAAGAGGCTGTAAAGGCTGAAAGACCAAAAAAGATCTTTACAAATGTTAGCGAAGTCGAGATAACACGAGCAATTGCAAACGAGTTTAATTCTGTATTAATTGACAGGGCAGACTCTGATGTAATTATAATTGGTGCAGGACCTGCCGGCCTTACTGCAGGACGCGAGCTTGCAATAATGGGATTTAGGGTTTTGATTATAGAGCAAAACAACTACCTTGGAGGAGGGTACTGGCTTGGCGGATACATGATGAATCCTGTTACTGTAAGGGAGCCTGCCCAGAAAATATGGGATGAGCTTGGCGTTCCCTACAAGAAAGCTGCGGAGGGATTGTACATTACACCAGGCCCTCATGCGGCATCAAAGCTAATAGCTGCTGCATGCGATGCTGGTGTAAAATTTTTGAATCTGACAAAATTTGATGATCTTGTTTTGAAAAATGGTCGTGTTGCAGGAATTGTTGTAAACTGGATGCCAGTTTCTGCACTGCCTCGAAACATTACCTGTGTTGATCCTGTTGCACTTGAAGCAAAGATGGTAATTGATGCATCAGGGCATGACTCTGTTGCTGTAAAGCGACTAGTTGACAGAAAGCTAGTTGACTGGAAGGGAATGGACCCGATGTGGGTTGACCAAGGCGAGGATGCAGTTGTGGAAAAAACAGGCGAGATATTTCCTGGATTGGTAGTTGCAGGCATGACTGTGACTGAGACTCATGGCTTGGCAAGAATGGGGCCAACCTTTGGCGCGATGCTATTTTCTGGCAAAAAGGCAGCCGAAGTTACAGCAGCTAAGATAAAAGAATTAGGCAAATAGCCATTTGTTTTTCAGTTATTGAAGATTTGAATGAAGTAAAGAAAATATTCGGATAAAAACATAATCTACGTTCATGATGATTCTGTCATTATTGATACTTCAAAAAATCTTCCCTTGTGATGCCACAGTCTCTTAAGATGACTCCAAGCAACCCAACACGAATCTCCTTTAGGGGAACTGTAACGTATATGGTACCATTTGTAATAGTGACATGACTTCTTTTTTGTCTTATTGCTTGAAAACCAAATCTGTTACACAGAATCTTGACTAGTTCTTTTCCATGTATGAGTGAGAGCTTTGTCAAATCACAATAGCATCGGTTGCTTTTTCTTTTAAAACTGACAAATGAAGCTCAAGGGCTTTGAGAAAGTTTTTTTTGGCATCTTGCAGATTTTTGCCTGTACTATAAACACCCAGTGCAGAGCATGTAATAGAATAGGTGCCATCGTCTTCTTTGATTACTCTGGTTTTGATATCTCTTATCTTAACAGACATTTAACAACTGGAATGTTGTTTTTAATTATTTAAGTTTCTTTGTATTCGGATTTGCTTTTTTCTTGGCTTCAAAATCCGTTATTGCTTTAACTTCATACTCATCAGGATCGTCTTCTTGTATCATCATCGATCGGCTAAAATGTGTTGTATTCAATAAATAATAGTTTCCAAATTCCTACTTGGACAGGTAGGCAAATAACCGCATCTTTCTTTTAGTAAAATCAGTGAAACTATCAAAGATTTTTCTCTACGACGAGCCTGCAGTGCCTGAGCTTAAGGTAGATGATCTTTGCAAGTTTATCCAAGACACATTTTCTGTTCCTTGCGAGAAAAGAAAAAACATCTGTAGTCTTGCAAATGATGATACTGCACACAAGTTAGCCTCATGTAGAGTCTTTAACACAAGAAAGCCGTTTGAGGCCCATACCCCAACTAGAGAAGAAGTAGAGTTTGAGCTTGCCACGTTTTATGATTCTAAAAAAACAGAAAACATTGTAATGTATGATGGATACGAGTTTCAGAGAATTGTTTCTGATCTAGTTTCAGAATATGAGGCAACACTTGATTTTTTACATATTGTATTTACAAACAAGATTACATGCACATTTGATGAGTCTGATTACAGGTATCATGGAAGGGCTGTGATTTGCTCAAATCCTTCAGTAATATCAACGACTGGAATTGTTGAGGCACCTGCAAAGCCAAGAGGATATTATCTTGAGCTGATCTCAAGCGTTGCTCAGGGAGTAAATGTAGACAGTATGAAAAAAAAGTACCAGGGGACATATCTTGAGTACAATGATTTGCGGTTTTCTAGTGTTGCAGAAGGGTATCTGCTTCAGGCGATTTTTTACTATCTGACTGGCGAGGCATTTTGCGAGTCTCGTGAGTGCAGGCTGAACAATGCGCACTGGCAGAGTGATCTTTTGTATTCACAGCTTGAGGTTGGCAAGCTTTGTGAAAGGCATCAGAGAGTGCTTGAGCAATTGGTTGCAAGCTAAGATTGTTCTGAATCTAAAGTTGGGTTTTTGTTTACATAGTTATTAATTACATACAAGCGAACCTGATTCAACCAAAACCGTTTTTACAAAATTGCAAAAACAATCATGATAGTTGGCAAAGAAAAAGAACACTAGACGAACCACTAAAAGACAGACTAGGAGAGGGTATGCATCAAAGGTTTCCTACCGCTTGAAGGAAATCCCAATAAAACAAATCAAAGTCTGGAAGGAGGCTCAGGCAAGAAAGCTAGACAGAGAAGGCATATCAGAGCTAGCAAAATCAATCAAAAATAAAGGACTCCAAAACCCACCGATGGTACAAAAAGAAGGAAAAAATTCGTACCTTTTGATGTCAGGACAGAGAAGACTAGCTGCACTAAAAAGACTGCATGCAAAAAAGATTCCTGTTCTTGTCCTTACTAAAAAAACAGAATATGAAATTCCAGATGCCAAGGCAGCCTCTGTTATTGAAAATATTCACCGCAAAAACATGAATGTAAAGGATATGGCAGCAGCATGCGCATTTTTAGCAGAACAGATTGGAAAATCAAAAGCTGCCCAGTCGTTGGGGCTTTCAATGTCAACATTCAAGAAATACCACGGCTTTGCAGGTGTGCCAGACAAGCTAAAAGAGATTGTACCAAAAATAATCTCAAGAGATGATGCAACAAAGCTGTATCAAATTGTTTCAGATGTTTCTAAAGCAATTAAAATTGCACACAGAATATCCGCACTTGATTCCCCAACAAAAAAACGATACCTCAAGGTTTTGGCACGCAGTCCAGGATCAGCCCACAAAAAGATAATGAAAAAGACAAGATCATTGGCAATACAACAGAATGTTTCATTAAAGTTATCAAAGAGGCAGGCCCGTGGCCTTGGCACACAATCACGCCATAAAGACACAGAACCAAGTGTGCTTGCAGGCAAGATTGTATCAGACTGGCTTAGAAGAAAAGGATACTAGAATTAACACTAACAAATTCAAAAAGGGTTTGTGCAGTTTTACTGCAATTTTGTCTATTCCTTTTCAGGTTTCTTGCTATCAGATTCTTTGAATGCGTTTACATCACTAGATGTATTTTCTTTTTTGCACTGTAATCTTCTAATTATTTCTCTAAACATGTCTTGTCATGGTCTTTCGTGGTAATATGAACTAGATGCCTTGACATGATTTGTTGCAAAAGTGCAATGGTAATCTCTATATCACTACACTTATTCTATTTTTACACAATCTGTTCTTACAGTTGTAGCAGACATATTCATCAGAGGGACTCTCGCAACCACAACTGCAGGTGCATGTATAATCATTCAAGAATTGAGTCCAGATAGACTCGAGTTTGTATAGCTCTGAATTGGGCAAAATTCCAAAAAATCATTCTAATTGTAGTACGCGCTTCTTGGTATTAAGTAGTTCTAGTCATTCAATTGTTGAGCATCAGAAATTCATACTAGTACTGTGAGTATACCTTCAATTTATTGTAAAATAGTCAAAGCTTTCTCTAAACTTTAAATGACAAGTACCTGTTTGTTTATGCATTCAAAGTGAATTTGTTTTTCTGTAATGATACTACATATGTGACAAGCAAACTCGATTGGTTCACTACAAGACTCGCAGTTTTGATTTATTTCTAGTTCGCTTCCACATTTTCTACAGGAGTCATTTCGCATGTATTATGATAGCTGTTAATTGATTTAAACCGTATGAAAATTAGCTGTTACTACTTTTTCTAAATTTTTAGATTTTAAATTGTTTTGTAAAATGTAAAGTGTATTTGAAATTACTAAAATAATGACTCAGATTTCTTTGGGATTAAATTCAGGAAATGATGTTAAAATCAAATCCTGAAAATAATGTCAAGCGAAAAAAAGCGCTAGTTTATTTTTCTGTTTTAGCTGGTTCTTCTTTCTTTGGCTCTTCGTGCTTTATTTCTTCAGGTGCTGCTACTGTTTGTTTTTCTGTTTCTTTATTTTCCATAACTATATAGAATCTTGTGCAATATATATACTGGCGTATTTAGATTTATAGATCGGCAGAAAAATATATAGTTTTAGAGAAAATATATAGAAAATTATGCACAAAATACACGTATTAGCGGTGTGCATCTTATTTTCATGCATAACCCAGAAAATTCTTGCGAGTTTTACTAATTTTATTTATGTAACAATTTATTCCATATCATCTAGGCATTAGTAGATTTCAAAGTAAGCACTGATCGTATATCGACGATATTTTTTACGATCGGTATTATTTTTTGCCTAAGCTCGCTAGTGGTTCTAGCTTCGATTTTTGCTACAAGATCATGTACACCAAAAACCTTTGTAACTTCTTTAATTCCAGGGAATTGGATTAGTTTTTTTAGCACGGTATCGTCTTTGTTTTGATCACAGTTTATGAGAAGAAATGCAAGTTCCATATAATGGATACACGTACATCGTATTAATACCGTCGTTATTTGGAAAAATGATATTTTTTAATGAGCAGATGAAATTTCTTTCCTACGCTTTTTGATTTTTTGTAATGGATTTCTTTAGTTCTTCATAGGATTCCAGATATTCCTTTTTCATTAGATTTTCAGGTTTTGTTTTGTTGTTCTTGTTCTTTTGCTGTATGGATTTGGTTTTTGGTTGTGTCATAACATAAGATACACTCATGTAGCATATATCTTAGTTGTATTAATCGCCTATGAATTCACCTCCATCATGTCTTACTAGTTAGAATAGATATAGTACAATGCACTCAGCTTTTTTAACATAAAGAACATACTTGGATTTAACAAATCATGCTTCGACAAAAAGTTCACTTACACCATTTATTATGAATTGAACTGCAAATGCTGCAATAAATATTGCAAAAACCCTTGTAACAATCATTGAGCCACGGTCTCCTAGAATCCGATTTATGGGTTCTGAAGCCAATAACACAAGATATGTAATTACCGTGACAACAACGATTGAGATCAAAGTTATCAATCCTCCAGATGATTGAAATGAGATAAGGACAACAGTTAGTGCCCCAGGACCAGAAAGTAACGGAAAAGCAAGTGGAACTATTCCTGCTTCTTTTTCCAGATTGCCTCCACCTAATCGCCATTCTCCATGAGTCAAAAATTCAATGGCAACTATGAACAATAACGCCCCGCCAGCTATCATAAAACTAGAAAGCTGGATTTCAAAAATTGAAAGTATTTCATTTCCTGCAAATGCAAAAATTAATAGTAAAATTACAACTGCTATTATAGCATTTTTGAATAGTGATTTTTTCTTTTTTATGTCCAAGTTTTTGGTTAGCCCAATCGTAATTGGGACGGTTCCAATTGGATCAATGACTACAAAAAGGACAATAATTGTTCTAATCAGGTCTATGGAAAATGTCTCTGGAATTAAAAACAGATTCTCAAATACCATTATTGCTGTATTAGAAAACCATTCCTATAAAGTAACTAAATTTCTTAACAGCTCAAACATTAATTAAAAAATCAAACTGTATGTAATTATAATACGCTTGTCACAGAGCTTTTCCTTTTTTCCACAAGTCACATGCAGGACAACGATTTATTATTTTAATTCCTAGATTACTCTAGTTCATATTACCACGAAAGACCATGACAAGACATGTTTAGAGAAATAATTAGAAGATTACAGTGCAAAAAAGAAAATACATCTAGTGATGTAAACGCATTCAAAGAATCTGATAGCAAGAAACCTGAAAAGGAATAGACGCAGATTGAAGTGGAACTGCCCAAATTGTGATTTTCATTGGGATGGAAATATGGAGACCTTTGAGAGAGTACTTGCCCATGAAAAGACTCACTCAAAGAATATTAAATGATTTAGAATGCCTGGTTTTCTTGGCGACAAACAAAACAACATTGTACATCATCTAGCCAACATGAAAGAAGAATGTCAAATTGTTAATATCGGATTAAAAGACAAACAGTACTTTACTCCAGATACATTAGAAAATGCTAAAGCCAGAAATTTTTCTCCTTGTAAATTGTGTGTTGGTAATTAAGAAAAAATGTGAAGATTAGGTTTGGCATATAGAACAACAGACCAAGAACATTGTCCACATGATGCCAAGTTAAAGATGGCAGGATTCAAGGATAGATATGAGTGTACTAGATGTCAGAAAATCATACCCTACGATCCTTCAAAGGAAGAAAACAATAAAAATTGAAAAAACATGGAATGCCTAGATATCATCAATACGAAGAGATTGTGAGTTTTTACACCGATATGGGTCTGTTTTTGGTTCCAGATAGCATCTATTTTACAATGTCAAAGCTTTATCATCAAGTAAGACCAAGAGATAGCACATGATTCAATTTATCGTAATTGGTATAGGAGTTTTAGTCGCTCTGGTTTTGATTAAAAAAATAATGAAAAGACCTACTGCAGATAAATTTAGCAAGTTTTGTAAAAAATGCGGTAAACCACTAGAAAAAAATATCTGTATCAGATGTGGCAATTCTAAACCAATTGAATTTGGCATATAATAGATCCAGTCCTTAAAAATTACTCAATCTTATTCTAATTCGTCAATAACATGGCTATTTATCTAGCACACAGCTAAAAGATGTCACTTATGGTTACATGTACAAAATGTTATAACGAACATCATGATGAGTGCATGGGAAAAACAGGTATGTTTGATTGCGACTGCAAGTGTTTCAAGCAATCGAAAATTGCTAGTCTAAATATTTGAGTTCAACTAGAACCATACCATGTTTAAGCTAGAGAAATACCACTGTTCCTGCAAGAAATGTTTTTGCCCTAACTCAGTATTTGGATCTAATGATGATGTTTGTGCAGAATGTAGTTATGGCATTCATGAAGGTCCTAAAAAAATAGTGATTTACTAATTACATTAGGTCTGTAAGATTGATAAATAATAATATTGATGCGGCTTGGCACTACCATAACGGTACAAAGCACCCTCATGGTAAATTGCACAGCAGTTTTTATTTTTATGATCCTGCGTTTAGGCCAACACCTTACAAAATATACACAGAAAACATGCAATCAGTTAATTTGCCTTTAGAAAAAAAACCAGTTGGCAAAGGGGCATTTGCGGCAATCTCGGATAACATAAAACAAGATGATAAAACCATAGTTCCAGATTTAAATACGCTTTCGAGGATTCTTTATTTTTCAAATGGAATAACAAAAACAATTCACTATCCAAGACTTGGAGATATGGAATTTAGGGCAGCAGCATGTACCGGTGCTCTTTACCATATTGAAATCTATGTGGTATGTGGAGACATGCCAGGTCTTGGTGCAGGAGTGTATCACTATAATCCCAAGGAAATGAGCCTAAAGCAATTACGCAAAGGTGACTATCGCCATGTCCTAATTGGTGCAAGCGGCAATGATGAAAATGTAAAGCACGCGCCAGTAATTTTGGTTTACACAGACATCTTTACACGAAATTCAATAAAATATCAAACACGGGAGTACCGCCATGCATTTTGGGACTGTGGAGTAATACTGACAAATACCTTGGCTCTAAGCTCAACACATAATTTGCCAGCCAAAGTAATTGCAGGGTTTGTAGACGAGGCAGTCAATTTGCTTCTTGACCTAAACACCCAAAAGGAGGTATCTTTATCACTAGTGCCAATTGGATTTACAAAAGAAACTCCTGCTGAAAAATTGTTAGTGCAAAAGCTAAACCTGGCAACCGAACCACTTTCAAGCTATAATGTTGATGATCCCGAAATTCAAGCCATACATCAGGCTTCCTCACTGGCCACAGAAAAAGATGTCATTGAATGGAGAGAAAAAGTTATCAAAACTATTCCACTGAGCTTGACAAAAAATGATGTCCCATTAGACTTTCAAGTGGACAAGAAAATTTTGGAAAATCCAATAGAATCAGTAATAATCAAACGTGGTTCAACAAGAGAATTTTCACGCCAATCAATCTCATTTTACCAATTATCTGCAATCATTTATTATTCAACAAGAGGAATACCTGCAGATTTTCTAAAAGAGGGATGCTCCTTAGTTGATTTGTATTTAATTGTAAATTCAGTGGATGGACTAGATTCTGGCTCCTACTATTATAACAAGGAGCAAAACTCACTTCAACTACTCAGAGAGGGAAACCTTAGAAGCATTGCAGGCCACTTGGGACTGGATCAGAGCCTTCCTGCAGATGGGAGTGTATGTGTTTTCTTTATGAGTGATTTGAATGAGGTTCTTGATAAATTTGGAAATCGTGGATACAGGGCATCGCAACTTGAAGCAAGTACAATTGGAGGAAGGTTCTATCTTGCTTCTTACGCACAAGGACTAGGTGCAACAGGCCTTACCTTTTATGATGATGAGGTAACTCAGTTTTTTTCACCACATGCAAAAAACAAAAGTGTAATGTTTTTGGTTGCAATAGGGAAAAGATAACGTTAATCAAGAATTTTTGCCTTATTACTCTCAAAAAATTAATGTTTTAACATTTCATTAAATCAGTTAATCTACAATTTCGTAATCTTGTATAGGATTACGATTGATTTTTCAATGAGTCGAACTCATTCAAATGGGCTCGAAGGTATTAGTGCCTATAGCGGTACAATTTTTGGTTCCGTTTAAGAAAAGGTTTTATATTTAAAATAAAGATAGCTGGAGCAATAAAGTACATTCCAATATTCAACAAAATAATTCCAATTCCATATCCTAACATCTCTTGCTCAGAATCAATATCAACATATTGTAATAGTGAAAGTGAGGCAAGCATTGGAGTAAGTATTACTTTAACAGATTCTTTGAAAACTGGATTTTGTCTTTCCCAGTCAGCTACTGTTGGCGAGAATGAATAGTAGAATGTGTTAAATGTAGTCATAAATGATGCGCCTGATGTAGTTGATAATACTGTATTGTCTCTTATTTCTCGCAAGAACTGAACCTGTGGAGCTAATTCAGAACCATAAGTGGCAGTTGCAATTAGGCATCCTCCTTCTTCATTTCTAGTTTCTACAAACTCATTCTCAACTGTTGTGCTATCCCCAATATTGTCAACCGTTTCATCTTCAGTTTCCTCTCCACCAACTGGAGGTGTTACATAGCTGAATTCTGCCCAAATCAATTTATGATCGGAAATATGTTTTTCTCCAGCTTTGAATCCAGGATCTGGATATCTTCCAAACGAAGTTCCATCAGGCAAGGTACCAACAATTCCATAATCTCCAGTAAACAAAAGACCCATGTTTTGATTTGGAATTATTTTATCATATGCACATGGACTAGCAAAATTGGTATAATTTGAGTTTGAGAAAATTCTGTACCAACTAGGACTATCAAAAAGACCAGGGTGGTTTTCAAAGCCTCCAACCAAATATTGAGAACCACACCTTGTTCCATCAGGATGATAGGCTGGCTTTCCATCGGCGTTCAAATCACCAAGAACAATGATTCTATCTTCTGTTGTAACTCGGTGGTAATTGTTGATAGCGTTTTGTAGAACAAATAGCTCATTTGCAGTTTCAGGATCTCCAGGCTTGATATGGTTGTTGTATACTACAAATTTTAACCCATTAGGAAGAGTTACTGTAGCTTTCATTGGTGGTCTTACCATCTCGCCAGCAGTTGTATCTTCACCTTGAGGTATATGAGGAAAAACCGTTTCATCACTTGTATCTTCGATGATTATCTCAATACTGTTCTTGAAAATAACACCATATGATTCACTGTTTGAACCAGAACCACTTAGTTGAGGCGTTTTAAGACATCTATAGTCTAGTTCAACTAGATAATTATTACATAAATTATCAAAAGCGAGACCATCACTTTTTAATTCTTGAACAAAAATTAGTTCATAGTTCCTGCCTACCTCAGGATAGTTACTTCCTGTCATGATTTCTGCCATGACTTGAAGATTCTCATCTACATCTGCTCTACTTTGGCCAAAATTTAAGAGATTCCAGCTAGCAATTAGGAATTCACCTTGCTCTTCTGTTTGAGTATAAGCTGTAGATGGTAGATTGAAAGCAAATATTGCAACCACAATACATGAAAACAGGAAAATTGGATTCATTCTTTTACAAGCTTCACAAATTTTGTTATTGATGGTACCTTCTTATCATTTAACAAAAATAACATGTAATAGCCAGGTGGAGCATATGTTCCATCCTTTGGTGATTTTACCTTTAACAAATTAGCGTGTTTTTCTAAAATTGAAAGACCTACATAACGTTGGTCCATGTTGTTGTTGTGAGTAGTAGATGAAAGGCGTATCAAGGCTACCGAGTCTATTTCTCCAGAAGAGATTGAGATTTCGAAAGTAGAGTCATACCCTATTGTAGCTGGGGCCGACTTAATTATAGGGCGAATAGGATCTCCGTCTAGGTAAGGTGGACGAAAAATTTCAATTGCTTTTTCATTGTCCTTTGGCTTTGGTGGCCAGTCGTGTCCTGTACTTCCGCCTATTACAACCCTTCCATCGCCTAAAAGAACAGCAGTACAATGATAAAGTCTGTCCTTTTGAATGTAACCAACTCTTCTCCATGTTTCGTTTTTTGGATCAAACAGATCTATTGTTCTTACTGAACAATGATTGTGATCAGAGGTACCCGTTGCTGCTCCATTGGTTACCAATATGGTACCGTCAGGAAGAAGCAATGAATCTGATAAGAATCGTTTTTCGGTGGTAGGACTAGTTTCACGCCAACCAGCCGATGTATTTGGATCATTTGGATTGAACTCAAAGATTTCTGCCTTGTCTGTTGCAGGCGTATCATCATTTGGGTTAATTTCTTCGCTGCCACCAACAATTAAGATTTTGATTTTTTCTCCTGCAATAAGCGGCAAAAGAGTACATGAACCCATCCCAGGATAGGTTCGAGTACCGTTTAGTTTTGTAGAAAAAACTTTTGGATAAAATTCCTTTGTTAAAATATTCCACAGTCTTGTCTTATTTTGATAATGAACAAAAAGCGTACCTCCAGGTAAAACTTGGAGAAACGGATAAGCCTTTATTTCTTTTAGAAATGGTTTTGGTTTTGATAAGGTGTTTGTTGTTGGATCAAAAATTTCATAGTCTAGATTTATGAAATAATTTTTGAAAACAAAATTGTGAGCTTGTGAAGATATTCCTGAAACTATCAAGGCTTTGCCATCTGGTAGGGTTACACATGTTGGATACCACCGTGCCTGTGGCATTCCTTTATGGCGGTACCATTTTTCTTCAACAGGATCAAATGTATGGATGTCATGATCAGCTCCTCTTACAAAAATTTGTAAAATTCCTAAAAAAGAAAGCAGACCCAGGTCTATACGGTGTACCGTAGACTGGCCTCCTGCGACAAAAAGTCTGCCATCTGGAAGAAGGCAATGGCCACAACAAAACAGATTTCTTCTTAATTTTGGATTTTTCTTATCATTTTCATTATTAGGATCCCAAAGGCTTGATTTTCCTCTATCCCAGTCCCAAATTCTCTTATCATCTCCGGTGAACATTATTACCTTGCCTGACCTTAACAGCGCCATGTGAACTGCCACTGTATCAAGCGTGAATGACTGATTTTGAGTGCTCAATTCTGTTTTGATTTTTTCGAGTCATCAACAAATGGCTCTACTATAAATGCAGTTGCCCTTGCTAGAGCTACAAAGGGCCATACTACAGTATACTTTATTGTGTACTTGAATGGCTTGTTTTGTTTCATCAATTCTGCAATAGGTGGACTAAATTTGTAGTATTCATCTAGTATTTTCTCAAATGGTTTTTTGAATCTTGATTGTAATACAACATTGTCTCTAAATTCACGCAGAAACTGTACTGGTGGTTCAAGCTCCGAACCGTATGCAACAGTAGCAATAAAACAACGACCTCTACCACCGCCTGTGGTACCTCCACCTGTACTCTCAGTTGTACCTGAATCAGTAGGTTGTGATGTTTGTAATTCTTCCCATTCACTCCAAAGATCATCTAAAAACGCATGCCAAGGATAGAATATAGGATCTCGCGGAGAGCTAAACAAGCTCATATCTCCACCTATGGTTGTATGGACCGAACCATGAAAGTTAGCTCCAAGTGCTCTTCCTAATTCATCGGAGCTTTGGAATTGACCTAATGAAGTGTAACCAAATATTGGATCTCTTGTTGTTCCACTAGCCTGTGTGGCCCACGACGGTAGCTGGATTCTTGGATTACTTGTATTTCTGCCAGGATGAGAAAATTCTGCAGGAATAGGATCAAAAGGATTCCAAGTTGGTAATGGAACATACTGATTTTTTCCCTGACTCATAAGATTATCTTCTAGGTTTCCAATGAAATTTCGATGAAATGCCAAGAAGCGTTCTCCACTTCCAGGACCGCTCATACCACCAGGACCATGCATCTGATGCCATGCTTCATGTTCGTCAAGAACTGCTTGTGTGACATGATTTCGTATCAGATTTGCTAATTCTGTTCGTTCAGAAGGTGACAAGGTTTTGAGCTCTTGTCTATGCACAAGACCACAAGAATATAGTATCTAATAAGGAATTTCCAAAAATGAAAACGACTTATTAAGTACTCTTCATTTTGATCTTGACATTGTCAACAGATCCTAAGTTCAAAAGAAGGAGTTTGAAAGAAAGAAAAATTTGGGATAAAATTCTACTCTATGTCTCTGTTTCATTAATTATTTTTGGTACCTTCAATATTGTAAACAGTTTTGCAGAAAATGAATCACAAAACAAAACAGATACGTCTAATTCCAATACTAACACCTTAACATTTGAACAGCAAATAATTTTTGCCTTAATTGAGAAAGGTCTTTCTCAAGTAGGTCCAATAGTTGGAGGAGCTGTTGGATTAGGCATCCAGTTTGCTAGAAAAAAAGGCTTGCAGATTAGTGCTGAAGCAGAAGAGTATTTTGTAAAATTGGCTAGTACGTTTGTTGCAAGTCAAAGCAGATGGATATATGAGCAAATACGCGATAGAAGGGAATACTGGAAAAACAATGATGTGGAATACTTGAAGGACATAAAGAAAAAATACGAGGAAACAAAAGCTACAAATCAGGACAAAACGGTTGTTGAAAATCTCAAAAAAGAAATAGATAAAATGGAAAATAAACATCCTGAAGGTTTATCGTATACTTTAGGAAGGGAAGCAAGGAATCGTGCAATTGCTAACCTAAAAACGGAATTACAATCAGATGAATTCACAAAAGCTACAAGAGAGATGCTTGAACAAAATTTAGTTTCTTTAGTAGAAAAAACAGTTACACAAAATAATAAAGAAATTGCAAAGAAAAGTCGCAAAATAATACACGATCTGGCGCCACTTGCTATAGATTCATTACTCTTGCCGATGAAATCCAAAAAAGAAGCACAGGAGAAAACGACAGAAATTGTCAATACTGCAGTAGCTTCTATAAGAAAACACTTTGATTTTGAAGAAATATCCTTTGATAAAAATTTCTTAGAAATAGTTGTAAAAGCAGAGCTTAACAAAAGAATTGGAAACATAAAGACTCAATAATAAACACCAACCAAACGGCAAAATCATAGTCAAAAGACAGGGCTCGTACTAACAGATATAGCGGCCCGAAGGTTTCCATGCCTCTAGAGGTTTGTTTTTTTGTACATTGATGAGAATTAAAGAATCAGTTTAATACTCTTCTAATATTTTAATCTAAAACGGATCCTCTAAGAGCAATAGATGATTTACCTCTTTTTAGTTCCTCCCTTCTTTATCATCCACCAACGAAAGTAAACAAGAAAAGATAACCCTGCGATGATGCCTGCTATGAGCACGTATTGGCCTGTATGATCCTGAAAAATGCATTGCTGAATCTGACTGTATAGTTCATAGTACTCTAAAAGCGTGGGATCACCGTAGCTGTCCAGATTCTGTTCATTGAGAAAATTGATTCTTTCTTGAATTTGATTTTGCAACTCTTCAAGATTTTCCTTATCTTGTGAGCTGCAATCATAGCGTATTTGCAGAAAGAGTTTTCCCAGATTAATCAAGATTTACTAGAGTAGGTTTTCTTGGCATTTAGTATTGTTGGTTACTGGTTTTTCGATCCTGCTAATTTTTCTATATAATCCATAAACGATTTGCCTTCAAACTCCCTATAGTCATCTGTGGGATCAGTTTCAATATCAGAAAGATAGTTATTGTATACCGTTTCGCGTTCATGCTTTAGAGGTGGAGAACAGTAGCATGTCTCAGTCCATTGAATAACGTTTGGTTCAGTAATTCTTGCACGCTTCATAGAGTCTACGATCTCATGGCCATCTGGCTTTTGATTAAGAATGGTGCCATCAGTTAGTTTACGGTAAAACTCTGGCATCTTATTTACGTTGAATCGAGCCTTGACTGAATAAATCATTTTGGTGCCACCATCTTGTGTTTATTGTTTCTAAACTATAAAAAAAGTTAATCATAATTTTTCTTTAATCTTTGATACAAAACTGTCCTAATGGTTTTGCAGTTTTAGTTATGTCTACACTATGAGAACCCAGATCGTTTTTTGGAAAAGAAGCATGAAATACTATAAGGAATGAAGAAGTAATGATAACATGGGGAAAATATTGGCTGGTAAGACCTCTGACATACCACAAGGTAAAATGGTGAAAGTGGAATCAGAAGGAAAAGCAATTCTCGTAGCTAATGTGGATGGAAACTATTTCGCAATGGATGATATTTGTACTCACAAAGGCGCAAATCTTTCTGGAGGGACTTTAGAAGATTCTACTGTCACATGTCCTTGGCACGGTTCAACATGGGATTGTAAAACTGGCAAGCTAATTGCATTTGCTACGCAGCTTATGGATCTAGCTTCATACAAAGTTCTAGTAGAATCAGATAGTGTCTTTGTAGAGACATAATTGCAAAAAACTCAAAATAAACTGGTATACTAAAAATCAAATAATAGCCTTGCAAAATTATATGGTTGCTAAGAGACTCGTCTATCCGGAAATCCTTGGATGATTATGTTAAACTGCGGATTCAAGAGATTCCAATTGAGATTAAACAGTCCTTTCTAAAAACAAAACAGGTTTGGAAATGTGAGAATGAATTTGATTTTTTGTATGGATATTACGTAGGAAAAATCGAAGAAGGGGCACTTCATTACTTGCAAAAGGCCACAAGGGCCTCTGCAGGCAGTTATGTAGATTTGTTTGAAATTAGAGGGGTAATTGAGGCGCACAGAGCTGAGCTTAGAGATGCAATCAAGCGCTCAGTACCCACTTGAATTTTAAAGTGAGTTTTGCAGGATAATCCTTGGGGAGATTATGAATAATATTGTTTTACACAGAACTGGAACCAAAAAGACATCAAGGTTATATTTCCCTTCGAATCCAGTTATTTCTAATCGCATAATTTTTCCTAAGAACACCTAGTGATCATCTTGGCATAACTTAAATTCTGAATGAATCGATCTTGATTCTATGATGGCAGCTACTGCAGAAAATACCATACAAGTTGAAAAAAACCCACCAAAATCACCTGACAAAAAAAAGACAAAATACGACGTAATAATTATTGGTGCAGGGCCTGCAGGATACACAGCAGGCATTTACTGCGCAAGAGCCCGACATGACACTCTAATCTTATCAGGCATCTTGCCTGGGGGCCAGCTAGTAAACACAACAGACGTTGAAAACTATCCAGGCTTTGCAGAAGCAATCCTAGGACCAGACCTTATGATAGTCATGAGAAAGCAGACAGAGAAAATGGGTGCAACAATAATTGATGATGAGGCAGTAGACGTTGATTTCACACACAAGCCATTCAAGGTGCTTACTGCATCAGAAGAATACGAGGCAAAAGCAGTAATTATCTGCACGGGTGCAGACTATAGAAAGCTTGGACTTGAAGGCGAAAAGACCTTTGCAGGAAAGGGAGTATCATACTGTGCAACATGTGATGGCGCATTTTTTAGAAATCAAGAACTAATTGTTGCTGGTGGTGGAGACTCTGCAATGGAAGAGGCAACATTTCTTACAAAATTTGCATCAACTGTCCATGTGGTTCACAGACGAGACAAGCTAAGGGCAAGCAAAATAATGCAAGAAAGAGCTATGGCAAACCCAAAAATAAAATTTCACTGGAACAAGGAAATTGAGGCAATTTCTGGAAACCAGAAAGTACAAAGTGTCACCTTAAAGGATACTAGAACAAATGAAAAAACAACGCTAAATGTTGGAGGTGTTTTTGTCGCAATTGGTCATGTGCCAAGCTCAAAGATTTTCCAAAACCAAGTCGAGCTTGACAAAAATGGATATATTGTATTAAAAAATAACACAGAGACTAGTGTCAAAGGAGTCTTTGCAGCAGGGGATGTCCATGATCACACATACAAACAAGCTGTTACTGCTGCAGGATTTGGTTGCATGGCAGCAATCGATGTAGACAGGTACATAACAGAAAACAGCTAATTACATGTACACAATTTTTGACATGTGCTCTGCTTTTTTGAGTGCAGAATCAAACTCTAACTCTGAAAATACCTTTTGCTGAGCATACAGGCTCTTGAATTTGCGTCCATCGTCTGCAAATATGCCAACTATATTCCCAGAATCAATTTTGTATTCCTTCATTGCAGCATAGACTGCACCAGATGACGGGCTGACAAGCATCTTTTCTTTTGCAAAAACCTCTTTTACTGCAGAAAATGCCTTTACATTTGTTATCGTAATCCAGTCATCAACCACATACTCTCGTTTTAGAAATAGATCAGGCTTGACAGATTCCTCAAAGTTTCGAAGGCCCTGAATCAGGTGGTTTTGCTGCGGCTGAACACCAATTATCCTTACCTTGGGATTTTTTTCTTTCAAGAATGCAGAAACTCCAGTTACTGTACCGCCTGTTCCAACACCTGTAAAAAAATGAGTTATCTTGCCATCTGTCTGCTTCCAGATTTCAGGCCCTGTTCCCTTGTAGTGGCCAAGATAGTTTGCCTCATTTGCATACTGGTTTGGCGAAAAATACTTGTCAGGCCGAGATGCAGCAATTGACGTAGCTAGTGCTATGCTCTGATCAGTTCCACTCCCAACCTTTGGACACAGATCATCGCTTGTCTGGTACAGTTTTGCACCAAGTAACTCGATTATTTTCTTGGTTTCATCGCTTGCCTTTTCAGGAATCACAATTTCTACTTTGTAGCCAAGCATTTGTGCAATGCCAGCCAGTGCGATTCCTGTGTTGCCAGATGTCGGCTCGATGATTATAGTCTCTCCTCTTTTTAGGACGCCGTGTTCCTCGCCGTCTTTTATCATCCAGTATGCGGCCCTGTCTTTTACAGAGCCAAATGGATTGTGTCCCTCTAGCTTTGCATAGTATGTTTTTTGATTATCAGAAAGCGATTCTAATTTTAAAAGTGGCGTGTTGCCAATTTTGCCTAGTATCTCGGCATAGCTAATTGCCTTTGTTGCCAAAAATTACTTCACCTTTTTAATTGAAAACTCGATGTCCTTGTCTGTTTTTTTCATTTCTAATAGCTCATGTCCACTTCTTTTTACCCATCTTGAAATGTCGTCTTCTGCTGCAGGATCGTCTGCTATTACATTAAGTATGTCGCCTACTTGCATTCTCTCTATCTCAATTTTTGTTCTAAAGACAGGCTCTGGGCAGAACAGTCCGCGTGCGTCTAATTTCTTGCTAGATACTGAAATACTTGTTCACCAATTTTGTTTTGCAAATATTTCCTATTAAAATCTATGTAGATTTAGTCAGAGCTAAAGCCAATCATAATCTAGGATAATCACGTTTTAGTTCTTTTAGCTTTAATCTTACCAAGATTATGAAAGAAAATACACGAATCTATGATTAGGATATCCTTAAGTTATTAAAATTGGCAACTAGAAGGTATTGAGTAATATAGATTTAAGAGAAATAAATCCATAGGAAATAATAAGACTTGAGAAAAAAAGAACCAGTAAGCATAAAAAGACAGACAGTTTACGCGCTTGTTCCATTTTTGGATCTTTATGCAGCCTACAAAGTCAGGAAATTTATTTTGTATTTTACAATTATTGTACCTATTACTATAGGTGTAAGTTACGCACTTGAGATGGTTTTCCCAATTTCTGATATTGATAGGTTAACATTAGAAGCATTTTCAGCATTATCTTATAACAGTATAGCAACATGCGCAATAACAATTCCTATAGCTGTTTATCTAATTAGAAATTGGTCTAAAAAGTGGAATGAGAAACTAAAAACTACACAACTTTAATCTTTGATAGGTTTTGCATAATCTCAATTATGATTACGAACTGGAAACTTTTTTTCTAATAAATTCTAGCGTGCCAACTCCAGGAATCAAAACAAGCATGTATGCTTTTTGTGCTAGCTCATCATATCGAACAACTCCAGTTTCCATGGTCTTGATCATCCAATTCATGATATTATCACTGGTCATGAAAATTTCATTAATTAAAAAAATACCACAAAGAGCAAACCCAACACCCACTACAAATTTCCATAAATTCCTGTTTTCTTCAAAGGCTAGCTGTAATGTACTCAAATGTGATTAATTTGTATATAGTCTTTTTTCCAATTTTAAGGCCATCTTACATTTTCGTAATCTTTACTATGATTACGAAATAAACACATTGTCTTATCCAATCATCTTTTTCAGGTCAATACTTCTACTATTTTCTGTCTTGATTTTTCGCCTGATCTTATAATCACTTGTGATGGTGACACACCAAAGTACAGAGCTAATTTTTTTATAATTTCCTTATTCGCTTTCCCTTTAACGGGTTTTGATTTAATTCCTATTGAAATTTGGTCTTCATTTATGATAAAATTATCTCGGTTAAATTCAACATGTACTTTGTATAACATTAGTGAAAAATTGCTTGCATAATAATTAAAAGGTAAGGGTAGATTGTCCTATGCAAAATAAATCTAGCCAAATGCCAGTCTGCAGTATGTTCCAAGGTTTTTTTCCCCTAGAATGCCAGAGTCATAATTTTGCAAATTAATTTTGTTTGACATTCGCTTTAGTCCCATGATTGCAAGCTGGTATATCAAAAGCCAAAACCTGTTGTTCTGGCTCATCTCAAATATTTTCAAAAGAAATGAAAACAGCCGCTCGTATCTTGGATAGTACTTTGCAATGTATTCTGAGATATAGTCCTTAGAGTTGTTTATTTTGTATCTGAGGTGCTCCAGTGTCTCTTTTCCTGACGCATAATCACTTTTCTGGATTTGGATTTTCCCTTTTTTCATCGCAGATAAAATATCATCCAGTGTGTTTTCTGACTCGATTACGTTTACGCATCTGCCAAGTGTTGAAAGGACATGCGAGTCGCTTCCAGATACTCCTACCATGTTGTTTTTTTGCGCAAACTGGATTGCCCTTGCGTTTGATATCATATCGACATTGTTGCTGTTGAAAACCTCGATTAGATCACAGGACTTTGCCTGCTCACGCAACGCGTCCAGTATGCTAAATGGGTGAGGTGCCGAAGTTATTGCGTTCTGGGATCTTGCCTCATCTATTACCTCGCCAAGGCTCAGTTCTGGCCTTATGCACTCTGTGTTTCCATAAACTAGAACATGCGCGCCATTATCAATTGTGACTTCTTCTGCTGGATAAATTTGGATATTTTGATACTTTGGGTGTGCCTTTTTGTATTCAAGCATCTGCCTGTATCCATCAAGTGTGTTGTGATTTGTAACAAACAAGACATCAAGGCCTAGCCTACAAGATTGTTCAAGCTGCTCTTTGATTGTAATGTTACAATCGTATGGCGCGTCAAAATCACCTACATTAAAGTTTGAGTAGTTGTTATGACAATGAAGCTCTGATTTTAAAAGTTGCAACATACCGCGTTTTTAATCAAGATATATTATGCTTTGCTGGAAAAAAATTATCTAAACAAATCCTGTTCTTTTGGTCTGATCAGATTTTGTATTGTGCTTGTTGCAGGATCAAACTTGTAATTTCTGATTACAGCAACTGGGCATCGAAGTGTCTTTCCCATGACGAGTTCTGATGCCGCACAAAGCTCATCTGCTATTGCAATTGCAGTAACACGCAGTTCTCTGTCAAAATCGTCTTTTATTCCAGCATAGTCAATTATTGGCTCAATTCCAGATACCCCAACTGCGCAGTTTGTCTGTCCCATCCTAAATGGTCTCCCAAATGTATCAGATATTAGCACTGCAACTTTTTTTCCTGACTTTTTTTGGATTTGCTCTTGCAAGTTTTTTGCAGATTTATCAGGATCTTCTGGCAAAAGCGTTGCATGACCTTCCGCGACGTTGCTTTCATCAACGCCTGCATTTGCACAAACAAATCCGTGTTTTGTCTCAGAAATTAAAATCCCGTTTTCCATTCTCACAATTCGTTTTGTTTCAGACAAGATGATTTCAACTACTTGAGGGTTTTTTTGGTATTCTGAGGCCAATCCTGCTGCAAGAATCGACGGAATTACCAAGGAAAGATTTACTGTTCTCCCTTCTTGTTTTGAAACAATTTTTTGTGATACTATGATAATGTCGCCGTCTTGCAGCTTTACTTTTGATGAAATCAAGTCTGCCAGCTTGTCACCTGGTCCTATCTCTTTTTTGAGGTTTACTGGTATGATTTCTAGTGTCAAGTGTTTTGGTATGATTTTTGGCAGATGTTAATGTTTACTGGTTATGCAACAGTTGAGAGTTCAAGCTTGTAATGATTGTTTATAACGTCGATTAGCTTTGAGAGATCCTTTTCATCTAGCGTAACATCTGCTTTATCTTTTACAATGTCCTGGGCTCTATACGCTACACCAAGACCGCAAATATCAAAGAGCTTGATGTCGTTTGCTCCATCTACTGCTACAACAATGTTTTCTTTTTTCTCGTTCCATTCATTTATCTTTATTTTAGCTGACCTTGACTTGTCAGAGTCAACGTTTATTTTAACACCATCAAGTTTGCCATCATTGAAAATTAGCTCGTTTGAAAACACATGATCCAAGTTTAGTTCTTTTTTTAATCGCTCTGTAATAATTGTAAATCCACCTGAGATTGCCAAAAGCTTCCATCCTGCTGCCTTGAGTACACTGCATGCCTCCTCTGCACCAGTCATTATTGGAAGCGAGTCTGCTACCTCTTTGCAAGTTTCATATTTTAGACCTTTGAGTAGCTCGACTCGTTTTTTGAGGCCTTCTTCCCAGTTTATGACGCCTTCTATTCCTTTTTTTGTAATATCCCAGATCTCTTTTTCCTTGTTTACCTTTTCGGCAAGAAGTGGCAAATATTCTGCGTCAAAGAGGACTCCTTCTACATCAAAAATTGCAAGCAATTGTTTTACGATTTCAAGTCAAAAATTTAATTATATTAATGTTATACAAAAAATTAAGCTCAGGCTTTGGTTTTTTGATAAAAGATCGATCATTTTCAAATCAAATTTGAAAGTTCTAGCCGACAATCTTTTATCGTATGAAATGCTAAGTTGTACACCGTTTAGGGCGTTAACAAGATGACTGCAGTCATCTCTGCATCCCTAACGCTATTGGAACCAGCCTAGCTGTGGTGTCAAAGCCTGGCAGGCATGCCCAATTTGTTAATAATAGATCTGTTGAGTAGCTTTGATTGGCTTTGGTGTTAAATTCTGAAAATCTCTTACCAAAGTTTCTAGTTTTTGTATAAATATAATCAGTTTTATCTGCCG
>Ga0213870_1000369_pt1 | contig 22218 bp, 19 predicted proteins | sample WICALVC2017_Meta_FD_160119 | JGI IMG/M metagenome (GOLD analysis project Ga0213870, IMG submission 160119) | Freshwater microbial communities from subterranean cave lake in Wind Cave National Park, South Dakota, United States - WICALVC2017 | ecosystem: Environmental > Aquatic > Deep subsurface >... | reverse complement strand
TCCCAAGACAGAACTATTGCCCTCCAAAAACAGACGGCCGTCTGTTTTTGGAGAATATAATATTTTTAGTTTTTCGTACGAAAAAATTTTATTTTTAAAAGAAAAATTAAACAAATCAATTACGGCAAATTTTTCTTCTTCTCACGATTCATTATTACAAGGAATCATTTTGGGGAATAATAAAAATACGAGCCAGGATTTAAGAAATAAGCTAAATTCCACAGGGGTTCGGCATATTACATCTGTTTCTGGCAGTCACATTGTTATTTTAAGTTCCATTTTAATGTCTTCTTTGTTATTTTTAGGACTTTGGCGTGGCCAGGCGTTTTATTTTTCAATAATTTTTATTTGGTTTTATATTGTTCTTATTGGTTTTCCTCAATCCGGAGTAAGAGCGGCAATTATGGGAAGTATTTTTTTATTAGCCCAAAAACTTGGCCGGCGGAATACTAGCTCAAGGACAATAGCAATTGCCGCCACTTTAATGCTTTTACAAAATCCTTTGCTTTTATTTTACGATGTTGGCTTCCAACTTTCTTTTTTGGCTTCTATGGGCATCATTCATTTAAAACCTTTAATTGATAGTTTTTGGCATATTGATATAGATAAAACCTTTCTAAAAAGTTTAGGTGAAAAATATAAAGATATTGTTGAAAAAATACTACGTTACCTATGGGATATTTTAGTAGTAACTCTTTCAGCTCAGATTTTCACCCTACCCATTATAATTTATAATTTCGGAACGGTATCTTTAATTGCGCCCATCACCAATCTTTTGATTTTACCAATTATTCCATTTTTAATGTCATTTGGATTTTTGGCAGCTTTTTTCGGAGTTTTCTCTAATTTTTTAGGCTGGGTTTTTTATCTGCCTTCCTGGCTTTTATTGACTTATTTTTTAAAAATAATGGATGTTTTTTATCAACCGTGGGCAGTAAAACCAATTGAAAATATTTCCTGGATTTGGGTGGCTGTATATTACTTGCTTTTGGCGGTTTTAATTTGGTTTTTACAAAAAAAGTTCGCCCGGTCAAATAATTTTTACTAAAAGTAAAAGATAAAATTCAAAAGAATTTTATTTGACTGGGTAAAAACCAAACCAGAGCAACTATTTTAAAATTTTGTAATTGTAAGGTATAATGGACCTATTGTTTAATATTTAATAATCATTAAGCGATAGGTTTAATCTATAAATATGCATAATAATGTTGATAAAAAAAACAAAGCCTGGATCGTTACGGTAGATATGGGATACGGCCACCAAAGAACCGCATATCCGTTAAGAGACATTGCTTTTGGCAGAAAGATTATTAATGCTAATAATTATAAGGGTATCCCCAAAAAAGACAAAAAAATCTGGCAAACCGCTCAATCTTTTTATGAATTTATATCAAGGTTTAGGAGAATTCCTTTTATTGGGGATATTATTTTTTCTTTAATGGATAGATTGCAAAAAATTTTGGGATACTATCCAAAGCGGGATTTATCTAAACCCAATGTCAGCCTCAAAAATATTTTTCATTTCATAAAAAGGAGATGGGGGGAGGATTTAATTGAAAAATTAGGCAAAAATCCTCTGCCATTTGTCACGACATTTTTTACACCTGCTTTTATGGCTGAAGAGTTTAATTATCCAAATGATGTTTATTGTATCATATGCGACGCTGATATTAATAGAACATGGGTTTCTCTGTGTCCCCAAAAAAGCAAGATTAAATATTTTGTCCCATGCACATGGGCTAGGGATAGATTAAAGCTTTATGGCGTTAAACCAGAAAATATTTTTTCGACCGGTTACCCGTTGCCCAAAGAAAATATTGGAGGAGAAAATATGGAAATTCTAAAGAAAGATTTAAGCCATAGACTTTTAAATCTTGATCCACAGAGCAAATATCAAAAGATGTATAAACCCTTGGTTAAGGGATACCTTGGCGAACTTCCCAAAATGCCAAATCATCCCCTGACGATATTGTTTTCCATAGGAGGAGCAGGCGCCCAAAAAGAGGTGGGGGTAATGGTGGTTAATAGTTTGAAGGAAAAGATTAAAGAGAAAAAATTAAGAATTATTATTTCAGTAGGCATCAAGGAAGAATTAAGAAAATATTTTGAGAATCACATTAAAGATTTAAAATTAGACGGATGGATTTATATCTTATCAGGTAAAGATATAAATGATTATTTCCAAAAATTCAACCAATCTCTTAGGACCGTAGATATTTTATGGACCAAACCATCAGAACTTTCTTTTTATGCGGCCCTGGGAATACCTATAATTATTGCTCCCACTTTAGGGTCTCAAGAGGATTTTAATAAAAAATGGCTTTTGCATATTGGTTCAGCTATTCTTCAAGAAAATCCTAAATATGCCGACCAGTGGTTGTTTGATTTATTGAATGCCGGAGATTTCGCAGAAATGGCAATGCAAGGGTTTGTGGAAATGAAAAGTTCGGGAATATATAACATAGAAAGAATAATAAACAGCGCCGCGCAAAATGAATAAACTGCTAAAAATGTTTTTATTAACTTTAATTATTATATTTTTATCTCTAATAATATATTATTTTTTTGTTGCAAGAACTCCAGAACAAAAAAATATTACATGGGGAGTCAACTTTTCTCAAATGCAGGCGGAATCTTTGAAACTTGACTGGAAAAAAACTTATTTAGCTATTTTAGAAGATTTGGGTTCTAAAAATATAAAATTACATACTCAATGGGATTGGGTGGAAGGTAAAAAAGATAATTTTTATTTTGACGACATTGACTGGCAAATCAATGAAGCAGAAAAACATAATGCTAAGTTAATATATGTGGCGGGGATGAAAACTGGTCGTTGGCCAGAGTGCCATATACCCAATTGGGCAAATGAACTTTCAAAAAAAGAACAGCAGACAGAAATCTTAAAATACATAAAAGAGGTTGTGTTAAAATATAAAGGAAGTAAATCAATAGTTGCCTGGCAAGCAGAAAATGAACCTCTTTTTAAATTTGGGGTATGCCCTTGGTATGATGAAAATTTTTTAAAAAGGGAAGTTAATTTCATAAAATCTCTTGATTCAACCAGACCAGTTGTTGTTTCAGATTCAGGAGAACAATCATTCTGGATAAAAGCCGCAGGCATAGGAGATATCGTTGGAACTACTATGTATAGAAGAGTTTGGTTCCATATTTTTAATGACTATGGTTTTTATGTCAATATACTTTTGCCCGCCAAAACTTATGGCTTGAAAGCTGAACTTATTAAAAAATTATTTGGTAAAGAAGTAATTAACGTAGAGCTTCAAGCAGAACCTTGGGGCAAAAAGCTTTTGTATGACATACCTTTTAAAGAGCAAGAAAAACTAATGGATGTAAGTAAATTTAAGGGCAATATTGAATATGCCAAAAAAACAGGGCTTGACGAATTCTATTTATGGGGAGCAGAATGGTGGTATTGGTTGAAAGAAAAGCAGGGAAAACCTGAAATTTGGGAAGAAGCAAGTAAATTATTTAAATAAATTATGTTATCAATTATTATACCTGCGCTTAATGAAGAAAAGTATTTGCCGTTATTGTTAGATTCGATAAGGAAACAGGACTTTTACGACTATGAAATAATTGTCTCAGACGCTGGATCTGAAGATAAAACTTTAGAAATCGCTAAAAAGTACAGATGCCAAACTATTCCCGGTGGTTTGCCGGCAAAAGCAAGAAATGAAGGGGCAAAAGTAGCCAAAGGAGCGTTATTATTGTTTTTAGACGCAGATGTTATTTTGCCAGAAGATTTCTTTAAAAAAACATTAGAAGAATTTGAAGAAAGGTCGCTTAACATTGCCAGTTTTTGCTTGGTGCCGCTTCCCCATAACAGACTTACTTTAATTTTTGTGAATACTTTTTATAATAAACCGATTATTTTGTTAGAAAATCTTTTGCCCCATGCCGCTACCGGCATTTTGGTTGAAAAAAAAGTATTTGACAAATTGGGCAGATTCGACGAAAATATTAAATTAGCGGAAGATCACGACTTGGCAAGAAAAGCCCAGAAAATGAATGACGTTAAATTTGGTGTTATAAGGTCAGTAAAAATTTTTGTTTCTGACAGAAGATTTAGGAGAGACGGCTGGATTACAACAGGTTTTAAATATTTACTTTGTGAGCTCCACTTGATTTTTATTGGACCCGTAAAATCTGATATGTTTAAATATAAGTTTAATCACTATAAAGACGAAGAGTAATTATCAATAATCAATTATCAATTATCAATTGATATGTCGCCGTTATTGAAAATTCGCTCAATTGATAATTCATTGAAAATTGGTTTTCCGCCGGAGGCAGATCCGCCTCCGGCGGAAAAATTGAAAATTCGTTACGACTATGTACGAATTACCACCATTTAATTTTACTAATTTTAAGAATAAAATTTATAAAGTTTTAAATAATAAAACTTTACAGGGCTTGGTTTTGGTGACTATTATTGTCATTGCCGTTGGTTTTGCCACGGGTAAAATTTCTGTAGTTTATTTTCAAGATCAAATTAACTCTCTTTTTTTGAAAACAGAAAATAATTTATTGCCTCAACTAACACAAAAGCCAGCTGAACTATATGTTTCAAAAATAGAATATGAACAAGCCATCATAGACTCGGTGAAATCAGCTTCTCCTTCGGTTGTCAGTATTATTATTTCCAAAAATCTTCCTGTCTATGAACAACAATTTATAGATCCTTTTGGAGATTTTCCCAATTTTGATTTTGGCGCTCCCTTTAATTTTCAAATTCCCCAGTATGTTCAAAAGGGCACTAAAAAACAAGAAGTGGGAGCTGGTTCTGGTTTTATTATTTCACAAGATGGTCTCATTTTAACCAATAAACATGTGGTGATTGATAAAGAAGCGGAATACACTATTTTAACTAATGATGGCAAGAAATATTCTGCCAAAGTTTTGGCATTAGATCCGGTTCATGATTTAGCAATAGTAAAAATTCAAGACAACAAAAAGTTTCCGGCCATAAAATTAGGAGATTCCTCTGGCATACAAATAGGTCAGGGCTCTATTGCTATTGGAAACGCCCTGGGCGAATTTAGAAACACGGTTTCAGTGGGAGTAATCTCGGGTCTGGGTAGAACTATTTTGGCTTCGGGCGCCAAAGGATTTTCTGAAACGCTTGAAGGTACTATTCAAACAGACGCAGCCATTAATTTGGGAAATTCTGGAGGCCCTTTATTAAATTTAAAAGGAGAAGTTATCGGGATAAATACAGCCACCGCAAAAGGAGGTGAATCAATCGGCTTTGCCATACCAATCAATATAGCTAAAAGGGATATAGATCAAATTATAAAAACAAATAAAATAGTGTATCCATTCTTAGGGGTAAGATATGTTTTAGTTGATGAAAAGGTAAAGCAAAAATATAATCTATCGGTGGATTACGGAGCATTGGTGTTAAAAGGCAGTAATGGGGAATCTGCGATTACGCCAGATTCTGCCGCAGAAAAAGCGGGCTTGAAAGAGAAAGATTTAATCTTGGAATTAAATGGAGAAAAAATCAGCCAAGATAATTCAATGTCAAGAATAATTATAAAATACAATCCGGGAGATAAAGTGACTTTAAAAGTTTTAAGAGAAGATAAAGAAATAAATATCGGTGTAACTCTTGGCGAAAGAAGTTAACCCCGTTAATTTTGGCGAAAAGAAGTTAAAAAAAATAGTTTCGGTAGATACCGAAGCTATTTTTTTTAACTGTCAAAATCAATTACATCGACACGGCACCACTCTCCTTAAAACCTGCAACAAGAGCCCAAGCGCCAACTACTAAATGGAGTAAAGTGTCGGCCGGGTTTTGTAGCATAGCGCCCAGAAAAGTTACCCCCCCCGGAATAGAACCAAAAAGGCTATACAGCCCGACTAACGCCCCAAAAACACCTAAAACTATTACTAATGTCTTATTGACCATAGCTGGAAAAGTAAACGCGGCTATAAGCGCAACAATACCCAACACTAAGTGAGCCCAGTTCTCAGCATTATCAAAATACCAATAGGAGCTAAAAAGACTATTTTGCGTTGGTCCAATTACTCCAATAAATCCCAACAATCCAACTACAATAAGGACCACACCACCCACCCTCAAAAATCCTTGAGGACTTAATAAAAAATTTAATTCCATTTGATTTTATTTTATCTTAAAATTATAACACCCGACCTTTAACAGACCTGTTGCGTAATAAGGTTCTACCACAATTTTGTAATTTGTCTTAATCCAATTATATCTAAGATCAATGAATAAGAATTAAGACACATGCAAATTTGCTATAATTTTTCAGCTTATGGCAAGCATAAACTTCAAAATTCTATCAAATTTTCGTTAAAAATTACTTCATTTCACTACGAATCTTATTACGCAACAGGTCTAGTATATTATAACACTTTATCGATTGTAAAAGTATGTCTTATCCACAGCCCCATATTTTCTAAAAAACTTAGTTAATAACCAACCTATGCCTATTCCTAAAATAGCCCCGGCTAAAATGTCCGATGGCCAGTGAATTCCCACAAAAACTCTACTTAATATAATTAAGAAACTGGCAATATAAAATAAAATTCCAATTTTTCTATTATAACTATAAATAATGGTTGACAGAGTAAAATAAAACGACGCGTGCCCTGAAGGAAACGAAGCCTCGCTCTGATTATAAGGAATCAGCAAATTTACGGGATTATTCACAAATGGCCTTGGCCTAAACCATATCATACGGATAATTTCCGCCAAAATAAACCTTACAAAAACAGCAATAAATAACGCTTCTGCAACTATTCTCCAATATTTTTTTAAATCTTTAACTAAAAATAAAACTAAACAAAAAAGCAAAACATATCCAAAATATTTAGCAAAGAATATGCTCAAAAGGTCTAAAAAGGCCCATTTTCCCGCTAATCCATTAATTAAATTAAAAATATATAAATCTGGATTCATCTTAATTTCTTAAAATTTTAGTTTTGCCTTTTGACAAATCAATTATTTTTGAAGGTTTTGCGTTCTTTAAGACCCCTGCGTTAATTATAAGGTCTACAAACTTATTTTTTCCGAAAGTGGCTAATATTTTATCTATATCTTTTAAGGGCTCCTTAGACGAAATATTTGCTGAAGTCTGAACTAATGGCCTGTTTGTTCTTTTTAACAAATCATCTAAAAATTGGTATTTTGGAATTCTTGTTGCAATGGTATTTTCTGCGACTCCGTATAATTTAATTTTTGGCTTTCTTTTTAATATAAAGGTATATTTACCTGGCCAAAACTTTTCTAAAATTTTGGCCTGACTTTCATTGATAAAAGCGATTTTATTCGCCATCTTTAAGTCTTTAACAAAGATCGGCAAAGGTTTTGATTTTAGCCTTTTTTTTATTTTATAAATTTTATCAACCGCTTTTTTGTTTTGAGCATCTGCTAAAAATCCGTAAACAGTGTCAGTTGGATAAATTACAACCCCTCCTTTTTTAAGCGCCAACACAGCTTTATTAAGCGCCTTCTTGGATTTTTTTATTACTTCCATTTTTTAAAAAATCTTCGAATCTTTTTATGTCCTCTGGTCTGCCAAAATCCATCCAATTATCTTTTATTATTTTTACTTTTACCCTTCTGTCTTTTGCTAACAGAGAAATTACATCTGTTATCTCATACTCTTCCCTTGAAGATTTTTTAATTAAAGGTAACTTTTCAAAAACTTCCGGGGTGAATTTATAGAGACTTGTGTTAATTAGATTTCCAATAAACTCTTTCGGTTTTTCTATTATTTCTTTTAAAAATTCTCCTTCAGTAAGCAACACGCCGAATTTTTCAGGATGATCGTTTTCCAATCCTGCGACATAATTATATTCATCATCAATATTCATAAGCTTCAAATCCTCAACACCATAAAAATTATCGCCGCAAAGAGATATAAAGCTTTCATTTTTTATGATATTTTTGACGCATTTGATTGGGCAAGCCGTGCCATACTCTTTTTCTTTTGGACCCAAAACTTCAAATTGGTTAACAATATCAATTTGAAATTTCTTATCCCCATAGCTGTAATTTCTTATAAATTCTTTCATCATATCCTGCCTATATCCAATAACCAGAATAATTTCCGTATATCCTGCCTCAAAAATATTATCTAAAAGATAGGCTAAAAAGGGCCTATTTTTAACCTCTATAAGATGTTTAGATTTATCTTTTGATAATTCCAGCATGCGAGTCCCCTGACCGGCAGCAGAAATCACAACTTTTTTAATCATACAACAATGTTAATGAGTTTATTTGGTACAAAAATAACTTTTTTCATTTCTTTGCCTTCAACCCAATGCTTAATTTTGGGCAAATTTGGAAGAAAGTTCTCCACTTGTCTCTGATTTAATCCGCTTGCTATTTCTACTTTGTCGCGCACCTTACCATTGACTTGAATTATGAACATAACTGTTTCTCTTTTTAATTCTCGTAAATCATAACTTGGCCATTTTTGTTTTGAACACTGACCCTTAAATTTTAAAACTTCCCATAACTCTTCTGCTAAATGGGGAGCGAAAGGAGATAATATAACCAAAAACTTTTGGAAATTCTTTCTGCTTAATCTACCCTCACTATGATCACCTAACTGGGGCCATGCATTTATAAATGTCATTAAGCGACTTATTGCTGTGTTAAACTTCATCTTTTCGATATCTTCTCCAACTACTTTAATAGTAAAATTCAGGACTCTCTTCAACTTCAAACTTTCATCTTTGAAATTAAGATTGTTATATTTCACTAAATTATATACTTTCTCTAAAAACCTCCTTGCCCCTATAATTCCATTTGAATCCCAGGGAATCATTTGTTCAAACGGACCCATAAACATTTCGTAAATCCTTAAAGTGTCAGCGCCGTACTGCTTGATGACATCATCTGGGTTTATCACATTTCCCTTTGATTTTGACATTTTAATTCCTCCAGACCCCAAAATAATTCCGTGTGAGGTCCTTTTTTTATAGGGCTCCGGGCCTAATTGTTTTGGCACCGCTCCAATATCCCATAAAAATTTATAGATAAATCGCGAGTATAATAAATGCAATGTTGTATGCTCCATTCCGCCATTATACCAATCAACAGGCATCCAATATTGAAATACCTTCTGATATTTGGAAATTGGAAATTGGAAATTGGAAATTCCTTGCATAACATACGCAAGGTAGTACCAATTAGAACCTGCCCAATTCGGCATTGTATCTGTTTCCCTTTTGGCAGGTTCTTTACATTCAGGGCATTTTATATTAACCCAAGATTTCATAGCTGATAACGGAGATTCTCCCGTATCAGTTGGCTGATATTTCTTAACTTTTGGCAATTCAACTGGCAAATCTTTCTCGGGCACTGCTTGCCATCCGCATTTTTGGCAAAAAATCATTGGAATCGGTTCTCCCCAATAGTGTTGGCGCGAGAACACCCAATCCCTCAGTTTATAATTTACCAATTTTTTACCCCAGCCCTTTTCTACAATATAATCCATTATAATTTTCGCGGCTTCATGAATTTCTTTTCCATTTAAAAAACCACTATTAATCATAGTGCCGCTTTCTTCCTGAACTTGGCTTATTTCTTTAATCTCTGATGTATCGCCATCTTTACCAACAACAACTCTTATTACTTCCAAACCCATTGCTTTCGCAAATTCAAAATCTCTTTTATCGTGACCCGGAACGCCAACCACGCACCCCGTGCCAAAATGACCTAACACAAAATCGCCAGCATAAATTGGCATCTCTTTATTATTTAAACTATTTATCGCGTACCAACCGGTAAAAACTCCCGTTTTCTTCTTGTCTGTTGCAGTTCTCTCTATATCTGATTTCACCAACGTTTCTTTAATGTATTTTCTAACTTTTTCTTTCTCTGGAAATATTTCTAAATTTTCCTTCACAAATTTACTGTCTGGAGCCGCAACTAAAAATGTGGCGCCGAAATTTGTGTCTGGCCTTGTAGTAAAAGCTCTTATTATAGGCATTACTGCCGACAAAACATCTGGCTCTTCTTTTGCTCCAAAATGAGTTTCCATTGCTTCTTCTTTAATTAAAATGCAGTCAAGTTTTTCCGAAAAGGATTGTCCGTCTGACAAGGGAATAACTTTGTCTTTTATATCGTATAAAGTAGTAAATTTTTCGCAATTCTTTTTTATTTTTTCAAAATTAAATCCCTTTTTTATTGCCCGGAACACGGATGGACGCTCTTTCCCATCTAAAAACTTTCCAGAATATGGGGTAGCGACTAAAACCAACCGACCGAATTTTACTCCTTTTTCCAATAATCTTAAAGCCACAATACCGCCAAATGAATGCCCAACAACAGCTGTTTTTTCATCAAGAGTGTAATTTTTTAGAACATATTCCGTCTGCTCGTCATCATTTGGTTCTGAAGTATTAGGCATATTTGGAACCTCAACGATATATCCTCCACTTTCAAGTTGTTTTTTTAACCAAGGGTAAAAATCAGTTTTTGAAGAAGAATTTTTTGCATGTAAAATTATAACTCGTTTAATGTTATCGTAACTCTTTATTTTATAATTAATATTTATTCCTTCCGATCTTCCTATCCAATTTTTTTGTTGGTCTTTCACTCTTTCCGGATAACTAACTAAATCTAAATCTTTTATCAACCTATCGGCATACTTGGTGATTTTTATCAGCCATTGCTCTTTTTCTCTTTTTTCAACAGCGGTCCCGCACCTCTCGCATTTTCCGTCAACAACCTCTTCGTTTGCCAAACCAATTTTACAAGAAGGACACCAGTTAATTGCCATTTTGGCTTTATATGCCAAACCTTTTTCAAATAATTTAATAAAAATCCATTGAGTCCATTTATAGTATTTTGGGTCGGTAGTGTTAATTTCACGGCTCCAATCAAATGAAAGACCTAGTGTTTTCATTTGATTTTTAAATTTCTCTGTATTTTTTTTAGTAGCAACCGTCGGATGAATTCCCGTTTTAATAGCATAATTTTCAGTGGGAAGACCAAAAGCATCCCAGCCCATGGGAAATAACACATTTTGGCCTTGCATTCTTCTTTTTCTGGCAATCACATCGAAAGCAATATATGGCCTGCAATGACCTACATGTAAACCATTTCCCGACGGATAGGGAAATTCAACTAAAAGATATAATTTATTTTTACCTTTCTTTTTAGCTTTAAAAATATCCGAACCGTACCACTTCTTCTGCCATTTTTTTTCTATTTTTTGAGGATTATATTTTTGCATAATAATTTCGTTATCATAACATAATTCCATAAATTTTAAAGCTTCTTGTCATTAAAAAACCTTAGTTTGATTCTTAATAAAACTAAGGGTTTTTAATGACTTTGACTATCACAAACACCATAGGGCAATTCCATAGAATTACCCTATGGTGTCGATCACAGAGATTGTATTATATGCTGAAAATCTTTAGGCATTTGAGAGTTTATAAAATAAAAGACGCGACCATCCTTGCCCTGCGATTCTAACACATCTAAATTTTTAAGCATCATCAAATGGTTAGATGTTGATTTAAAAGAAATTCCAAGATTCCTAGCGATTTCGCTCACATTTATTTTACGACCGCCTAAAAGCATTTCTATAATTTTCAGACGATTAATATTGGATAATGTTCTAAAAATCACCGTCCATCTTTTTAAGTTTTTCATAAATAATAATTGCTTACTATTATTACCATTATTACCATAACGCGATTATACCACAAACCAATAGGACAATTCCATAGAATTGTCCTATTGGGTAGATTGGAAAGAATTGAGAAGAAAATGAAATGAAAGACTCGTGTATTAAAACAAAAAAATAAATGAAAGATTCGTGTACTAAAACAAAAAAATAAAAGGTGTTGTAAAAAGTTTTAAATGTTAAATAACTCTTTGGCGTTTTCTGTGGTTTTATCAGTAACTTCCTGAAAGCTAATTCTCTTTAAGTCTGCTATTTTTTGGATTGTATATTTTATGAAAATTGGCTCATTCCTTTTACCATTTTCTTGCGGCGGAGTTAGATATGGACAATCTGTTTCAACTAAAATTTTTTCTAAGGGAGTTTCTCTAATGATTTTGTCTAAATCTAATTTAAAAATTATTCCGTTAAAACCAATGTAAAATCCCATCTGCATATATTTTTGAGCTTGTTCCAACGTTGCCGTAAAACAATGAATCGCGCCTTTGAGTTTGTAATTTGCAGTTGACGATAAGCGGCTTTTTAAAATTTCTATGACATCGTCGTGCGCCATTCTACAATGTAAAATAACGGGCAGATTTAATTCTCTCGCTAAATCAAACTGCTCTAAAAAAATCCGTTTTTGTTTTTCTTTGAATTGCGCCAGTTTTGCGGTAGTTTTCGGTTTGTAATAATAATCTAATCCAATTTCGCCGACAGCAACTACTTTCTTTGATTCCGCTAATTCTTTATATTTTTCTTTATCAAAATTATTTTCTGACAAAAAATCTCCCTCATTGGGATCAGTCTTTAATTTAATAAATTCAGCAGCAGCATATATTGGATGCAATCCTATCGTCGCATAAACTCCCTGTTTATATTTTTGGGCAATTTCAACTGCAAGCTTGCTTGTTTCGTATCTTGTGCCAACATTTACCATCCAAATGTTTTCTGCCAAAGTTTTTTTTATAATTTCGTCTGAATCATTTTTAAAAGCATTGAATTGTAAATGACTATGAGTATCAATTATCATAATTATATAGATTTATCTCTATTTTCATTTTACTACAATTTTTGTAAAAAAATCGGCGGACAATCATAGAATGAATGATTGCCCGCCATGAACCCTACTTTTGCTCGGTGATTTTGGCCCTCGCTTTCTTGCGATTCAAGGGCTCGGAGAAGACCGACGCGCTACTCGGGATTTCATTTCCTCACCGATTTGCAGGTTTTCCCGCCGGATCTCTTCGGACACTTCCAGCCGGTGAACCGGGACTTCCCTGTCAGCCTGGATGCCGAGCTTCACTTTGTCGCCACGAATATTAGTCACGGTAAAGACGATCTGCGACCGAAAGATCTTGAGAATGGTTTCAAGTTCCTGCTTTTCGTCCGTTGGCAAACAACCCCTACCGCTCTTCTCTGCTAAAAATAACAGCCGATCAATAGTTTCCTCGTCAATCGGCCCGACAACAATACTCTCGCCACGCTCTCGCGATAGAACCAACATGCTCTGTCCTTCCTTGAAAAGTGGGTGTCGGACTTTCCCCCGCCCGAAAAAGGGTGTGCTAATTTAGAGCATATCAAACAATGTTGATTATGTCAACCCATTCGCCCCATTTTGTAGTCTTGGAAATAAAATTTCAGATTTTTTACTTTCTATAATTTTTTTTATTTTTTCTGCGGTTTCTGGTAAAAAAGGATTTAATAAATCTGAAATTATAGTTAAGGCAAAAAAAACGTCGGAAATAACTTGAGAAGCGTTTTTTTTGCCTTGCCCCTCCGCAGTCTTTGGCGAAGCGAGAGCTTCCCACGGCCTGTGTTTATTTATGTGCTTATCGCAAAAAGAAATAATCTCCCAAATTGATTTTAACGCCTCGTTAAATTTAAAATCCTCCAGAAGTTTTTTGCATTTTTTACTATTTTTTTCTGTTGCTCTTTTTATTTCTAAACCTGGCTTCTTTTTTTTAAAATCATATTTTTGGGCCATGGCAATAGTCCTCGCCAACAAATTTCCAATCCCTCCAGCTAAATCAGAGTTATATCTTTGTTCAAATTTCTCATAGGTAAAATCCCCGTCTTCCGTAGGCAAAATTTCTCTCAAAAGGTAGTACCTCACAGCATCGGCGCCATATTTTTTTACCAACTCAAACGGATCTATGACGTTGCCCAAGGATTTTGACATTTTCTGCCCGCCAACCGTGATAAAGCCATGGATAAAAATTTGTTTTGAATTAGGAAGCCCAGCCGACATCAACATAGCCTGCCACATAGCCGCCTGCTGACGCACCTGGTCTTTGCCGGCAAATTGAGTCACAGGCCAGTACTTTTCAAATTTCATCATATTCTTGGGCCAACCTAAAGAGGAAATGTAACTTATCAATGCGTCAAACCATACGAACATCACATGTTGATTATCTCCTGGAACAGAGACTCCCCACGGCATTTTTTCTTTCAATCTCGAAATACTGAAATCCTTTAACCCCTTTTTAGTAAATTCCTGTATTTCATTTAATCTTGTTGCGGGAAGCACAAATTCGGGATTTTTTTTATAAAAATCTAAAAGTTTTTTTTGATATTGGGAATATCTAAAAAAATAATTTTCTTCTTCTATAATTTCTATTTTTTGGTTTGGGTGAATAGGACATCTCCCTTCTTCTAATTCTGAATCTGTTTTTTCTAATTCGCAACCAACGCAATATTTAATCTTATAATTTTTTTTGTATATGTCGCCATTTTGATAGCATCGTTTCCAAAATTCTTGGGCGGCTCTGATATGATTATTATCTGTCGTCCTAATAAAACTATTATAGCTTAAATTAAGTGCCTGTTTTAAATTGTTGAATTTTTGAGCATATATATTGCAGTATTCCTGAAGAGTCATATTATTCTCTTTTGCCTTTCTGAAAATTTTCAATCCATGCTCGTCAACCCCAGTGTTAAAAAAGACTTCATAGCCTTGACCTCTATAAAATCTGGCTAAAACATCTGCCTGAATTATTTCTAAAGCAAAACCAATATGCGGTTCTGCATTTATATAGGGAAGAGTCGTGGTAATATAAAACTTTTTTGTCATGATAGTTTATGATACAATTTATTCATTCTAACAAAATTTACATTTAACTTCCACGATAAATCTTATCTAATACATAAACACGAGAAAGCGTAATCATCTAAAACTATAAAAACTATTAAAAATCATAAAGATCATAAAGCAGAACATCGCCTATACCATATTCTAAAACGTTTTAAAATATGGTATAGGCGCAGCTAATGATCTTGTGATTTATAGTTTTTCTATCAAAAATATTCTTACATAATTATCTAAAGAATACATTTGTAATAATTTTTCAGTTTTCTCTGCAACATTATAGGGAGTTACCCAAACGCTATGCTGAAATAATTTATATCCTAAGTTTTGTAAAATACTCCTTAGTAAATTTCTTGATTTATTATGACTTTTAGGAATATCAAATATAATCATAATCCATTTCCCATCGCTTCTTTTGTTTAATTTCGTACTCTCAAATTTAAAACGATTTTTTATAACTCTATGCATACCTCTCTTCGTAAGTAATATGGCCTTTTTCCCTTTTAAATTTTCGACTTCTATCCAATTATTTTTCTTTAAATGATACATCAATTTATTAAATGCTTGGTTATGCATTTCTTTTCTATACTTCTCAAAAACTGGATTTTTTTCTTGGAAAACCCGCTGTGCCCATTTATATGGTGTCCGTGGGATCAAAATAATATCGACGTTACTATGAATTGGCTCTAAAAAATTATATATATCCCAAAGAAATTTATCGGTAATAGGAATTTTCATATTTTTATTTTAGATAATTATTGAGATAATTATTTTTAATTATATTATCCTAAAATAATAATACCATATTCTAAAACGTTTTAAAATATGGTATAGGTATAGTTAATAAGACATTGATGATCTTATGAATTGATGATCTTATAATATTAAAATGTAAACAATGAGGTATTTATGATTTTTATGATATATATAATTGTTCTATTTTTTCAACTAAATTATATTTAATTTAAATCACAATAATATTATGATAATTTTAGTTCATATGATCTTTGGAGCGGCTATTGGTTCAATAGTAAAAACCCCTATATTAGCGGTTTTTTTAGCTTTCTTGGGACATTATTTTTTGGATCTTTTCCCTCATATTGAGTACAACATCGCCAATATAAGGAATAAAAATTGGAGAAAATCTTTGTCTGATATCTTAAAAGTGATATTGGATTTTTTATGCGGCGCGGCAACTATCTTTATATTTTCCAAGAACCAACCTATAATTTACCTTGGAGCTTTTGTTGCTTTAATACCAGACACTCTAACTTTAATAAGTTCGGTTTTCCCTAATAAAATTCTGGCGATGCATGATAAAATACACACCCAAAAAATCCATTTTTTAAGACATAAAAAAATCCCCAATTTCTGGAGAATTACAACTCAAGTTTTAGCAGTAATTATCAGTATTTTTTTATTAAAATACCTTTAATTACGAGATGATTTCGTCTTAATTCAACTGTATCGAAGATTAATAAATCATAATTAAGACACATCTTTGTGAAATAATTTTGTCGATGGTGACAGGGTCGCGAGAGTTTTTTCGCTTTAGCGAAAACTCCCGACCTAGGAAAAATGTTAAAACGCAGCTACGCTTACGTTTTAACATTTTTACACATATAGCGGCAAAATTAACCACGAAAAGCCGAAAATTGTTGTTTTGAAGGTCATTTTGTAATTCAGGGTTAAATAGGTGATCGGTTTTTAGTAATCAGCCAATCCTTCTTTTCTTTTTTCTAAAAATTCTTTTAGAAACTCGTATACTATTCCAAAAACCGGGACAGAAAAAATCATGCCCAAAAAACCAAACATAGTCCCGCCAACCAATAAAGATATTAAAACTAAAATTGGGGGCAGATCTATAAATTTCTTCATCAATAAAGGAGTTACAACATTATTTTCTATTGCTTGAATTATATATAAAGCAATAAAAATATAAAATGCCACAAACCATGAACTAGATACTCCTACAAATAAAACAGCCAATATCGCGGTAATCAACGGCCCAATAAAAGGCACAAAATTCAATACGCCGGATATTAAAGCTAAAATGAAAGAATACTCTACTCCAAATAAAAAGAAAACAATAAAAGAAACAATTCCTACAAATAAACAAGCTATAATTCTTGCGCCAAACCAACTAGCAACTTTAAATTTAGCTTTTTCAAAAAGAGCTAATGTTGATTCTTCATATTTTTTAGGAATTAAAAGCGATAAAATTTTTTCTAGTCCATTATCTTCCAAAGAAATATAAAAAGCAAAAACAAATATAAATATAGCTGAAGAAATGCCGCCAAAAAAAACAGACACCGCTTTAATGATACTGGTAGAATTCTCTTGTAAGTTGGTGATTAAGATTGCAGTGAAGTCTTTGAAATTTTGAGCAACAATGATTCCTAGATTTTTTAATAGCGGATTAAGTTTCTCGAAATAATCAGGGATATTTTTAGCTAATTGATTAATTTCAAAGATAAAAATAGGAGATATGAGATAAATTATCAAACCCAATAAGCCAAATATTAACAAATAAACCAGAACTACCGCTAAAATATTAGGGAAACGAAACCGCCTTAAAAAACTAATTACCGGATCTAATAAAAGAGAAATGATTAAGGCGAAAAAAAACCAAACTACAATATCTCTAGCCAAAAAAAGGATGTAAAAAATAAAACCGGCAACAAAAACCTTAATAATTGTTTCCCAAGAAATGTCTAAAGTTTGTTCCATTGATTATAATGCCAATATGCGAATCTTATGCCAATATTGCGACATATTTGCATTATTGGCACGTCATTTGCATATTTTCATTTTATATCTTTAATAATTTTTGAAACTTTTCTTTATCTCTTTCCTCAAAAGGGCCGATAACAGCCAAATTTAATTTTTCATCTTTAAATATATCTTCTGCTACCTCTTTTATATCACTTACAGAAACTTTATCAATCATTTTCATCTTTTCCTCGGGCGTTAATACTTCCCGTTCCATAACTTCTTGACTGGCATAAAAAGAGGCTTGGACGTCCGTTGCGTCTAAAGACAGTGACATACTGCCCATCATATAATCTTTGGCCTTTTTTAATTCTTTATCGATAATTTTTTCATCGCGTAAGTCCCGGTATTCATCTATCACCAAACCAACCGCCTTTTCCAAACTGTCGTTTTTGATACCAGATTGTGTTACTAAATAACCAGTATCAGTGGTTGCATCAATTGACGTGTGCACATAATATCCCAAGCCGTTACGCTCCCTTACAGAAATAAATAATCTAGAACTCATATTACCTCCTAAAATAACTGCTATTAAACTTAAAGCATATCTCCTTGGATCAAAAATATTATAAGCCCTAACCCCTAAACAAAAATGGGTTTGGTCGGTTTTTTTATGATGAATTAAAACTTCGGGTCTTATCTGCGCTTCTTTTACGACAGATTTTGTTAAAAATTGGCTTTTTTTAACTTTACTAAAATATTTTCTTATTTTTTCTTCAATCTGCCTTGGATTAACATCGCCAGCCACAGCGACAACGGTATTTTTAGCTGAATAATGATTTTTGTAATAATCTAAAACTTTTTCTCGGTCAAAATTTAAAATATTTTCTTTTTCTCCAACAATTCGCCAACCGGCCGGCTGATCTTTATAAAGCAAATCCTCAAAAAGCTCGGTAACATAGACAGTTGGAGTATCTAAATACATATTTAATTCTTCAATCACCACTCCTTTTTCTCTTTCAATTTCTTCTGCTTTAAATTTTGAATTCAAAAACATATCTGAAATCCAATCTAAGGCAATATCAGTATGCTTTTTATCAACCTTAGCCCAAAATCCAGTCATTTCTTTTGAAGTAAAAGCGTTATATTGGCCGCCAATCATGTCAAGTGTTTCTGAGATTTTTAGAGTATTGGGTCTCTTTTTTGTGCCTTTAAAAAACAGGTGTTCTAAAAAATGTGATATGCCATTAATTTCTTTTTTTTCGTATTTTGATCCGGTGCCAACTAAAACTAAAACCGTCACGCTGTTGGCGTTTTTTACAGGAATAGTAATAATCCTCAATCCATTGTTTAACTTGATTTTTTTATACATTATCCCTTAAAAAAGATTTTAATTCTTTTATTTTAATCCTTTCTTGCTTCATTGTGTCGCGGTCTCGCACAGTTACAGTTTCATCTTCCATTGTTTGAAAATCGACTGTAACTCCAAAGGGCGTGCCAATCTCATCTTGACTGTAATACCTCTTGCCAATATTCCCCCTATCGTCAAAAGCAACCATAAAATCTTTTCGCAAGTCATTATAAATTTTTCTAGCCAATTTTACGAGTTCCGGCTTATTTGCCAAAAGCGGGAAAACCGCCGCTTTGTACGGGGCTAAACTCGGTTTTAATTTTAAAACAATCCTTTCTGACTCCTCTTGATAAGCGTCGCACAAAACAGCCAATACAGAGCGGTCAACGCCCCATGTCGGTTCAATAACATGCGGATAAAACTTTTCTCCTGTTCCATTATCGCAATAAGGAGGTTCCGCAAAATGGTTTTTCAAATCAAAATCAGTCCTGTAGGCCAGCCCATAAAGTTCTTTTCTGCCAAAAGGAAAATCGTATTCAAAATCCATGGTTTTTTTAGAATAGTGAGCACGGCCGTCGGAAACTTCAAATTCATGAATATTAGATTTTTTCAAGCTAAGCCCATCTATCATCCAAGTCCACATTTCTTTTCTCCAATATTCAAACCACTTTTCCCATTCATTTTTTTTAACAAAATATTCTATTTCCATCTGTTCAAATTCCCTTGTGCGAAAAATAAAATTTCCCGGAGTAATTTCGTTTCTGAAAGCTTTTCCAATTTGAGCGATACCAAAAGGAATCTTTTTCCTTGAGGTTTCCAATACATTTTTAAAATCTACAAACATTGCCTGCGCGGTTTCTGGGCGAAAATAAACTTCATTGGCTTTTTCTTCAGCTGGTCCTAGAAAAGTTTTGAGCATTAAATTAAAATTCCTAGAAGCCGTAAATTCTTCGCCTCCGCAATTCGGACATTTCTTATTTTCTTTCATATATTTTTCGATTTCCTCTTTCATTCCAGCCCCACCTCGTTTTTTTGGCATATATTCATTCGGAAATATCACTTCTGTTTCTCTGAATCGTTCATGGCATTTTTTACATTCCACCAATGGATCAGAAAATTCTTTTAAGTGGCCCGACGCTTCCCAGACTTTTGGATTCATAATCAAAGCTGAATCAATTCCAACAACATCATCCCTTTGTTCCACAAAGCGCTTCCACCAAATGTCTTTAATGTTCTTTTTTAATTGAGCTCCTAGTTCACCGTAATCCCATGAATTTGCTAATCCGCCGTAAATTTCAGATCCCGGAAAAATAAAACCGCGCCTTTTGCATAAAGATACAATTTTTTCCATTAAATTATTTTTTTCTCTTTCTATTTTTGACATTGCTTAATTTTACTCTTTAAAACAAAAAAATTCAATCCGCCGGTCAGCAATTTATCGATTTAGAAAATAAGAAAACAAAAAGAGTATCTTGGTGCTCAATCTAATTTTGCTCTTTTTTACTCTATCGTGTGATTTTGAAATCTTTCAAAATCACACGATTGTGAAATAAAAAAGATCGCATCTCAGATTTTCTGAAATCGACCTTAATTTCAGTTGCTTTAGTTTCCAAAATCTTAGTTGATGCCAAATATAAATTTTCTTATTGCACCACTCCTTTGCCGGAATTACTTTGATTATCAGGTAAACTGGTGTCTAACGATGGAATTATACTTTGAATTACTGCTCCCGTAGACTGGTCTTCGGCAAAAATCGTTGCCTGGTTAATGATACCTGCCAACATTCCTTTTTGTGACAAACTCGGAGTCAAGGCAATTTGAAAGGAAAGGGAAATTTGAGACCCCGAAACAAGATCTCCAGCCAACCAGACAATTTCTCGGCTCAAACTATCTAAAGAAAAATTATACGCTTGATTTTCAGGAACCATATTATCGCTCAAACTAACACCTTCTGGCAAAAGGGCTTTTATTTTAACATTCTTAACGTTATTAAGATAATTTTTAACCTGCCAATTTATGGTATAAGTAGTTGTCTTATTAACTTCTGGAGGTATGGGACCCGAATTTTCAATGCCGTCAAAATTTGAATAATAGGCTTTTTGGGAAAATTCCAACTTTGTATTTACCTTTGTATCAAATTCTTCCGAAATATCTAGAACATTTACTTTATTTTTTATAACTGTGTTGTTTATCTCTAATTCAGAAGTAGCCCAATTATCTTTTAACTTAACACTAAAATATAACACTGCTTCTTGTTGGGGAAGCAAATGCTGTAAAGCAGAAATTCCCCTTGAATCAAAAACAATTAAATTATCATTTGATTTTGTCTGACCTTCTTGCGATTTTAATGTGGAAAAATCAAAAGCAGAACCCGAAAGCCTGGATATCAAAAATAAATTATCGAATGAGGTAGACCCAATATTCCTCAAAGAAATTTCGTAGTTTAGAGTTTCTCCGGGCGATGCAATATAATTCGAGGATCCATTAATCTGTTGGGATATAAAAAGCAATGGCTGAATTACCTCAACATTCTGATCAATTTCTTTTATCGTAATAAAATTACCGTCTTGCCACATGCCAAGATGAGCCGAAAAATTTAAACGGCTTCCTAAATCAGCTAAAATTGTTCCTTTAATTTTTACTCTGCCACCCTGCCCTTTGTTTAAGGTATTCAATTTCCATTCAAAATTATCCAACGATGCAGGATCAGCTGACTTAAAATTAAAACCTTTTACAGAATTAATTTTTATACTGAGATTTTCTAAGGGATAATCAATATTTGAAAAATAATTAATAGCATAATTAATTTCTTTTCCCTTTTCTATTTTTGATAACAGGTCATAGGTTAAAGTTATAGGGATCGAATCGATTTTTGTGGTAAAAGTCGTCTTGGATTCATAACGAGCTGATAAATTATGAGGCACATAAGAAAGCCAAGCTCTTGCCACCTTTAGGTCTCCTTCTTTACCTAAAAGTCTTCCTTTAAATTTAACAAACTCTTCATCTCCCGGATAAATATCTTTTATACTTTGAGTAAATCTTATTTTTGAATCTTCTGTTAAAGAATTATCAGGAAGTTCAAAAATAAGCTTTGGGTTTTCTAAGACAAAGTTACCGTTGTTTTTATATTTTACCGTATACTCAATTTCATCTCCAATTTTAACATTATCATGGCTTAAAATTTCAAGCTTTAAAATTTCCTTTGAAAAAATGGTTTCCCGATAGTACCAAAAACCGATAAACCCAAGAACGATTATAATAACAAATGAAATAAAAATTATTTTTTTACTCATAAATTTGAAATAAAAAACTACAATAATTATATGAAATTTCTTTTAATGATTTTTGAATACTAATTTCCATTTTTAATTTAGATAAAATATTCCAATCTT
>Ga0213870_1000368_pt1 | contig 22246 bp, 26 predicted proteins | sample WICALVC2017_Meta_FD_160119 | JGI IMG/M metagenome (GOLD analysis project Ga0213870, IMG submission 160119) | Freshwater microbial communities from subterranean cave lake in Wind Cave National Park, South Dakota, United States - WICALVC2017 | ecosystem: Environmental > Aquatic > Deep subsurface >... | reverse complement strand
TATTATCCCGGTCCAGTTGCTCGCATACTATTTAGGATTGTTGAGGGGAAATGATTTGGATTATCCAAGGAACCTTGCCAAATCGGTCACAGTGAAGTAACATTTTAAAAATAATATTCCTAATGGAATGAAAATTGCAATAAAACATTAAAGACATAGAATCAATTATCAAAGAAATAATTCATAGGGTGTCCTAAATGATTCCCTTAGGCCAATGCATAATCTGCAGGGGACTTTGCTGGATTTCGCCAAGGCAGGTTATGGAATTGAGAAATTCTAAAAGAAATGGTGAACTGGAGAGAATAGCAATTGTAAAGACTACTGCAGGCTACATGCACAAGCTGTGCTATGTTTACAAAGGCAGGAAGCTTATTGAGAGGGAGACAAGAATACCCAGAAAAGAACGCTATAATGCATATAACAGGGACAAGCAGGTTTGGGTTTAATACTAACATTGGACTAACCGCAAGCTTTAAAAACCTAACTACTATAAAGTAACTAAGGTGATAAAATGCAAAGTGAAGTGGAACTTCCAGCATATGTGAAAAGAGCTATCACAAGCAAACTTGCGAGAAGAGAGCCATATAGTTGGTTAGGCCCTGAAGGATGGGAAGATATAGCACAACATGTGTACAGAGATGAAGTTGTTCGGTGCGGAAATACAACTTTTCTCCCGAGAGGCACGCAAAACAGTTATGGACACGGAAGACGTAGAACTTTGAACGGAATACTGTGTTCGGCTATTGTTGACCATGGAGGTGTAACTGATCACGTTCCTCACTACCAAGCGGCCAGAAGGCTATATGAAGCGGTAACTGCAGCACAAAAGCTTAAAGAAACCAAATTTATTTTAGTAGATATCGGGGAGTGATTTTATCAATACCGCATAAAGCCTTATTTTGGTAAAATTTTATAAATTGCTTTTTAAATATAATTTTAGTAAATTAAATAAAAAATTAAATGATTTTATGCAGGCAGTAATTCTTGCGGCAGGGAAGTCCACAAGGGCCCATCCGCTTACTCTTAACAGGCCAAAGCCTTTACTGAAAATTGCTGGAAAGCCAATCCTTCAGTATAATCTTGAGCAGCTGGAAGGCCTTGTGGATGAAGTGATAATTGTTGTGGGTTATCTGAAAGAGATGGTAGAGGGCTGTTTTGGAAACAGGTTCAATGGCCTGAAGATTGTTTATGTGGATCAGGATGAGCAGCTTGGGACAGGCCATGCAATACTGCAGGCAAAAGAACTGATAAAGGATAAATTTGTTGTATTGAATGGGGATGATTTGTATTCAAGGGAGGATATAGAGGCCTGCTTAAAGCACAGGTATTGCGTGCTTGCCCAAGAGGTTGAGAATCCAGTCCACTTTGGTATAGTTGTTGTGGAAAACGGCTTTGTCAAAGATGTTGTGGAAAAACCAAAAGAGTTTGTCTCCAATCTTGCAGCAACTGGCCTGTATGTTTTTGACAAAAAGGTTTTTGACATTGAGCTGAAAAAAACAGCCAGAAATGAATATGAAAGAAATGATTTTATTCCTGAGCTTGCAAAAACAGAAAAGGTTTATCTGGAAAAAGTAAAAGGCTGCTGGATTCCCATAACATACCCCTGGAGCATGCTTCAGGCAAATGAATATTTGCTGGGCAAAATGAATGGCCAAGAAATAAAAGGCGAAATGGAGGAAAATGTCACAATAAAAGGGCCTGTTTATATTGGAGAAGGAACAGTTGTTAAAGCTGGAACATATATAGAAGGGCCTGTTTACATAGGGAAAAACTGTGTAATCGGGCCTGGGGCCTACTTGAGGCCCAACACAACTATTGGAAACAACTGCAGGATAAGGGCAGAGGTTGTGGATTCTATTATAATGGATAATACAACTGCAAAGCACTTCAGCTATCTGGGCTATTCTGTAATCGGGGAGAATGTTAATATTGCGGCCGGGACGATAACAGCAGACTACAGGCATGACGGCCAGACACATATGACAGTTGTGAAAGGGGAGAAGGTGGACACGGAGAGGAAGAAGTTAGGGGCCATGATTGGGGACAATGTGCACACAGGCATAAACACTATTATTTATCCAGGCCGCAAAATCTGGGTGGAGAGGCATACTCTGCCTGGGCAGGTTGTGAAAGAGGATTTGATTTAGTTTCTGAGCCATATAAGAGCCTGAAAGAAATAAAAAGGTGTTACGGTTATGTTGGAAAGCCTTTAGGTGTTAAGTGGTTCAGAGAGAAGAAATATGGCAAGTTCAGGGTATATTATTTAATTTACGATTATATACAATCTGTTTATGTTATTGCAATTAGTGAGAAAAAAGATCAGCAAAAGGTAATTAATACTATAAGGCTTCTATTGGATTATTATAAAAAAGAAATAGGTGATTTGGTTAAAAAAGACCTTACTTAACCCTTCTTACATTTCCTTCTTTAATGTCTTTAAGACTTGAAACTACCTGCCGCAGGAATTTTATATCTATTTCTGCTTGTCTTTTAAGCTTCAGGTATTCTTGCTTGGCAATTGTTACTGTTTCCATATTTATAAATAAGCAGAGATATTTATAAAGATTTTGCAAAATCTGGGTGGAGAGGCATACTCTGCCCGGGCAGGTGGTGAAAGAGGATTTGATATAGAAAGCTTTATAAAGTATTACTAGTAATACCTATATATGAACAGACAAAAGACAAGACTGACACAGAAGAATCAGACCACAGTTCCTAAAGAGGTTAGAAATTTCCTTAAACTGAAGTCTGGGGAAGAGGTGGAATGGCATATTGTTAAAGGTATGGTACTTATTGATGCTCATAAAAAAATGAAAAATCCCGTAGAATTCCTTACTTCCCAGGTTAAACTTAACCTTGATGCAGTAAAGCTTGTAAGAGAATCTAGAGAGGATTTTAAATGAATTATCTTGACACAAATATTATTGCATATGCGATTGAAAATCATCCAAAATACGGTAAAGCATGTAAAAAAATACTATTAGACATAGAATTAAATAAAATAGAAATTCATTCTTCTTTATTAGTTCTTATTGAATTGATTAATGTTCTGAAAAAAATTAATAAAGAATTAATAAAACAAGATAAAAAGCCCTTAGACATATCAAAAAATATTGATGCTGTATTGTCTTTACCTCTAATTTGGCTGGATATAGATTTTTTAATTGTCAGAAAAGCAAGCCAGTATGAATACAATATTTCCGGAATTGATTATATTCACATTGCAACTATGGAAATCAATTCTATAAAAAATATAATATCCGCAGACGATGACTTTGATAAGGTAGAATTCATAAAAAGAACAGACCCTTTAGATTATTAGTAAAGATTGCCTGGCAGGTTGTGAAAGAGGATTTGATATAAAAAGACTAAATTAATCTCTCTTCTGGGTAGGATTATCTGGGCCTGCTTGTGATTGGATTGCAACTTTTTGTAAAGCCTCTCTCTTAGCCTGCTCCTCGAAATCAGCAAGGCATTCTGGTGTTATTGCCAAGAAGCAGCTGCTTTTTCTATCAATATTTTGAGGGAATCTTTCAACATCAGTAAGCCTTTCTGTTACTATTCTTTCAAAGGCTTCTTTTTCTGTATTTTCTAACAATTTTCTTCTTGTTTTTCTTTGCTCCATCCTTTTATACATAGAATTAATAAATCTGTCAATAACATCTGCTCCAGCGTCTAATTTTGGTTCAATAAGCGAGCCTATGTAAGCTACAGGCACCACTATGCCATAATATCCAGGCACTACAAACCCATAGTATCCTGTATTACGCGCCGCTTTGTCCAAGTCCTTAACCGATGCTCTCCAGACCTTTCTTGAGTTTTCCTTGAATTTGACAAACCCGGGGTTTCTAACGTATTCTCCAAAATCTATTGTGGATTCTGTTATAGGTAAATCAATACCAAGATATCTAACCAGCTGATGGAATTTGTTAGCTGCATAACTCGTATCTGTGACGGGGGGTTTGAATAACGACATCTTCTTGCCGCTTAATACAGTTATGTTAGCCTTATAGTTTCCATTTGATTTCCTTATAGTTGCATATGCTGTGACAAGAGGTTGTTTTGATGGGTTTATTTCTAACGCATTATCAGGATCTTCCAGAAAACTTCTAATAACAGGCGCAAATTCGTCTGCTGTTAATTCCCTTGGGGGCACGCATACAGCATAGAAGCAAGAACCCTTATCAGGTGTCAAATGGCCTGCAGGCTGCCTGAATCCTAAGTTTCTAGCTGCGTCTCTCCATATTCTCAGGCCAGTCTGTTCATTTCTTTTAATTCTATCTATATATGCCCTTGTCGAACCTTCTGGTGCATGGAATGCATATCCATCTGCTGTCAGATTTGCATTCTGCATATCCTCTGGGAACAAAACACTAAGAGAGACTCCATCTAACATAGTTTCGTCTCTAATATTAACATATGATCCCATCTTTTCCTTCCCATATTTTGCATCAAAATGATTGACTGCTTGTGCAACTGTATGGGCGTGATCTGTGTCTGGGTCTAGAATCAGGGGGCCAACTTCTGTGCCATCTTTTAGCATGCCAAAAACCTTTCTTACATTTCTTGTCTTTGGCTTTAAATCAACATCATAACTCATACCATTTGATTCTCTCTTGACGTGGGTAGTAGTTTCAGGGTATGTATTCAATCTATTCAAGAAACTCTCAACCTGCTCTTCGTTTAAGGAAAACTCAGCATCAATTACAGGACCGTGGTGGGAATTATAGCTAAAATTAACAGTTCCTTCAGGGAACTCTATGCTTGTATCAAAAAGGTTGTGAACAGCAGTAACTCCATGTCTATAAAGGAGTTTATCTGTTAGGTTATAATCTAAGTCAGTGGCATCTTCAAAATACTCCCCAAGGGGCATTTCTCTTCTAATGTAAGTCCATTTAAGTCCCATAATATCACTATTGACTATTTTATAGTGGTAAGCTTTATAAGCTTAACTCTTTCCTGTTAATGATGGTTTTATAAATATTTTGTTCTCCGAACCTTCTTAAAACTTAATTCCAATTATTAAAGGGTATTCTTACTTGACGACCTTAGCCGATTGAACAAAGTCGTCTGTTAACAATTTCAGTTGGTGTTAATGGGCCAAATTATTTGCATTAGTTCTGGGAAAGGCGGGGTTGGGAAGACAGTAGCAGCAATAAATATTGGAACAGCCCTAGCGGAAATGGGGAAAAAAGTCACGCTTTTAGACGGCTCGCTTACAACCCCTGATGTTTCCCTGTACTTGAATATTCCTTTGACTGTGAGAACATTAAATGATGTGCTTAGCGGAAGGTGCGAGCTGGACAAGGCTGTCTTTGAACACAAGTCAGGCCTCAAGATAATCCCGTCCTCTGTCAGGATGGATTTCAAGAATGTTTTCTCTACAAAAAAGGCTACTGAAATGTTGTCTGCTCTGAGGGAGGCGAATGATTTCCTGATTATTGATTCTCCTGCAGGCCTGGGGCCTGACACGCGGGATGCAATGAAAGTTTCTGACCACATTATTGTTGTGACAAATCCTGATGTGGTGGCCTTGGTTGATTCATTCAAGGCTGTTAAAACCGCGCTGGATTATAACAAGAATGTGGCCGGCATTATAATGAACAAAACAGGGAGTTATAAGGGAGAGTTAAAAGATGGGGATGTAAAGGTCATGATGGAAGGTGTCCCAATCATAGGAAAAATCCCTTACCACAGGATTGTCTTTGAGGCCGTTAAAAAGTCCATGCCTGTTTTACACCACGAGCCAAGGTCCCATGTGGCCCATGAATTCAGAAAAATCGCGCACCACATTGCAGGAGAGAAATATGAGAAGAGAGGGCTGTTAGCAAGGATTTTTGGGTGGGGGAGGAAAAAATAGATTGTTTTTTATTCTTAACATCAAAGCTAATTTAAGCTACATAAAATAATAATATAATAAAGAGTGACTTAATTGACGACCCTATGCAATTTCAACTAGTCGTCTGCAACTAATTGGAGCTGTTATGGCCTTCGGACTTGCGGGCATAATAATAGGAATCCTGATGATTTTAGTGGGTTTTTTCCTTGTGTTTATGTTCCCCACAACAACAGTTCACCAGGGAGAAAAATTTGGAATTGTTGGAATAATAATGGGAATTGTTTTGCTTATGCTTGGCGGCGCATTAATATTCTTGTGAAATTAAATCTTGTTGGTATGTTTGGATATAAGAATGATAAAATAGAAAAATAAATTATAATAAAAGGAGGTTATGGAAGCTGCAGACGAAAGCGAAGCTGAAGTCCAGCTCCTCTTTTGGTGCAGCTGTTGCGCAAGCAACCGCCTGCGACTTACAGGTCCGACTTTATGCAATTGAGTTAAGTCGGATGCAAGAGCGCAGTGTGTTTAAATAAAAGGTGCATGGCGGATAAATTGGTGTTTGATGAGTTTGTGAATGTGCATGGAGGAGGGGAATTGATTGGGAAAGCTGTATTTGGAGGGCCTTTTGAGATGGTGATAAAGCTTGATTTTACATGCCCAAGAGGTGCTGGGTCTAACCTGTATTATACATATGTTTATCAGGTTCCAAAATGGGGATATAAAATCAAGAAAGTTGATGAGTGGATAGAGGTAACGCCTACTTTTGCTGAATACTACAACATTACAATAGAGCAGAAACACAAGCTTGAGTCCGCTATAAAGAACGGCCTTTTGTCTGCAGGCCAGGCTGTGTCTGATTATGAGCTTGTTGCGCATGATGCAAGGAGATACAGGGAGATACTGGACTACTTCAAGATGGCGGCAAACAAGGATGAGCATGTGCTGAGGAATTTGTTTGTTGACAGGGTGGATGCATTCACTGGAGAGGGCTATTCAATGATTTCCATGGCAAAGAGATGGCCTACAATAATATCTGACTTCATAAGAATGAGGGAGGAGCTGAATGATGTGGGCAAGATAAAAGAGGAGCTTGACGTGTCAACTGCAGAGGCTAATATACTGAAAACAAAGAATGAGCTGTTTAAGGAGTGGAGGGCCTTGTTTTTGCCTTCTGTAAAGGAAAGGTATGCAAGGATTGTCACGCTGATGAATGCAAGGAAAAAATCAATAGAGGAGTATAGGAAATGGCTGAAGCCTTATGTTTCAAGATATAAAATGATAAGGGAAAAGACTGAGGAAAAAACTGCAGAGTTTTTATCAAACCCTTATATGACTCCTGGTTTTGGCCAGTCGCAGGCGTCAACTGGCCTGAGGCTTTGGGTTTTTAAGCCTTTTCCCATAGCAGAGAAAGGCGTTCCGGCTGCAGTAAAATTAAAAAAGGGCGGGGTTAAGCAAAAATTTGTTATTGACCCTTATGATGATTTTGTCAAGGGGTGGCAGAAAAAGATAGAGGAAACCTATAAAGTGAAGTTTACGGAAAAAGATATCAGGGTGCTTATAGACAGGGCTGTAAAGGCAGAGGAGATGAATCCAGCTTATCTTTATTATATTCTTTTTGATGTCAACCTCCAGCTGAACCTGTCAAGAACGCCGCCTCCTGAGGGAACTGAGATTGACAATCTTGTATTCCAGCCTCTAAAGACATGGGTAATGTCCCAAAATATTATGCTTATACTTCTGCTTGAAATGGAGGCGAGGGAGAAGGCTTTTGAGAATTATATAAACGAGCTTATAGGGACAAGAGAGCATGAAGAGGAGGAGCTGAAAAAAATAGAAGAAGAATTAAAGCCAAAAAAGCCTGAGAAAAAGCGCGCAGAAGGGTTAAGGAATTTTGTCAATAAGGTCAGGAATGTTTCAAGAAAAACAAAAAATGTGCTTGAAAAAATATTTTATTTGTTTGTAAAAAGAGGGCCTTATGAAACAGCTTTTGAGGAAAGGATTACAAAAATGTATTTCAGGGGAGCAGGAGGATTTTACAGCCAGCAAATTGGGTTTATACTGGAGAAGATGAAAGTTGAGTAGCTTTTCTTACAGGAGTCAGGCTTTTTAGAGCTTCCGCTTCTGCAAAAAGCCTGAAGGCAAAAACATGGGTTACAACTTCCACAGAAAAGCTACTGTATCAAAAGAACAGGAACTGGGACAACCCTGTATTCAAAATGTAATTTATCTGAATTCGCCGCGCTTCCACTGCTCTGGCTTCTTTCCTTTTCTTATAGCTGCTTGGGAGAGCATTGTCCAGTCCTCCTCTGGCATTTCCAGCAGGTCTTTCATCACATCATATGCATGGTCTTTAACAATTTGTGACTGCCTTAGCTGGTTGCCTTCGAATTTTTCTGTTATCCCAAAGAAGGATAAAGGCAGGTTGTCCGGCTCTATATTTTTTTCAAGAGATTCTATAATAAGCCTCAAAGCATCTATGCTTTTTTTGAATGGATCCTCCCCGCCGCCCCTTTCAAAGAACAAATAAACATCCCTGTTTTTTGCAAGTCCTGTCTGCTTCAGGGCATAAAAGCACCTGTAAAGCCTCATGTCCCCGTATTCTATCGGGTTGTGCGGCTGCAGGGGGTTTGGAGAGTTTGCATGCACAGCAATAACATATTCGCTATAATCTGGGATGAGCTTAACCAGTTCTTCAAACTCCAGAACAGAATCTGCTCCCTGCATTGCAGTGTGCTCAAAGTCAGGTATCATCCATACAAAATCATCCTTCATGATCTGCCTTATTGTCCTTACCATGGAATAAATTTGTTTTGGCCTCCATATCATGTATCTTCCGGGGTAAGAAGGGTCTCTTGCATCAGGGCTTTCAATCCCCACCCTCAGCTTCCTCGCATATTCCTGCAATTCCGGCTTGCCTACAAACTCCTTATCTATTAATTCCTTTTTTATCCACTCCTTGAGCTTTATAAGGTGGCCTTCTATGTATTTGGCTGCGCACACAGAATAGAAAAATTCCTTGAAGTTAAAATCATTCTCATCCTCCATTTTCTTTGTTGCATAATCAGGCCAGTCATCATTGCTGAAATTAAGATTATATTTGTCAAGGACAGGCTTGTAGAATTTCATCATTGAAGTGAATTGCGGGTCCTGCGTGTAGAACAAATAGCGGAACATTATATGATAGCCCTCAAGCACGCCTGACAGACCACGCAAATCCTCACTTTCCCAGGGATCTCCTCTTGTAAGTTTTCTCTCAAGCTCATCTCTGAGTACACTGCTCTCGAGTTTTGTCTGCTTTTCTGTCAGTTCATCTACCATTCTTTTAAATTCTATTTCTGCTTCCTGTGGCGTTAGCTGACCTGTCCTTCTACCTTCACTGATCTTCTGTACCCTTCTTTCCCTTTCGGTTCTTATCTCATTGTCTATCCTTGCAGCAATCCTGTTCCTATCGTCTCGTGTTAGTATGTCGTGAAAGTATTTCTCAAGTCTTTTCTTGATAAACCATTTTCTTAGCTTAGTATTTTTTCTTAACATAATAGAAAAGAAGTTTCCCTCGTGGTCTGCAAAGGTTAGCGTGAGCCTCCTTCCAGTATATGTCAGCAGCTCGCGCCACATGTTTATGCTTGCATGGAAGTCAATGTATATTGCGCCCAGGTGGCATGCTGTTCTTGCGGCCCTCTTCATCAGGTCGTCCGCGTCCCTCCAGTCATACCTGTCAGGCAATTCCATTGCGGCATTAAGCGGGCCGTGCAGGGATATTGTCAGGCCCTGCTTTTTTGCCATTGCCCGGATTTCTTGGCCCTCTGTAAAAGTAACTTCTTGCGGTACATCTGCAGCAAGCTCTATTGCCCTCACACCTCTTGTTAGAGCATAGCCAATTTTTCTGGTTGGTGTAGACAGCTCTTCAGAACGTGCAATTGAATACAGGCCTGTGGTTACGCCTGGAATGAGTTTGCCCATATGGAAACCTACGATTCCCACCCCTCCCTTTTTAATTTGCTTTGAGATGGGTCTATTTAATATTTGTTAGAGAATTATTTATATCTCTTCATAAGCAAAGAGTTTGAAACAACAAACACAGAGCTAAAGGCCATTGCGCCTGCAGCAATTATTGGGTTAAGCAAAAGGCCTATAGCCGGATAGAGAATGCCTGCTGCTATTGGTATGCCTGCCACATTGTAAGCAAAAGCCCAGAAAAGGTTCTGCCTTATTTTCTTTATTGTATATCTGCTGAGCTCAATTGATTTTACAACATCTCTGAGGTCGTTTTTTATCAGAACAATATTTCCTGTTTCCATTGCTATATCTGTCCCAGAACCAATTGCAATTCCCAAATCAGCCTGTGCAAGCGCAGGGGCGTCATTTATCCCATCACCGACCATTGCTACAATTTTGCCTTGCTCCTGAAGTTTCTTTACCTCCTTTGCTTTATCCTGCGGCAGGACTTCTGCAAGCACATGATCAATGCCTGCCTGCCTTGCTATTGCTTTGGCCACTCTTTCATTGTCCCCTGTAATCATTATTACTTCAATATTCTTTTTCTTCAAGGCCTCTACAGCTTCCTTAGAATGCTCTTTCAGTGTGTCTGCAACTGCAATTGCACCGTATAATTTTTTCTCAACAGAAAGTAGCATTACTGTCTTCCCTTCATTTTCTAATTTCTGTATTTGTTTTTCAAAATTATCTATACTTATATTGTTTTCTTTCATTAGCTTTCTATTTCCAAACAGGATTAATTTTCCATTACAGCCTGCCTGCACGCCCTTTCCTTCTATTGCCTTGAAGTTCTTGGGTTCCTGAATTTTTATTTTTCTCTTTTTTGCCTCGTTTATTATTGCCTCAGCCAAAGGATGCTCGGATCTTTTTTCAACAATTGCTGCATATTTTAATGCATCATCTTCGCTTCCTGAAAAAGCAATTATATCTGTGACTTCTGGCTTGCCTTTTGTAAGCGTGCCTGTTTTGTCAAATATTATTGTATTTATTTTGTGCGCTGTTTCCAGGGCCTCTCCTCCTTTTATTAAGATTCCATTCTCTGCCCCCTTGCCTGTTCCAACCATTATTGCAGTAGGTGTTGCAAGGCCGAGTGCGCAAGGGCAGGCAATAATAAGGACAGCTATTAGAACTGTAAATGCAAATAAGAATGGTGAGCCTGTAAGATACCAGAATCCAAAAGCGCCAACTGCTATAAGTATGACCACAGGGACAAACACTGAGGAGATTTTGTCAGCAAGCCTTTGTATGGGGGCCTTTGAGCCCTGGGCCTCCTCGACCATTTTTATTATCTGGGAGAGGACTGTGTCTTTTCCTATTTTTGCAGTCTTTATTTTCAAAAACCCGCTCTTGTTTATTGTGGCGCCTATAACCTCGTCTTTTTCTTTTTTCTCCACTGGTATGCTCTCGCCTGTAACCATTGACTCATCAACTGATGAGTGGCCTGCTGCAACAATACCGTCAACAGGTATTTTTTCTCCTGGCTTGACCAGAATTATATCACCAGTTTTTACTTCTTCTATAGGGATTTCTATTTCTTTATTGCCGCGCAAAACCCTTGCTGTTTTTGCCTGAAGGCCAATAAGCTTTTTTATTGCCTCTGAGGTTCTGCCCTTTGCAACAGCCTCAAAATAGCGGCCAAGTAAAATCAAAGTTATTATAATTGCTGCTGTATCAAAGTAAACAGCTGGTTCTGTGAATGCGGAGGGAAATAAAGCAACCCCAGCTGAATAGAAAAAGGCTGCAGATGTGCCTACTGCTATTAATGTATTCATATCGGCTGTTTTCCTCTTCAAAGTCTTCCATGTGCCTTCATAAAACTGCCAGCCAACCCAGAACTGGACTGGGGTTGTCAGGACAAGCAATAGAATAAAGTTTTGGTGGAAAAATGCGGGCATGAAAAAGAACCATTCAGGGAAGCTAAGCATAAAAATTATTGCACTAAGTATACCGCCAATAATTACTTTTGTTTTTAACTGCCTTATCTCATGCTCTTTTTCTTTTTCAAAATCCGCATCAAATTCTACGGCCTCATAGCCTGCTTCTTTTACAGCCTGCTTTATGTCAGGTATTGAAACATTGTCTTTGTCATATTGCACAAAGGCCTTTTCTGCGGCCAGATTCACGCTGGCAGAATAAATTCCGGGGATTTTTTTAATGGAATTTTCCACTTTCAGCACGCAGGATGCGCAGTGCATTCCTTTTATACCTACTTCAAGCTTTTCAGCGCCTCTTAAATCTGTTTCTATCTCTTTTTGTTTTTTCTTTTTTGTTTTTTTATTGGAATTAAGAAATTCCTCTTTGCAATGTTCAGAACAAAAATAATATATTTTCCCCTCTTTGGTTGCTGATATGTTCCTGTCTCCTTTCATTCCGCATATTGGGTCTTTCCAGACTTCTTTCATATATATCAGATTTTGATATATTATAATATGATATATCTATTTAAATCTTTGGGTCCTAATTTATAATATGAAAAGTCATAATAAAGAGGTAAAAATAACAAGCCTTGTGAAGTTTTACACTCTGCTGCTACTCGGTGAAAAACAGCAGCACGGATATGAGATAATAAAAGAGATAAGCGGAAAAATAGGCAAAAAGGTCAGCGCGGGGGAGACATATCCGTTTCTGAAATCACTTGTGGAACAGGGCTATGTTAGAATCCTGAAATCAGGTAAAAGGGACAAAAAGGTCTATGGCCTTACACAGGAGGGAAGGAAATTCCTTAAAATTTTGTTAAACAGATTCGGGGATCTGATAGATATTGCCATTGAGCCCAGGCTTACAAAATGCGCGCACTGCGGCTGCAATGTATACAAGGGTGGCTACAAAAAAATTATTGGAAAAAGAAAGCTGATGTTCTGCTGCAGCTATTGCGCTGGGAATTTTAGTAAATGAATCAATAAAGCTTTCTCCTAAGAAATTAAAAGTTTGTTGCGCTCGAATTCATCAATTTTTCTTTTTGCAGACTTCAGATATTTGTCTGTTTTTTGAATCCTGGCTGCAAATCTGTCTGCATAAACTTCTTCCTTATAAGAATCGTGGTGGAATCTTGCAAGTAACGATAATGGTGAGAAAAATCTTAATAAGGAAAACGACATTGTTAATACAGAAGCCTTGCGCTTTAAATGGCTTAATTCATGAAGTATTACAGCGCCTACTTCTTTCTTATTCAGCAGATCCATGAGTCCAGCAGAAACGAATATCATAGATTTGAAAGATCTAAAGGAAAAAGCAATGGGGTTTGCATTGTCTATTATGTAAACCTTAGGTGTTTTAATTTTAAGCCTGGCTGAATGCCTTTTTACAAATTTAATCACATGAATATTTTTAATTTCGGCTTTTCTGCTGAAGAACATGTAAAATCCTGGTATTATAAAGAATCCTGCTATTGTGCTCAGTGCAAATGTTGTTGGAAGCGCAAGCGCTACTAAATTCATTAGGTTGTTGGCGCATGGCATACAGGCAGCTCCACACGCAACGTCAGTTGTCAGGACAGTAAAAGGGAAAAACAAGAAAATCAAATGGCTGTAAATAAAGCCCACTTTGAATTTTGTAGAAAGCCTGAATTTCTTAAGAATCAATAATGTGATTGCAGCTAAGAAAACTGAACTGCCCATAAGAAGCAATTTATCCGCATTTATAACAAACCCCGCAAAGCAACCGACTATCATTTGCCCTCCCTCTTTGAAAATCTTTTATAAAAATAATTTGCTGCTACTTGCCCAAAATTATTAATAAGTTTGTTTACAGTGTGGTCTATAACCGATTCTTCAAACTCCTGTCTGGAAAATCTTGGAGAGTATAAATAATGGCTGCCTCCGCGGCCGTTCTCTATTGTCCTAACGACTATGCCCTTCCTATGCATCCTGTCAAGAATAACTGCAACGCTTGTTAAAGCAGCCTTTTTCCTTCTTTTTAGCAGCTTATGAATTTCTCTGGTTCTGGCTTTCTCTAATCCCCAAAGAACCAAGAGTGTATCTGTTTCCAACGGGCTTAGAATGCTTTGCATACCCTTTCTGTCTAATCTTAATTTGTTTAGTTTCACCATACTAATCAGGGTTTGGACTATCTTATATATAAATATTGCATATACCCATATAAATGATTTACAAATATTGTAAATCATATGTAGGGAAGAAACATATATAAATATGTAAAACAAATAACTAATAAGCTTTACTAAATTTGTAAGACTTACAAATGGTGAAGAGGAAAGGAACAATATGCATTTAAATACATAACTACAAACTACTAAATATAAAGCCTTACATTATAAGACTTTGTAGAGTTTAAAATGTTGTGGCATAGATTATGGCAAAAAAATACAATCAAAGCGATATGACAGATGAGGAGAAAGAAGCTTACGCCAAACTTCAGGAAAAATTCGAGCTTGTGCCTAAAGAGGAACAATCAGCAATGTCTAAAGAGCGTCCTAATTCTGAGAATATAATTTCGCACACAGTAGGCATCATAAAGCAGCGGCTTTATCTTAAAACTTTTGCTGTAATCACCCTTTTATTTGGAATTCTATACTCATTTCTTTACGGTCTGTGGAAAATACCTGTCATAGATTTCGGCATCAGTAGGTTTTCTGCAGTAGGGTTTACTGATTATGCATATTTGCTTATAATTTCAGTTACAACAGGAATTATTTTTGCTTTATTTAAATATGAAAGGATTCAAAGCATAAACTCCCGCTCCAAAGCAGGCATAGGCGGCAGCGGCCTAGCAGGAGTTGTATCAGCCATATGCCCTGTTTGCCAAGGCATATCAATAGCGGCGTTAGGAGGCACAATAGCAACATTGCCGCTTGCATTTCTTGTGCCTTACATAGGCCTTATACAAATTATAACTATTTTCATTCTTGGTTTTGCACTTTATTTGAAAGCAAACAGCATATTTACACAAACTTGTATAACATGCAAAGTTGATTCAGCAATTGATTCAACAATAGGGGGTGGAGAAAAGCCCAGTAAAAAGCCCTCCCTGGGGCCATTCTTATATGAAAATAACATAGCCTTTGGCGCGCTGGTGATTTTAGTGTTGATGCTAGTAATAAACAGCTTTATGATAACTGCAGCATTTGCAAGTGCTGCATCAGCAAATTATAATGGAGGGGGCGGTACAATATCTTTAAAGTCAGGTTTTGACTACGGACCTAAATTGACGCTGAAGCCAATGCCGCTTGCAACCGGAGAAAGTCCGAGGATTCAGGGCTACAGAACAATAGTAAAGCCTTTGCCGACTATTAGTGAATTGTCCCTAAGTGAGTCTACAGGCGATGTAGCTCAAGACCTTGTGAATAATGTTGTTCCTAAGGGTACTCCTTGGTATGGACAGGAAGCAGGTGTCAGCTTTGATGATCCTATAAATGCACAAAAGCTTTGGGCAAAAGGAAGGGCAATCCAGCTTGATGGGGCTCAGGAGGAAAGATGGAAAAGAATAGTTAATTCATTTACCTGTGATTACTGTTGCGGTTCGCCACAGAATCCCACAATAATCACACACTGTGGATGTGCCCATTCAGCAGCTGCGCAGGGTATGGCAAAATGGTTTATAAAGAGTTATGGTGATAAATATTCAGACGAAGAAATATACGGAGAGATGGCAAGATGGTATGCCCTGTGGTATCCCGGGCCTACAGTAAAGAGAATTGTAGAAGAAATACAGGCAGCTAATTAAATGAAATTGGCGCACCCGCATTGGTTAATTTGGTTAAGTGCGGGACAAAGTTAATTAAATGAAATTGGCGCACCCGCATTGGTTAATTTGGTGAAGCGCGGGAGAGCAAAGGGGCAAAGAGAAGGTGATAATATGAAAAATGAAAAAATTACAGGCATTATAATTGGCGTGGTAATAACATTAGGCATAATAGGCATAATTAATTCCATATCATTTTCTTCTGCCCACCAAGCAGGCCTGAATAATGACATGATGGGTGATGGCAACATGATAGGAAACAACGGAGATGGCATGATGAATGGGCAAGGCGGAATGAATATGATGCACAGCATGATGATGGGCGGGAGTATGATGTCTGATGAAAATATGATGGGCAATGATGATATAATGAATGGTGATGGTGTGAGTTGCATGTCAATGATGAAAAATCACGGTGATATGACAGAAGAGTGCGGAATGTCCATAGAGGCCTGCAGGAGAATGATGAGCTAATATTATGATGAAAATGAAAAATAAAAAGAAAGGAGGTTATTGCTGATGGAAAAAAAAGAGCTGCTGATGACGCTAATGATAGGCGTGCTTCTGCTCACAACAGCCATGCAGACAGTGAGTTTTGCAAGCTTAAGCAATGGGCAAGTAACAGTAAGCGCGAAAACCGTTGCAACCAGTTCTACGCCAAGCTCTGGCGCGCCAACAACAGGCCAATCATCAGGTTCAAGCTTGGCAAACCTGCCTAGCATGGTTGGCGGCTGTTAGTTTAAGTAGGCTGATTGAATATGGGTAATAAAATATTAGATATTACTTTAGGCGTTTTTATTGTGATAGCAATTATGCTGTCAATTGTAAATTTTTCCCTTATAAATTCGAGAAACGAGAAGATTACTGGCGCTCTTTTGCTGGCTGAAAAAGAAAACCAGCCTGCCAAGCTTGAGCTGATTAAAATTGATGTTGCATCCTGCCAGAATTGCTTTGATATAGATTCGGTTATAGATAACCTGAAAAAAGCAAATGTTGAAGTTATTTCTGAAACGGCTGTGGATTTTTCCCTGCCAGAAGCGAAGCAGCTTATCAGCCAGCATAACATTGAGAAGCTGCCTACTGTAATAGTCCTTGGCGAAGTCAATAAATCCTCTGTAGTCAATTTATGGGACCAGAACTGGCAGGTTGAAATGAAAGACGGCACGCAGGTTTCAGCTGTTTATTCTGCAGTCGCTCCGCCTTATGCAGATGCTTCTGGCAATATTAAAGGCCTGGTTACATTAACTCATATTTTAGACGAATCATGCCCGGAGTGTGCAGATCTTGCACAGATAATAGGCTTTTTCAAGCAAAACGGTGTCAAATTCTCAAGCGAGAAAACAATTGATTATGCATCTCCAGAAGCCAGAGACCTGATAGCCAAGTTTGAAGTGCAGAGAGTTCCTGCATTAATTGTTTCTAAGGATATTCTGGATTATTCGGCCATAGCACAAATATGGAATCAGTTAAACGCGACTGAAAAGCAAGGGTTTTACGCCTTGCACACTACTGTGCCGCCATATAGGGATTTGGCTACAGACAATATTAATGGTTTAGTAAAAGTGATTTATCTTAACGACTCTGCATGCACAGGCTGCTATAATGTCCAGGTAAACAAGCAGATTCTGGAAAGAAACTTTGGCGTAACCATAGAAAGTGAGGAAAATCTTGATGTAAACTCTGATTCAGGAAAGGCCTTGGTTAAAAAATATGCAATAAGCAAAGTGCCTCTAATACTTGTTTCTCCTGATGCAAATTTTTATCCTGTGTTTGTCCAAATATGGCCGCAGGTAGGTGATGTTGCTGATGATGGGTGGTTTGTTATGAGAAGCCCAGAAGTTTTAGGGACTTATAAAGATTTGTCCTCTGGGCAAGTAATTTCTCCTCCTAAGCAGCAAGGTGGTTAAGTTGGCAGCAGCGGCCAAGCAAGATTCAAAACTGTATTGGGGTGTTGGAATATTGGCAGCAATTATGATTACTGGTATAGCCTATGTTCAGCTGACGCAACCAAGCCCTGAACAATCCTATCAGACACCATCGCCTGAAGAAGTTGTAAGCCAATATTTTACTGCTTGGAACAACAAAGACTGGCCCAATATGTACGCGACGCTGTCTGACGGATTCAAGAAAATTGACCCTGATGCCAAAGATCTTGCAACATTCAGAGACTTCGCAAGTTCGCAGGGCGTAGAAGGCGTTGAGATATTGAATATACAAGAAACCTCTAATGACGGCGCAACTGCCGGCGTAAGTTACTCCGTTGAATTTACTCTGAATGACGGGAGTAAGCGAAGGTTTGACGATACATTTACGCTGAAATTCAGGCAGGGGGACATAATCCCGGGCTGGAAGCTGATACACCCTTACGGGCCTAATATAGATACATCATAGGTGATATGAAATGAAAGCAAAGCATGGTATATTAATAATATTGGTTCTGATAGTAGCAGCTGGAGCGCTGATATCACTCCGCCAGCCGCGTTCTGCAGACATAACAGGCCTGACTTATGAGCAACTTTGCAATAAAAATGGGGACCAATGGATGGTGATGGAGCCATGGGTAGACGGAAAAAAGATTTCAGACACACCATGTGCAGGCTGCATGATTGCAGATAATCATTTCTGCACTACTGAAGAATATACTGGCTACATAAAAACCCTGCAGCCTGGCGGGCAGTCCAATACAATGGAAACAGAGCATCCCATGGAGCACAATGCAATGACAGCTCATGCAGGCAGCAAAAACTCTGTTGGCATCCACATATATAATATAGAATTTGTGAGGAGCAATTTTGTTTCAGGAGAGCAGTCTGAATTAATATTTAAAATTAAAGATAGTTCTGGCAACCCTGTTTCAGACATTGAAATAGTCCATGATAAAATCATGCATATCGTTCTTGTTCGCAGCGACTTAAAATATTTTGATCATATCCATCCGGAGCAAAAAGAGCTTGGTGCATTCTCTGTTCCTTACACATTCTACTCTCCAGGCAATTACAGGATATGGATAGACTTTACCATAGACGGGATGCAGCATATAGTTGATTTTGATGCAAGCGTGTCCGGCACCTTAGTGTCCCCAGAGCCCGACAAAATGCAAGGCATAAGCGTGATAATGCTGGACCCGCTTGACAGTGTTATAAAGTCAGGTGAGGTCACAGAACTTAGGTTCTCTGTGGAGGAAAGCGGCATGCCTGTGGAAATAATAGAGAAGTTTCTGGATGCAAATGCACATATGATAGCAATAGACGAGGAGCTTGAAGAATTCAATCATATGCATGATGAAGAATTGGACGGGGATAATATACTGTCCTTTCAGCACATTTTTGATAAAATGGGAAAATACAAGTTATGGGTTCAATTTTCTGTAGGCGGGAGGGTAAGAACAGCAGAATTCCTGGTTGATGTCATATGAACAAGCAAAACATTTTCCTGAGCGCATTCTTTGTTATTGTAATAACTGTAGTCTTGTTTGCCTTTTCCACTGCCTTCTCAGCCTTCCAGATAACAGGGCCTGTAACAGGCCAGCAAACAAGAATGAGCCTGTCCCCTTTTGACCGCGGGCTGGCCCTGCAATTAATGGACAAGGACAGCGACGGTAAATGTGATGCATGCGGCATGGATATCCAGCTGTGCATGGACAGCGGCCAGATCCAGTGCAACATGGATTCAAAATCAACTATTGGAGTTTTGGGCTCGCAGCATATACATGCCGATTGGAAAGTGTACATAAACGGAAAGGCATTGGACGCTGCTTTCTTTGAGCCGCTGGCCATGGACATGTCAAAAATGGACAACAAAAAGACAAGCAGCTTCACACATCTTGACAGGGGTGCACCTTCTCCAGAAAAGACAGGCGATTTAATTCACATGCACGCTACTGGGGTGCCACTGTGGATATTTTTCAAAAGCGTTGGAATGGACTTTAACAAAGAAAGCTTTACTTTGCCTGACGGACGGAAATTTCCAAACGACGGCAAGAATACACTGAAGTTCTATGTAAATGGCAAGCCTAATAGTGAGTGGGAAAATTATGTATTCAGCGATCTGGACAATATTTTGATTTCATATGGGAACGAAATCGACTTAACGCAACAATTGAATTCTATTACTAATTTTGCAAAGAATCACTGAGGTAAATTATGGAAGCGAAAGATTTTGCATACATTGTAGAAACAGGAAAGAATTTTGAAGACGCTGTAATGTCTGTCCTGAAAAGTGTGGATGCGGACAAAAAATGTCCTAGCGGGTGTTTATAATGAATAAATCCAGCTGCAGGTCTTGCAAAGGCCATTCATGGCATATGGCACTGTGCTTTGCGCCAATAGCAATTTTTATATTTCTGGCATTATTTTTTCCGCAATTCATTTACCTCTCAATATTAGGGTTTCTGATCTGCCCGGTTTCTATGGGTTTGATGATGTATACTATGAATAAGGGCAAAACATGTAGTCATAATGAACATGAAACATCAGGCAAAAAATAAAAGCAAAACGCATAAGGAAAGGTTTCTTAGTTTATTTAGCGGCGTTTCTGGCAGCCTGAGCTTTTTAGGGGGATGGCAAATTTGCCATAATTTATGCTTAGGTATCATAGCCCTGCTGTCAATAATAGGCATAGCAGTGGTTGGCATGCCTTTATTGTTTTTAATACAGTACGCTGTATACTTTTGGTCAATAGCAGTATTGCTGTTGGCACCAACTCTAATCATGTACTGGAAAAACAGAAAGTGCATGTCCATCAAACTGATTCTATTTAACGTAGGCATAGTAGTTGCCAGCGTGCCTTTTGCATCTTTGCAGGCCTACCAGATTGCATTCTGGATTATTGGCGGCATTCTCATTGCAGGTTCAATATGGATGTTTCTGAAATCCAGATTCTTAACAAGCTCGCAATAAATTTGCCTATTTATTCTATCTTTGAAAAGTATTCAAATGGTTGAAATAGTTTTAATTTCGCTTGCATTCGTTTCAGGTATAGTGGCTTTTTTCGGTCCTTGCGGAGTCGCCATGTTGCCTGCTTACGTATCGTACATATTTGGCCTCAATCGCGGCAAAAACAATCCGCTTGCAAAAAACTTAGTTAAGGGATTCTTGTTTGGAATTATTACAACTTTGGGGATAATTTCTGTGTATCTTTTAATGGGAAGCGTATTTTCTTTAGGTGGTGCATTTCTGAAGCCTTTTGTCCCATGGATGGGACTTATAATTGGCATAATCTTAATTGCTCTGGGAGTAGCCGTTTATTTTGAAAAAATTCCATATATATCTTTTCCCCGTCTGCAATCATCAAAATTGGCTACGAATAACCCGAGTTTCAATTCATTTTATTTATTTGGCGTCGGATACGGTATCGCACAACTAAGCTGCACACTGCCGATATTTCTTTTAGTTGTCTTTCAAGCGTTAGCAGTCGGCAACTTCATTGATGGTATGCTAATCTTTTTGATTTATGGCATTGGAATAGGCCTTGGTGTCACGTCCGTTGCAATAGGAACAATGTTATCGAAAGAGGCGGTTCAAAGGTATCTGGCTGTTGTCAACAGGTACATAAGAAAAATAACTGCTTTAATTTTAATAGTAGCTGGATTGTATCAGATTTATTTTCATCTGGTAATCAGTAATGTGCTTGGGGTATTTTAATATCGAATCAGCAGCCTTGTGTAACTCGGCATATAAAATTTTCTAAGTCTTCTTCTTTAACGAAGCCCCCGCCTGAATTACTTTCACCATTAGCTTCGAATACAAAGAAGGGTATCGTAGTCACACCGGCCTTTATAGAATCTTCCCTGCATTTATCTGTATCAAACATTTCTATGTAAAGTAAATCGCCTCTTTTGCTTATCAATTTGTCCAGAATAGGTGCTTCTTGTCTGCAATACGGACACAGATCGTTGTAAAAATATTTTATTTTAAGCAAGGCATTGGGATTGCCCGCTATTTTATTGGGACACCCTTCAACTTCTTTTAATAAATACTGGCCTGAAACTTCAGGAACATTTTGTATCGAGATTTCAGTATTGTTTGGCACGGAAATGCTATTTATAATAAGAAATTCTGCTATATTGACTGCCAACAACCCGACAGTTAAAATCCAATAGATTTTGTATTTATTTGATTTTTTCATGCAATCTACATATAATATGGGCGATAAATTAAAAAAGAGCAATTTGACCCCAAAATTCTATTTAAGCATTTGACCAGAGAATTGTGGGCACGCAGCCTTATGAGGCATTCAAGCCTGTGATTGAGTCATATCTTTAAGTGTGTTTGTCCAGAAATTACTTTGGATTTTTCCCCTAAATACCACTCAACCATTTTGCGCATCTCCTCCTGCATGTCTGCGCTTGGTTTGAATTTCAAGAATTCTTTTGCCTTTGTTATATCATAGTGCCTGTGGCCAATTAGGGTTTCGAGCAAATGAGAGCCCCCGCCTGTCTTAGCCAAGGACTTTGCAAGCCACAGGGGCATGAATTTTGGCTTTATTGAAAGGTGGTTAGAAAGAATGTTTATTATATCAAGAACTTTTACCCTTTCCTCGTCTGCAATTATATAAACTCCTCCTTTGGCCTTTTTATTTAAGGATAAATTTATTGCATTTGCAACATCTGATAAATGTATTATTTGTGTGGAGTTTTCTGTTTTTGGGGCTGGATAGCCTTTTGACATGTAGCCAAGAATTTTTATCCACCATGAAGAACCCATGCCATAT